>JFJP01040127.1_pt1 | contig 11833 bp, 8 predicted proteins | sample 431651 | NCBI WGS metagenome assembly JFJP01 (sample SAMN02602958, study PRJNA72255) | Microbial mat metagenome, whole genome shotgun sequencing project. | biome: fresh water; feature: sink hole; material: water; isolation source: purple microbial (photo- and chemosynthetic) mats found in... | reverse complement strand
GTACTGATGGTCACCGGCCCGACAGGTTCGGGTAAAACATCAACGGTCTACAGTTGCGTCAAGCATATCAAAAATCCCCAGATCAGTATAATTACAGCGGAAGAACCGGTTGAATATGTTATTGATGGGATTGCCCAGTGCTCCATTGATCCGTCAATTGACCTCACCTATCTGGAGACGCTGCGACATATTGTTCGTCAGGATCCAGATGTTATTGTGATCGGGGAGATACGAGACAGTCTTTCAGCTGATATGGCCATGCAGGCTGCTCTCACCGGCCATAAAGTATTCACCACCTTCCATACCGAAGATAGTATCGGAGGTCTCATCCGCCTGTTGAATATGGATATTGCCCCATATCTCGTTTCTTCAACCATCGTCAGTATCCTGGCGCAACGCCTGCTTCGCCGGGTCTGCCCTGCCTGCGCGGTACCCACCAAAGTTACGCCGGCGCAATCACTGCGACTCGGCTGTACAGGGACTGATCTAGCCGAAGGGCAATTCAAAAAAGGCAGAGGATGCACAGAGTGCAAACAAACAGGATACAAAGGCCGAGTTGGTGTCTTTGAGCTGCTGGTTCTCAATGAACTGGTACGCGACGCGATCCTGGCCCGTCGCACCAGTCACGAGATCCGAAGAATAAGTATTGAGCATTGCGGTCTGGTGACACTGCTTGAAGATGGTCTGGTAAAGGCCGCGGCCGGACTTACAACTATCGATGAAGTTCTCCGCTGTCTACCAAAGCTGGCGCCTCCCAGACCGCTTGCGGAGATCCGCCGTCTCTCCGGAGAATAATTATGACTGAGAAATCATTCGTTGAAGAGATTGAAAAGTGTATTGCCTCAGGCGAGGTTTCCTTGCCGGTATTCAGTCCAACCGCATTAAAAGTTCAGCAGGAACTGGTCAAAGCTGAACCTGACCTCAAGGTGCTTGAGAAATTGATCACCGGTGATCAATCTCTCTCCAGCCAGATCCTGAGGATAGCCAATTCAGCCTTTTATCGAGGCTTGGTTGAAGTGTTGACCGTCAAGGCGGCTATTATTCGCCTTGGCATGCAGGAAGTTGGCAGAATTGCCCTTCTTGCCGCTTCAAAAAATCAGTTCCACAGTAAAGACCCGGTGATGAACGAATTGATCAAGCAACTCTGGCAACACTCTGCCGGTTGCGCCATCGCTACTCATTGGCTGGCCAAACGCTGTAAGTTCGGAGAAATTTTGAGCCAGGCTTTTTTCGCCGGCTTATTGCACGATGTCGGCAAGTTATTTGTGCTCACTGTCATCGAGCGGTTGAAAAACAATCTCAATATGATGATGACACATGCATTGTTACTTGAGGCGCTCGACACCCTGCACACTCAGCAGGGATATGCCCTCATGCAGCAATGGAGCATGCCTGAACAATACTGTCGTATAGCCCGAGACCATCATGCTCCGAATTTTGACCATAAAGATCAATTGCTGGTTATGGTTCGACTTGCAGACATGATGTGTCATAAACTTGGTATCGGCTTAACCAAAGATCCCGAACTGAACCTCGCCACAACAATCGAAGCCAGTATATTGGAGCTTTCAGAAATCAGTCTGGCTGAACTCGAGGTTATGTTAGAGGATACATCCAGCCTGCTCAATTGACGAAAATGTCTCCGGCAAGCCTTGAGGCAATCTTGACTATTGAAACTCCTGCCACTCCGATGCAAGCAGGAGTACAATACAATCAATTCACCATCTTGGAATACGACAAAATTTGTGATTCATTCCTTGGGAAGAGTGAAGACAAAATTGGGATGCCCGCCAGAAGCCTCTTCACACCATAAGTCTCCTCCATGCCGACGAACCAACTCACGAATTACAGGGAGACCGATTCCTGAACTCATCTCGCTGTCAAACATTTCAAAGATCGATTTCCTCCTATCTGCAGGGATTGACGGGCCGGTATTGAAAACATTCAAGCGGTACATTTGGCCTTGATCTTCAAAGCCGTAGGCAATCGTTCCTCCTTTCGGAGTATAGCGAATGGCGTTGGCAAGCAGATTGCGATAGACGATGCCCAACCAGTTCTTATTGGCGGAAACCAGAATTTTGTTACCTGGTATCCCACCGAGACGATTATCGATCAGGATTTCCCCTCTCTCAATCTCCTGTGAGAATTCACCAAGAATGGGATCAATAATATCCTCACGAAGATCAAGCGTTTGTTTCCTGCCGATGGCAGTGGAACTCATCACACTCGATTTGGTCAGATACTCCCCGATAATCTTCTCGAGCTTAACCAGCCTGTTAAAGACGTCAGTCAACGTTTGTCGTACACTTTCACTCACCTCGCCAAACCTTCCTCTTGCCACCAATTTGATTGTTGAGGCAATGGAAACGATAGGCGATCGCATGTCATGAGTTGCGATCGAAAGCATTCGCAGGACATGGTTTTCAAGTCTTTTACGCTTGGAAATGTCACGGGAAATTCCAATAACACCAATGGGTTCTCCGTCAGCGTCAATCCAGGGGAATTTTGAAACTGAGATCCAGGAGTGGGTTCCATCAGGACGAGTCAATTCCTCCTCCTTATCCACGATGGATTCACCCGTTTCCATGATGAATATTTCATCATCCCGACATTTCCTGGCCTCTTCCAGGGGAAGAAAATCAAAATCAGTCTTGCCTAGCATATCTTCCCAGCGAACTGCTGATCTTCGCGCTTTGGCTTGGCTCACCAAGGTGAATCTTCCGTCCATATCCTTGAAGAATATGGAATCCTCTGTATGACGCAGAAGCGCCATCATCTCGGGACACCGTTGATTGAAATTGTTTGCCATAATCTCTCCACCTCCCAGAAGATGATCAGGAGGATGACGCGACATCGTTTCAGGTGATTTCTGAAGAAATCCCCACCCACCCTTGTTTCAACCAGAACCTCAGCAAAACATTTTCCCTCGGATATTCTATGGGTATCGGCTGAAATTTCGCAACAGAAAACCGCAGTAGCAGCATGCCGCACAACCCTGTCACGTGCTTTGATTTTTCTTTCCTGCCCAACCATGCAAACCCCAGACGAACGACAGCAGCCCAATACCAGTCAATCCCATCGAAGACCAGACCACGACTTTAATCCCGCCCAATTGCCAGAACCAACCGCCGACCAGAACCCCAATCATTCGACCAACCCCGGCAGTTGCATAAAATCCCGCCATCATCGTCGCTCTCGACTCAGCCATCAGTTCCGTGCTCAGGGAAAAACTGGTGACGATAGTGAATTCAAAAGCCAGGAACACGAAAAACATCCCCAGCATGGCAAACCACAGTGAACCAGTGGTGAAGGGAAGAATCAGGTAGGCAGTCATCGCCAGACAAAGCCCGATGATGATCGCTTTCTTGAGCCCCAGTCTGTCGGCAAAAAACGCCGTCATCGATTCACCGAGCAATTCCGCAGCACCGATGGCCACGGTGCTGAAACCGAGAGTCGTGATGCTCACCTGGAAATCCTGCTCAAGCCATGCGCCATAGACAACAAAGAGACTGTCGTTGGCAATACTTATCCAGAAGCCAAAAGAAAGCATGCCGGCGACAGAGCGAATTTTAAAAAGCCGGGGCAGTGCTGAAAAGATATGCAGCCCGCTCTTTCCCGAAACAGCAGTTGGTGTGTCCGCCGGAATGACACGATTAATGCTGAACCAGCAGATCAACCCGAAAGCGGCCATAAGATAAAATGAACCGGTCAAGCCAACCTTTCCGATTATCAGACCAAGAGCCGGGATTCCAATGAGCGTTGAACCAGCCCAGGCAGTTTCGACAATGCCAATGACTCTGCCTCGTCGCTCATACGGAACGTTATGGCCAATAAATGCCTGTATCGAAGGATCAAAAACAACTTTGCCAAAACTGGCGACAAGAAGACCAAGGAAAACCAGCCAGTACTCCGTTGCCAGTCCGCAGAGCAGCATGCCGAGTGTCAGCATGGCAAGACCTGCCCTCATCATCACCCTGAAACCGTACCTGTCTGCCAGAGGACCGCTGAAAAGACCGAGCAGAGTCGCCACCTGGCAGGTGGCAATAATAGATGTAATGGCGGAGAGTGGTACAGACAACTCCCTGCTGAGTGCCGGAGCGAAGGGATAAACAAAGCGCCGTCCGGTGTTGAGTAACAACCGAAAAAAGAACACGGCAACAATTTGTTTGGACAATGGCGATCTCATCATTACTTATAATGAATTTTTTCTTTAAAATTCAAGCAGTATATGAGGGATGTTGTTGGGGGGTGAAGATGCACTGGAAAGAGAGTCGGGGAATATTGCTCTGTCAATCTTCAACAGCGACGGATCCTTGCATGGCATCTGGCCGCAAGCAATGCGGCAAGGGGGGGGAGGAAGGTGCAGACGGCGATATTCTCAGGGCAGGTTTCCGAGACAGGCAATGACCATCTTATCAATGGCTTGGGCCTGGATCGTTATCTTTGCGGCTTTCTGTCAATTCGGTCTTGGCTTCAGACGCGTTTTAACGGCGAAACCAGCGCAAGGACATGCAGGACAATCCAGCGTCAATCTTTTCGATCTCAGATGTTTTGACAGGTACAGTCGCATAGCCGTTTTGCGCAAGAAGTTCTATTGTCCGCTGATACCTTGAACTTACCAGCACAGACTCGTTGATCCTCACTGTATTTGCGGCAGGTTCTTCACCATCAGGAATCTGAATTATACGAAATCCGTCAAAAAGGCCTGTTTGCGCCATGCGACGGGTAACCAGAACCGTTTCTTCGTCAACGAGCGAGCATTCGGTTTTGAAATGCAACACACCCTTGGGGGTATGCACAATCTCTCCATGTAAGCCCAGGATTTTGAGGCATTCAACAAGCCCGGTTGCACCGGCGGAATCGGTACGTTGAGAGAGACCGATAAGCACCGACTTCGGGGTTACCAATATATCACCGCCGTCGGCATGCCCATTTTCCGGCAACTCCAGCACAGTCTCAAAAAGATCGTGTAAAATTGGCGATATTTGGCCTGTCTCACCCTTGCGTGAAGCGGCTCCGGATCTCAGCAGAACAGCTCCCTCGCTGAAGACTACAGCAGGATCCTCAACGAAGACAGAATCCGGGAAAGCTGTGAGCTCGGGCAGCACCGTAACGTCCAGGCCGAGTGATTCGAGGGCGGCGATATACGCCTGATGCTCCATTTTCAAATCGTTATAGTCTGGATCGCCACATTCATGAGCCCGCAATCCTCGAACAACCGACGCAGAGGGGGTTCTTACAATTGCTGAATTGAAGTGGTAACAGGGTCTCAAATTATTCATTTGGCTCTTACGCTCTTTTGCAAATTCTGCTTTCAGATGACATCGTTTCTCTTAAAATTCCAGAGTCTTCTGCGACGGCATACAGGATGCCACGGCAGTGAGGCCGAGGATCGAAGATCTATCATTTGTCGAATGTAAATGCGAGTGAAAATGTTTCACCCTTGCCGACGGGAAAGTGTTCTGGTTGAGTGTGAGATGGGGAGTTTCGAACCTGCGAGTAATTACACAGGGGAGCGCTTGTCGCAAAAAACATTCACCAACTATTGTGTAAAACACTCACTATGTGCCAGATCAGCGAACATATCGTTTCTTGGATGGCCGATCCTGCCAATAACGCTCTCGAGCCGGGTTCAGATCTGCCGGCTTTTGACCAACCTCTGGTTGGGTTTGCCGCCGGTGAGGATGCGCTCTTCACCTTTATCAAGAATGATATTGGCCCGGCATTCTACTGGACGCCGGAGGAAGCTTTCAAAGCAGCGTTCCCTGCTGAGACGGTTCGGGCAGATGAGCTGAGCGTTATCGCCTGGATTCTGCCGCAGACCCTTCACACCCGCCTGGCTCACAGAAAATCGGTAGGTCTGCCAAGTCCTGAATGGAGCAAGGCCCGGCACTACGGTGAAAAGGTAAACGAAAACCTGCGCCTGCATCTAGTGGATCTGTTCTTAGCGGCTGGATATAAGGCCTTAGCCCCAGTCTTGCTTCCACAGTGGGCCAGGGCTCTCTCCGACCGTTACGGGTATGCTTCCAGCTGGTCAGAACGTCATGCCGCCCATGTCTGTGGTCTTGGCACATTCGGTCTGTCCGATGGCTTGATCACCCCTGCGGGTAAAGCAGTTCGGGTCGGCTCAGTAATCATACGCAAGCGGTTTGCACCTACCCCCAGGACATATACGAGCCATAACGAATGGTGCTTATTCAAGTCAACCGGCAAATGCCTTGCTTGTATGAAGCGTTGTCCTGCCGGAGCTATTTCCGAAGCCGGCCACGACAAAGTCAAATGCAAGGAATATATTCGCAACGTCACCGCTGTTCATGTTGAACAAGAACAGTTAGGATTCAGGGTCAACAGTTGTGGCTTGTGCCAGACCAAGGTTCCCTGTGAATCCCGAAATCCCTTGGCAAGCGCGAAGAATGCATGATGGGGCGGCAGCGATACCGGCAGCCCCATCCGGTAAAGTTGGAGGCTTGGGTTGGTTGTTAGCCCCTCAAATTGGGCAACAACCAGAAAAAACCTTTGCCAGCGCTGTGCCCCTTTTGCACACTCATGTATCGAGATGTCAAAAGCCTTATTTGAGGAACCGCCAAATTTCTATTGGCCCCCGGTAAAGCCGGGGGTTTACCTAAAGGAAATTACCCGGTCAGCCTTCCAGGGCATCGCGCAGCTTCCCCCCCAGGTCTTTCATTGAGAACGGTTTTTGAATGAAGTGCACACCTTCATCCAGTACGCCGTGGTGAGCGATGACGTTGGCGGTATAGCCGGACATGAACAGCCGTTTGAGATCCGGGAAATGGGAGAGCAGGTTTCCGGCCAACTCCCGGCCATTCATCCCTGGCATCACTACGTCGGTCATCAACAGGTCGATCCGCCCCCGATATGCATGAGCCAAGTGGATGGCCTCACCGGGAGTCGCTGCGGCCACCACGGAATAGCCCAGTCTGGTCAGCATCATCGTGGTCATTTGCAGAATAGCCGGCTCGTCCTCCACCAGCAGAATGGTCTCGTGACCGCCTACCGCCGGCAGGTCCGGTGCCTTTTCCACCACCCCGGTTGATTGTATCGCGTACGCTGGTAAGTAGATTTTAAAGGTCGTCCCTTGGCCCGGTTCACTGTAGACGTTGATGAAGCCGTTGTTCTGCTTGACCATGCCAAAAGCTGACGCCAGCCCCAGTCCAGTGCCCTTGCCCTGCTCCTTTGTAGTGAAAAAGGGTTCGAAGATGTGGTTCAGCGTACCTTGGTCCATGCCACAACCGTCGTCACTGACCGCCAGGAGAATATACTCGCCGGGAAGATACCCGTGGTGTTCGGCGCAGTAACTTTCGTCAAAGATAACCGAGGCAGTTTCGATGGTGATTTTGCCTTCTCCGGCAATGGCGTCCCGGGCGTTGACACAGAGGTTGGCAAGCAGCTGGTCAATCTGCGAAGGGTCGACCTTGAGCGGCTTGAGGCTTTGGCCCGGATGCCAGAGGAGGTCAATATCCTCGCCGATCAGTCGGCGGAGCATATTGAGCATCCCCTCCACAGTCTCGTTCAGATCGATAACCTTGGGGGCAACGGTCTGCTTGCGGGCAAAGGCGAGCAGTTGCCGGGTAAGAGTAGCCGAACGTTCTGCGGCATGTTGAACGGCCTGCAGGCTGGCATAAAGTGGCGCCGCAGGATCTATCTTCTCTAGGGCCATCTCCGTATGGCCAAGAATTACTCCGAGCATGTTGTTGAAGTCGTGGGCGACGCCGCCGGCGAGCCGACCGACGGATTCCATCTTCTGTGCATGGATCAGTTGCATCTGCAGGTGTTTACGCTCTTCTTCCGCCTGTTTGCGGCTTGTGATCTCATTGAAGAGGACGGCTGCATTGCCGGGCGACATCTGGAAGACATGGACTTCGAAGGCACCACTGACCTTGCCGTCGGTATAATCGACCTGCTCGGTCTGCCAGCTTTCGCCGAACTCAGCGGCCCGACGGTAACGAAGAGGTATCTCGGTATCCCTGAGGGGCGGGAACGCCTCTTCGATGGTCTTGCCAATGAACTGACTGTTGTCCACTTTGAGCAGCTTGTCGGCTGCGGGATTGGCGCCGACGAAGACCAATCGATCCTTGTCCTCGAGCCGGTACAGGTGGATTCCCATCGGGGAGGCCTGAACGATATTGCGGAAGGTCTCCTCGCTTTGACGCAGTTCCTCCTCGGTCCTCTTGCGCTCCGTAATATCTCTGGCAATCGCATAAATGAGGTCGTTCTTTGGTCGTGAACGCCACTCGATCCAACGGTAGCTGCCGTCGACGCAACGATACCGGTTCTCGAAGTTCAGCACGTCCAGCTGGTTGTTCAGTACGCTGATGGCGTCAAGGGTTGCCTGCAGATCGTCCGGATGCACCAGTTCGAGAAAACTTCTTCCCTCGAGTTCCGCTGCGGGGTATCCGAAGATTTTTTCCCATTCCGGGTTCAGTCGCACGAATTCACCGCGGGTGTTGGCAATGCACAGCAAATCGAGGCTGAACGTAAAGTACCCTTCGAGTTCCTCACTTTTCTCCCGCAGCGCCTTTTCCGCCGATTGTCTCTCGGCGATCATCCTGTTGGCGGCCTCAGCCAGCTCTCTGAATTCCTGTACGGGTAGGTCCCCGACAGGGATTTCCTGCTGGTCGTCAGCTCCGCGACTGAAGAATTGTGAAAAGGTCGTGAGCATCCTCCGCGTCTTCCTGCTGATCCGGGTGACGAGCATAAACACAGCGAGCCACAGGATCAGCATGCTGACCAGTATCTTGCCGATATTGTAGAGGAGGTTGGTCATCGATCGTTGGCGGTACACCTCGATATCGTGTTCGATGTCGTCGATATACAGACCTGTGCCAATATACCACTGCCATTCCGGTACTCCTGAGGCATAGCTGATTTTCGGTTCCGGTCGCTGTCCTTCCAGTTTCGGCATCACATACTCGACGAATCCGCCGCCGTTTCTGGATGCATTGATCATTTCCTGGACGATTTTGACGCCGTTTTGGTCGGTTACTTCATACATGTTCCTGCCGATGGCAGGTCCAGAGAGACTGGTGCCATCCCAGCGGCCGGCAAAGACATAGCCCTCCTGTTCGTACCGGATATCCTTGATCCATTGCAGTGCCTCCTGCTTCAGATCTTCCTCGACATCGTCGATATATTCCCCGGTGCCGATAAACCACTGGAAGGGTTCGAACAGTTTGACAAAGGAGATCTTGACGTAATCCTTTCCCGGTGCGTCCGGTTTGCCCCAGGTGTACGAGTAATACCCTTCACCGTCCTTCAAGACGAGTCCCGCCATATCCCTGATAACGTATGCACCCCGGGTATCCTGCAGGTCGGTTAGGTCTGTGCCTTCCAGATGAGTGCAGGTTGCGCACAGCTGCTCGACACCGTCGAGACTGGTCGCGAAAAAATATCCACGACCGTTGTTGAAGCGGATCGGCCGCAGGGTCTCACGCACCAGGGTTTCAAGTTCGGCCCGGGATCTCGTATCCTTATACTGCTTATGGAGATGGGTGGAAATCAGATGGGCCTCATTGACCCTTTCCCTTATAACCGACCGGGTACGTGCCTCAGTCTGTCTGCGCATGAATTGCAGGTAGGCGATTGCCGCGTCTACCTGTTCCTTCATCCGCTGTTTGCGTGCATTGATCATGCTGTCGCGCATGGCGACGATATCGGCATTGAAACGAAAGGTTTCCTGGATTACCCACAAGCAACCGACCAGTACGCACGACAGCGTGGCGACCAGCAGCATGTTTGCCAGCAGGATTTGGGAGAGAGGTTTGGTCTTGGCTTGACGCATTCGACTCCGTGACGGATCTGTTCAAGAAGGCGGGCGAAGTGTGGGTAATATTGGAGTGGGTGATAAATATTCGGGTTATCAGTATTTCCTAAAAAAAACTTTATAACAAAGAGCCATCCGCTCCAATGAATCAAAACTACCTTTTCCCGGTAGCTTTGACAATTATTTTAAGGTCGAATCAAAAAACTGAGATTGAACCAAGCTTGCCAAATCCATTTCCTACAAAAACATGCCATTAGTCACCAAAATGAGGAAATAGAATCCATCTGTAGACAATTATTATGCCTGCACATGAATGAAACATCTCAGAGAACTGGGCCACCTGGCATCAATGCCGAATGACTGTCCATGCCTTTCAACAGATACAGATTCGCCACGGCAATCCTCGTTTGCGTGATGTGTGATAAAAATGTACACACAAGCATATCCCCTGGAGTCCTGACTGAAAACATAGTATTATTCAGTTAAGAACCTGAAAAGCTGTCATCATCGGTCGCCAGAATACGATGACTGGCAATGCACGGACCGAAACAAATTGATACGATTCATGCACCTCTCATTCCAGTAGCATATTCAAGAAAAGATGGGAAAACCGTTTGTGCTCGTCTTTATTCCGGCATGGCTCTTCGCCATGATCTGGATTATCCTGAGGCCACGATTCACCCAGAAATTGCAGGACCGGCATCCCGGCACCTATGAATCTCTGGGCTGCCCTCCGATTGGCTATCAAAGTCGCTACAATACAGCGGAAATTTCAGCGATGATGGCGGAGATAGGCTTTATCCTGAAAGGCGGATTCAATCAGTTGGATGACGATCAGCTTTGCAGGCTCGGCAACTGGCTACGACTGATCCTGATTACTGCTCTCTTCCTGATGATTCTTGTCCTCGGCTTCGTCCTTCGGGACATGAGCAGTACGAGTTGCTGAAAGTGGGCGAATTTGTGCCTTTGGAGTCAAGAACGCTTATCCAAAGTAAGCTCACCCAGGCTTCTCTTTGGCACATAGTGAACCCCTGCCTCATCCCGATAATATTTTATTGATCCTCCTTCTGCTGCGTTGTGGGGACGACTCAACAAAAGATAGCAATGAGTTGTTCATACGGCAAAGCCTATGAACTCTGACCTTGGCCGGAGGCCAAGGGTTTTTCATTCGACTAAATGGTACATTTCTTGGGGTAGCCCCGAAATATCTACACGAATATGTCGGTGAATTTTGTTACCGTTTTAATCACAGATTTTGGGAACATGAACTACCAATGTGATTATTGAATGCCTGCCTGGCTCATGTTCCGGTTCGAACTGAGAATTGTTAAGAGCCACGTTAATTTATTATTCATTCTGCAGGGTTTCCAGCAGAAGAGAGCGGAAAATTTCCATTGCCGGTGAGGCTGAATATCGCTTCAGGTGCACAAGTTGGTATTGTGACGAAAAATTGCCACTGACTACTGGCAGCAAAACAACGTCTCCGTCTGTAAGCGCCTGGTGAAAAATAGAAGCCAGCCCACATCCTACAGCTTCACTAAATTTTACAACTTCTAATAATATTCTAAAATTATTCAGATCGAGAAACCTTTGCGTTTGGTCGGTTACAAATCAGTAACAGAAGGGTTCGGCAGTTGCGTAATAAAATATTCAATGAAAGTCGTGAAGCTGAAGCCCAGGATCTTCAAAACGAACAATATTGCAACAATTCAGTACAAAGCATACATGCAAGTCCTTAACCGGACATTACTGAACAGGACTGACAGCGCCATCAATTACAAACTGGCTGTTGATTTACTGTAGAGGTTGCGTAAGTGCAAACTATGACTAACAAAAGTGACATAAGCCAGCAAGCAAGCGAGCTGCGCCGACAGGCCGAAGAGATAGCCTTAGAAAAACCTGTCCTGTCGCTGGAAGACATCCATGCGATGTCCGCTGAAGGAATCCAGCAGATACTCCACGAACTGCGGGTGCACCAGATCGAACTGGAGATGCAGAAAGAGGAACTGTGCAGGGCACAGGCCCAAATCGAAGTCGGACGATCACGCTATT
>JFJP01019080.1_pt1 | contig 11833 bp, 7 predicted proteins | sample 431651 | NCBI WGS metagenome assembly JFJP01 (sample SAMN02602958, study PRJNA72255) | Microbial mat metagenome, whole genome shotgun sequencing project. | biome: fresh water; feature: sink hole; material: water; isolation source: purple microbial (photo- and chemosynthetic) mats found in... | reverse complement strand
TTCTGGCGGGATTCCCTTGTCAGCCTTTTTCAATTGCCGGTGTTTCCAAGAAAAACGCCTTGGGCCGAAAACATGGCTTTGCCTGTGCTTCCCAGGGAACCTTGTTTTTTGATGTAGCGCGGGTCATTAGTTACCACCGGCCACCGGCTTTTCTCCTTGAAAATGTTAAAAACCTTGTCAATCACGACAAAGGGAATACGTTTAAGGTGATTTACGAGAAGTTGAAAAACGAACTGGGTTATCACCTTCACTGGAAAGTGATTGATGCAAAATCCTTTGTTCCACAGCACCGGGAGCGGATTTTTATTGTGGGATTTCGTGATCGTAATGATTTCACTTTTGATCATTTGGCTTTGCCTGACCCGTTGAAAGGACCGAAACTAGAAACGATTCTGCATCCTGAAAATGGAACAGAGGCTCCAGAGGGGCATTACACCACGGGTAGAAAAGCCGTTGTTGCGGATCGATACACCTTGACTGATCACCTTTGGAGCTATCTACAAGGCTATGCAGAAAAGCATCGCGCTGCCGGCAATGGATTTGGGTTTGGACTCTGTGGCCCTCAGGATGTGGCCCGCACCCTTTCGGCTCGCTACTACAAGGACGGTTCGGAAATTCTAATCAAACAAAACGGCAAGAACCCGCGCCGATTGACACCGCGTGAATGTGCGCGGCTGATGGGTTTTGACCAGCCAAAAGAATCTAATTTTAAAATACCGGTATCTGACACTCAAGCCTACAAGCAATTCGGTAATGCAGTGGTGGTCCCGGTCGTCGAGGCGGTAGCCCACCACATGATACCTTGGTTACTGAAAGGCCAAGATTCGATTTTTCCGAGCAGCGCTTCTAACCGATGTCACGATGAGCTAGAAGTGACTTGATGACCGTAGGGTCAGTGAGTGGAACCCATAACGTAGAACTGAAAAGGATACATCATGGCCGCCTTAGCTGATCTCAGCGACTGGATGGATGAACACAGTAAACCCCATATTGTTTGGTATGTGAAGCGATTATCGGCAAACGATACGCTCGCTAGTGGTGCACATCAGGCCGGTCCCTATATACCGAAAGAATTTCTGTTTGAAGTTTTTCCCTCTCTGAACCGGCCAGCGGTTAAAAACCCTGATCAATGGTTTCAATTAAGGGTTGATTCCCATGCCGACGTTCGTAATGTTCGTGCCGTTTGGTACAACAACAAGCTGGTTGGAAAGGGGACCCGAAATGAAGCAAGACTCACTCACTTTGGTGGTAGCACTTCGTCATTACTTGACCCTGATAGCACCGGCTCCTTGGTTATTTTTGCCTTTCATCGGGCGGGAAGCGAAGATACTTCGGTTTGCCATGTGTGGGTTTGTGAACCCGAAGTGGAAGCCGATCTGGTTGAGGAACGCATTGGGCCAATTGAGCCGGGTAAATGGAGAATTTGGAGCATTGATGAGAGCGAGCGCGGATTATTTTCTGCGCCGCGAGTACGCTCCTCATGTTGGCTTGACCCGCACGAAATCCCCCCTCTGTGGCTCACCGCCTTTCCCAGTGGAGCCGAAATCATTCGAAAGACCCTTGAGCTTCGCACGTCGCATGGAAAAACCCCTGATGTGCGATTGATACAGCGCCGGGAATGCGAGTTCGAGATTTTCCGCAGCGTAGAACATTATTGCCCGTGCGCAGACCATCCTTCAACGTCGTAAGTCCCGTTCTGGCCGTTCTTTGGAATTGCACATCAGGGAAATTTTTATTGAGGAGCAATTACGAGAGGGGGAGCATTTCTCGCATCAACCCGAATCTGATCCTGGAAAGCGTCCAGACTTTCTTTTTCCCAGTCAAACGGCCTATCAAAACAGCGCCTTTCCTGCCGAACGCTTGCGAATGCTTGCCGTGAAAACCACCTGCAAAGACCGGTGGCGACAAATCCTGAATGAGGCCAGCAGAATTGAGCGGAAACACCTGCTAACCCTTCAAGAAGGTGTTTCAGAAAGCCAGTTCAAAGAAATGAGTGAGGCCGGTGTTCAACTGGTGGTTCCGCTACAGCTACGAAGCGCGTACCCCAGCACTATCCAGCAACATTTACAAACGCTGGAATCCTTCATTGGCGATGTCAGATGGCTGAATATCTCCTGAGTCTGTAGCACCTAGTCACGTCCAAGCCGGTGTCTGACCCACATCCAGTGATTCTCGATTGACCCGCCTAACTCGACCGATTGAACGGGAGGAGCTACCCACACTGATTCAAAATAGGTTGACCTGAAACGCGAAAACCCGACCTCTCTCCAGAGAAATCGGGTTTCGCGTAAATCTTGCCATAATCAGCAGGGGCAGAATGCAGTGCAAGTATAGGCTGGATTGCCGATTTTTGCACTTTGTCCCGGTTGGTGTATGGCGCAAACCCAAAAGAACGGGGACTTTGCCCATGTACAGCCCTGATGTACCTTGCCGTGCTACCACGTTATCTGACGTGGTGAATACCCTCACTCACTTAGGTTGCCAGCCGACCCCTTCCGGTTCGGGCTATACCGCCTATTGTCCGCTCCACGAAACCGATGGCTCCCGTCACACGAAAAGCCTCACCGTAGCCGAAGGCGACCACGTTCCCGTGGTGGTTCATTGCCACGCGGGGTGTGACGCGAACGCGCTCCTCAACGTGTTGGACATTCACCCGGCCCAGACCGAGGCTCCGATTCGACGCATCACCCATCGCTATAGCTACCGTACCGCTGACGGCCACGAAGTCCGGCAGAAAGTCCGCTATCCGGCAGAAAGTCCGCTACGAACCCAAAGACTTCCGCATTCGCCACAAGAAGAACGGTCACTGGGATTACAAGGCCGGTTCGGGTCCCGCTGTCCTCTACCGGCTCCCTGAAGTCAGCATCGCCATCCAGCGCGGCGAGACGATCTACCTCGTGGAAGGGGAGAAGGATGCCGACCGCTTGGCCGCGCTGGGCTTGATAGCCACCACCAGCATTGAAGGCGCTTGGCAACCGGGCCAGAAGCCCAAATGGAAACCGGCGTACACGGAGCAACTCGCGGGCGCGGTGTGTGTGGTCTTATTACCCGACCACGATGAAGCCGGGCGCGCCTACATGGACTACATTGGCCAGCAACTGATCGGCAACGTCCGCGAGATCATCCAGGTGGACTTGAGCCAGCTCTACGGTCTACCGCCCAAGAGCGATATTTCTGACTGGCTCAATGCGGGCCACGCCGTAGACGAACTCCAAGAACGGGTCGCCGCAGCGGAGCCAGTCACCCTCGCCACCTGCGGCTCCCTGTCGCCGATGTCGCCATTGGCGACCATGGCGACATCGCCGCAGTCACCACCCCCACCCCCGTTTATGTGGCTAGACGACTTTTGCCAGCAACCCCCGGAAACCGATTGGCTGGTGCGTGGCTACCTAGAGCAGGACTGTCTGGCGGCTTACTTTGGCGACTCCGAAGCCGGGAAGAGCTTCCTGATGATTGACTTGGCCTGCCACATTGCCCACGGGCAACGCTGGTGCGGGCGAAAGGTCAAGCCGTCCACAGTGCTCTATGTCGTGGGCGAAGGCGGCGCGGGACTGCGGCGACGCTTCAAAGCGTGGCACGAGTACCACGGTTTGCCCCTGACTCCCCACATCGCGGTTCGCACCGTACCGGCAGCGCTCTGCGAACCTTCCGCAGCCGCGCACTTGGTCGAACTCATCAAGAGGCACCTAGTGGCCATTCAACGGACTCCGGGACTCATTGCGCTGGACACGTTGAACCGGAATTTCGGCTTAGGGGACGAGAACTCCACGAAGGACATGAGCAGTTTTGTGGCCGGGATGGATGCGCTCCGTATGGCCACGGGAGCTTGTGTCGCCACGGTCCATCACTGCGGGCATCAGGAGAAAGGCCGGATGCGGGCGGCGATCTCGCTTCACAATGCCGTGGACTTTGAATATCTCCTGACCCGCACCGGCGAGCGGGAGGACTTGGTATCACTCCGTACCACGATGCAGACCACCAAATGCAAAGACCATACGGCTCCGCCACCGCTCTCATGGACTTGGCACCGGCAATCCTTACCTTGGTTGGAACTGGATGACGACGATAACCCCGTCCCGACCGCATCCTGCGTTCTTATCCCCGCTGACTATGTGAAGCCCGACCCCTCATCCACCTTGACCGGAAAGGCGGCGCGGGCACTGGAGGCGCTGGAGGCGCGCTATGCCGATCAACGAAAGAACCTGCTGGATGCCGGTCACGACCCGGCCACGGCGCGAGTGCTGATGCTCGACTGGCAAAAAGACCTGACAGAGATCGAAACCGACCGCCGCCATCGGCCCCGGCTGAAACAAATCCTTCTCGAACGTGGATGGATTCGAGTGGAGGGCGGATATGTTTACCCCACGTCCAGTCACCCATAGTTTCAATGTCGCCATGTCGCCAAATGTCGCCAAATGGCGACCGTGGCGACATGTCGCCATTGTCGCCATATCCCTTTAGGGTATGGCGACATGGCGACATCCTTGGCGACACCCGATAGACCTGGGTCGAAGCGCAGACGAGCACCGGGCCGAGGCACCCCGCCGACGGTTCATCAGGGCGGGGCCTAAGGGTCGCTGCGGCGGAACCCGCGCCGAGGGGCGCGGGCCCGCCGAGCTTGACCCCCTTAGGCCCCGCCCGAACGGGCCGTAGCACTCCGACGGGGTGGCCACGGGATAAACCGCACCGGTCACGCCCGCCCACGCCGCGTCCATGCGGCGACGGCGGGCCAGCCCGGTGCTCAGTGGGTGAAATTCAGTGTGCCCTCCCTGGCGATTCCGCCCGCTCCCGGCGGGCGGCAACCACAACCCCCACTGAGACGTTCTAGAAGGCTTATAGCGCCCCACAACTACCAGACCGCGCTAACATCTTACCGCCAGCAGAAAACGCCACCATGATCATTAGGGACGGTCACAGCGGCATTGCCAGTATGAGGGATGAAGGGAGACTATAACTTCTCACGCTGAGGGCCAGACGTGATCACAACCCTCACACCCTCAACTAGGAAATCGAGAAATGACAAAGACAACCTGCTTCGATGTTTTCGAGCAATGTGCCCTAGCCGTTCATTCAGGCGAACTGATTGAGTCAGTCAGTGCCAAGGACAAAGAATTTCATTTTCAAAATTGGTTTCAGAAGCGTCTTCAAAAGCTTTCTATTCATTTTGAAGGTTCTGGTCGTAACACATACCCGGATTTTTGCTTGGTTGAATACGCGGAGGGCTACGAGGTCAAGGGGCTTGCATGGCCAGGGCGTGAAAGAGATTACGACTCGAACAGTCAGGTTCCGACTGGTTATCACAATGGTCGTCAAATTTTCTACGTGTTTGGACGCTATCCTGCTGACCTTACTCAGTTTGCAGATCAGGGAAGTGGGAAAAGACAATATCCCGTTGTTGATTTATTTATATGTCACGGTGACTTTCTTAATGCCGATCACCACTACGTTCACAAAAATAAGAATGTGAAAGGGTTTGGCACTTATGGCGATATTATGATTCGAGACCGCAAGATGTATGTTGCCCCGACCCCATTCGCACTCACTACTGGAACAACTGGGCTTATGACACTGATTCTTCCTGAAAGCATGGGGTGTGATCCACGTTATCAGATAGTTGGACGACTTACACGGATTGAAGCTGAGATGCTTGTCGTTGGCTATATATTTGACCTACGTACAAACGAACTTAAAGCGGAGCGCGTGCCAAACCCAAGTGCTGGCACCGAGCATCTTTTCGTGGCCTATCGGCTTACTAGCCAAACCGCGAAACCAGTTTTAATGATGAATAGAATGCCGATCATTGAAGAAAGCACTGGAGCCGACGAGGAATGATTTCCGTTGCCAAAAAAATCATCGGCACACAGGCCATGAGAGCGGACACAGCAACCGCGCTTGAGTGTGGGTTTCCAATCGTCGAGGTAAGCCAAATCGCGGAACAAGAGAGCTGGCGTAAAGAGATTAACCGCCCGATCTACCACATACATAAGTGGTGGGCAACGCGCCTTGGTTCGGTATTTCGTGCCATCACACTTGCTGCATTGAGTGACCATAAAATGGATATTTGGAAGGGTTTTTATGAGCGGCATAAGCTAACTGAGAAGGTTGTACTTGACCCTTTCATGGGAAGTGGGACTACGCTCGGCGAAGCAATAAAACTCGGAGCTAAGGTTGTAGGGTGTGACATTAACCCAATTAGTAGCTTTCTCGTTCGCCAAGCATTTACGCGAGTTTCAGAGACGGAGCTTAGGGCTACCTTTGCCCGGCTCGAACGTGATATTGCACCTCAAATTCGCCGCTATTATCAAACACTAGATTCTCAGACTGGCGAGTTAATCCCTGTACTGTACTATTTTTGGGTTAAAATTCTAGCCACGCCAGATGGCGAGATAGTACCATTGCTGTCTCGGTATGTTTTCTCTCAACACGCCTATCCAAAGAAGAATCCCAAGGCACAGATCGTATGTCCGCACTGCTGGGCCGTGATTGAGGGACGGTATGACACGATCAACCTTACCTGTTCGCATTGTGCGTGCCAGTTCAATCCACAGGAAGGCCCAGTAACGGGGCAACATGTAACTACTAAAGCCGGGCATCGCTATCGTATTAGAGCGCTTCTGCCATCCGATGGAACGCCTCCTGCGCATCGCCTCTATGCAATGCTTGCACTACGTCCAAATGGTGAAAAAGTCTATCTCCCAGTGCAGGATCAGGACTTAGCTTTGTTTGCAATGGCTGAGACAAACCTGAAAATAGAAGCGTTGCCGTTGCCCACTTTGGCGGTTCGGTTTGGTCACAATACAAATCAGGTACGCGGCTACAATTACACTCATTGGCGAGATTTCTTTAACAGCAGGCAGTTACTCTGTCTCGGCTTACTGTTGAGGGCAATCCTTAAGATTGAAGATGAGGTTATTCAAGAACAGTTGCTTTGCTTGTTCTCGAGTACCCTTGAGTTCAATAACCTTTTTTGTAGCTATAAAGGGGAAGGTACCGGCGCAGTCAGACCCATATTTTCGAACCATATTCTTAAGCCCGAGCGTATGCCTATCGAAAATTCGGTGTGGGGAACAAACAAGAGCAGTGGCACCTTTTGCACGCTTTTCGAGTCACGCCTAATTCAAGCAAAGCGTTATCTTGATAAACCTTTTGAAATTGGTTTTAAGCGTGACCTAATTAGCGAAAGTATGGGATCATTGAAAATAGCGGCAAGCGATCCTATTCAAGTAAATCGCGTCGATTCTTGGAATGATCTTACTACCACTAACCATGGCTTGTTGATTCTTAACGGCGATAGCTCCCGGCTTCCGCTGCCTGATGCTTCAGTCGATACCGTAGTCACTGATCCACCTTACTTCGACTTCGTGCATTACAGTGAGCTGAGTGACTTTTTCTTTGCTTGGCTATCCCCGATACTCAAGTTACGCTATCCGTGGTTCGCACGGCCAGACTCTTCTGACCCAGGGGAAGTTCAGAACAAAGATCCCCGTGTATTTGCTACACAGCTTGCTTCAGTATTCACAGAGTGTTGCCGTGTACTCAAAGATGACGGAGTGCTGGCCTTTAGCTTCCATCACTCTCGGGCCGAGGGGTGGGCGGCAATCCATGAAGCCATCACCAGCGCCGAATTAGCTGTAGTTGCTGCGCACCCAGTTCATGCTGAGTTTCGGGCAGCAAATCCAAAAACAGCAGCGAAAGACCCAATTAGTCTTGATGCAATTCTGGTATGTAAGAAACGCTCGAAAGTTAACTTCATCAACAGTCTGGACAAACATCTAGTGATCGAACAGTCCGCAATTCTTGCAAGAAGACTTCAAGATGCAGGCATGTTGATTTCTCCAGCAGACCGATTCGTGATTCTTGCTTCACAAATACTCATTCCTTTATCTAAACAGAAAAGCGATTTTAATTCGGTATGCAATCTGCTACAGCAACTTCATGAAGTTGCCAAAAAATTTATTCTAGCGGACGGCCCCAAAAGCGCCACACTGATTAATTCTACGCTTCGGTAAACCCATTTAGGATACTGAGCGAAAGTCAAAATGCGGGAATTCCAATGCGGAAAAGCATCACCCGTAGTGACTCACCATCAGATGGCTGTTTACTGCCAATTAAACCGGATGACCGTTGATGGACCTCTATTTGTAGTTGTGATAATAGAATATGGCCTGTAGCATACATCGGCATTAAGCAAATGCTTAGGAAGCACAGTAATTCCCAACTCCCCAAGTCTTAGGGGGGCATGTCCCGGGTAAAGTGATAAAAAGACGTCAATCCCGCGAAGATGAAAATAAAAACCACCTATTTGTCCGCCTTTATAAATTGGCATGATACTAATTTTACCCTTCTGGATTATATATTCGCTTGATGGATATAAAAAGTACGCCCCCATTTTATGAGTAAACAAGATATTACCGAAAACAACCGCTAATAAGTAAGCTGGTGGCCATCCAGTTTTTGCGCTAACCATTCCAACACCAATATGTTGATTGCAACCAAAGCTGATATTTATAGCTGTTTTTAGCAACCACCGTTCGAATAAGTGGCCGTCTAAAGCCAAAGTGTCATCTTTTGTTTCAAGATCGACATCAACGACGTTCGAGACTTGTTCGAAGCGACGAACGGCAGCAATACCTCCACAATCAGCCTGCGAAAGCCTGTTATTGTGAACACCACATAGGATTCTTGCGCTTGCGCTCTGAAGGCCAATCTTCATCTCTTTGTCTTTGCACCAATCAAAGCCTTGAACAAAGATCGATTCTTGGTCGAATATTCCTTGAGATACATAATGTTCGCGGGATATACCTCGCCCACATTCACTATGTTCTTTAGCCCAACACCTTCGTATCATAAAATCTGTATTCCACTAACTTGTACGGGTATCCTGATCCGCCGATGGCGCGACCAATCCTTAAAAGGAGGCATTCCAGCAATACCGAACACATAGAACGCGAAAACCCGACCTCTCTCCAGAGAAATCGGGTTTCGCTTAAATCTTGCCATAAACTAGCAGGAACAAACCGCAGTGCAATTATAGGCCGGATTGCCGACTTTTGCACTTTGTCCCTGTTGGTGTATGGCGTAAACCCCAAAGACGGGAATTTTGCCCATGTACTGCCCCAATGTATCTGACAACGTTGCTGCCACCACGCTCGCTGACGTGGTGAACACCCTCACTCACTTAGGTTGCCAGCCGACCCCTTCCGGTTCGGGCTATACCGCCTACTGCCCGCTCCACGAAACCGACGGTTCCCGTCACACGAAAAGCCTCACCGTGGCCGAAGGCGACCGGGTTCCCGTGGTGGTTCATTGCCACGCCGGGTGTGACGCGAACGCACTCCTCAACGCGCTAGACATTCACCCGGCTCAGACCGCCCCCCCGATTCGCCGCATCACTCATCGCTATAGCTACCGCACCGCTGACGGCTACGAAGTCCGGCAGAAAGTCCGCGCTACGAACCCAAAGACTTCCGCATTCGCCACAAGAAGAACGGTCACTGGGATTACAAGGCCGGTTCGGGTCCCGCCGTCCTCTACCGACTTCCTGACGTCAGCGTCGCTATCCAACACGGCGAAACAATCTACTTCGTGGAAGGGGAAAAGGACGCTGACCGCTTGGCCGCATTGGGCTTGGTGGCGACCACCAGCATCGAAGGCGCTTGGCAGCCGGGCGCGGTGTGTGTGGTCTTGTTGGCCGACCATGACGAGGCCGGACGCGCCTACATGGAGTACATCGGCCAGCAGTTGAGGGGCCAAGTCCGCGAGATCATCCCCGTGGACTTGGGCCGGCTCTACAGCTTGCCCCCCAAGAGCGATGTTTCTGACTGGCTCAATGCAGGTCACACCTTGGAAGACTTGCAGGAGCAGGTCGCTAGAACCCCACCGCTGCCGTGCGATCCCGCTCCGCCAAATCCTCAAACCGCCGTCAAGGAGCAGGTCGCAGGATCAGCGAAGCCACGTTTCCTGTGGGCCGATGAATTTTGTGCGCTGCCGCCGATGGACGTCTGGTCCATTGAGGATTACCTAGAACCTGACACCCTCTGCGTCATGTATGGCGACTCGGAAGCCTATAAATCCTTTTTAGCGGTTGATCTGGCGTGCCACATCGCCACCGGCAAGACCTGGCGCGGCAAGGACGTGACCCCCGGCATTGCGCTTTATATCGCCGGGGAAGGGGGGAATGGATTAAGAAAACGGATTAAGGCGTGGTTCGAGTATTACGGCGAACCGATCCGTAACCTCGCGATCTCTATCGTTCCCCTCGCCCTTTGTGACCCGGCTAATGTGGCCGAACTCGTGGCGCACATTGAGCGATTTTTAAAAGGGATGGCCGTGAAACCCTCCCACATTACGCTGGACACCCTCAACACCCACTTTGGCGATGGTGATGAGAACAACACGGCAGACATGACCCGGTTTCTCGCCGGGTTGCGAACCCTGCGCATCGCTACCGGCGCAACGATCTTCGTTCCCCATCATTGCGGACATGCCGCGAAAGACCGATCACGCGGCAGTATTGCCCTTCACAACGGGATTGACTGGGAATATCGGCTGGAGCGGCGCTCGGACAGTCAGACCACCACCTTGACCTGCACCAAGTGCAAAGACCATGAGAAGCCCACGCCGCTGTCATGGAATCTGGAGACGGTTCCCTTGCCATGGGCCGACGCCAAAGGTCGCCCGCTCAATTCCGCCGTGTTGGTTCCCAATGATTCCGTGCCCGCTACCCAGCCGGTTAAGGAGAAATCATTGGCTGGTATGCCTAAGCAGGCGCTTAACGTCTTACGGGAACTTTACCGGCAACAGCGGGAAACCTTGGTTGCCGGTGGGCAAGACCCCCAACAAGCCAGCGTCACTATCAGCCAGTGGAATGACGCGATGCAGGACATCAGCGAAAACAAGAGTTATCGCTCTCGGATACGAAGTGATCTCGAAGAACGCGGTTATGTCCGGTTCATAGCTCCTTACGTCTACCTCATGGACCCCGCTGGCTGACCCTTTAAACCCAAGGTTGCACGGTTGCACAGGTTGTGAAAAGTGCAACCTGTGCAACCTGTGCAACCGGTTGCACGGTTGCACTCCCTCCTTATAGGGAGTGCAACCTGCAACCATGCAGTGCAACCAAACAGCGGGCGTATGGAAATAGCCCGGTCAACGCTCAGGCACCCCGCCGACGGTTCGCGAGGCGGGGCCTAAGGGTCGCTGCGGCGGAACCCGCGCCGAGGGGCGCGGGTCCGCCGAGCTTGACCCCCTTAGGCCCCGCTAGAACGGGCCGTGGCCCTCCGACAGGGTGGCCACGGGGATAGACCGCACCGGCCACGCCCGCCCACGCCGCGTCCCTGCGGCGACGGCGGGCCAGCCCGGCGCTCCGTGGGTGAAATTCAGGGTGCCCTCCTTGGCGATTCCGCCCGCTCCCGGCGGGCGGGAACCCCAACCCCGGCTAAAACGCCCCAGAAGGCTCATAGCGCCCCGTCATGGCCAAACCCCTAAAACCCCTAGAAACCCTTGACGAAAACGCCCCTAGAGCCTGCACAGGCGGCTAGAACGGAGACCGACAACCGTAAATGGAGAATGGGGAGGGACCGGTCGTGATGTGTCCCGAGGTGATCCGGCTTGCGGGAAGTGGATAAACCCTCGTTCATACCACTTCGTACTTGTAGTATGGGAATAATTAAGACATAGTGTCTTGAAAATACCCAAAAAAGAAGCCACCTGATGACCGCCCCTTACGAGACAGAGTTTTCCCGGCTACGACGGCAAACCGGGCTTCCCCTTGAGGCGCTTGAAAAAATCCTCGGATACTCGCGCCGTATGCTCTCGCGCTACGAAAGCGGCA
>JFJP01011922.1_pt1 | contig 11833 bp, 6 predicted proteins | sample 431651 | NCBI WGS metagenome assembly JFJP01 (sample SAMN02602958, study PRJNA72255) | Microbial mat metagenome, whole genome shotgun sequencing project. | biome: fresh water; feature: sink hole; material: water; isolation source: purple microbial (photo- and chemosynthetic) mats found in... | reverse complement strand
TTAGAGGCTTTAGCAAATTTACGCACGACTCTTCTGCCTAATGGCACTGTGACCAGTAGCAACTCTTGTGCGCCAGCGGATGGGGCCGCGGCGCTCGTCCTGATGAGTCGGAAACGGGCTGATGCTTTAGGCCTTAAACCCCTCGCTCGCATCCTGGATTTGGCTCAGTCTATGGTTTTCTCCGCCGATGTCCTCACGGCCCCCACGATTGCCGTGCGCCGCTTGTTGGAACGGGCGGAACGCGAATTTAATGAGTTTGATCTACTGGAGATGGATGAGCTTTTTGCGGCCCAGATTATTGCCAACGGGCGCGAATTGGATATTGACTGGAAGCACTTAAATATTCATGGGGGCACAATTGCGCTGGGTCACCCGATTGGGGCCAGTGGCTCCCGTTCCCTTGTCACTTTGCTCTATTCGCTTCAACACTACCAACGTAAATGGGGCTTAGTCGTAGTCGGTGCGGCAACTGGCGAAGCTTTGGCTCTGGCTGTTGAACGCTATTGAATTAAGATTTAAGAAGAGTCAGTCAGAAGTCAGTATGCTCGAACCCCCTCGCGGAATCCACGGCTTTAGCCGTGACCCAACAGCTAAAGCTGTGGCCTCCGCGAAAAGAGCTTGGTTTCATAGTAGAAGAGTCAGTTGCCATTGAGGTTGAAACCTCTTTGCCAACTGACTCTTTTTTTACATCACAGCTAAGTTCGCAGCGCGATCTTACTTATCGAGCAGAATCGCAACTCCTGGTAAAACGCGCCCTTCCAACAATTCGAGGGAAGCTCCACCGCCAGTGCTGACATGGCTGACTTGCTTGGCCAGACCAGCCTGTTCAATGGCTGCAACCGAATCGCCACCCCCGATAATCGTTATTGTTCCACGGGTGGTTGCTTCGGCCAAGACCTTTGCGATTGACCGCGTGCCCGTTGCAAAGGCTTCCATCTCAAAAACCCCCATCGGCCCATTCCAAATCACGGTCTTTGCGCCCGCAATTTCGGCGCTGTATTCCTTAATCGTTTGGGGCCCAATATCCAAAACCCGCCAGCCAGCCGCGATTTCCCCAACGGGGACAATCTTGTGATTGGCATCGGCCTTAAAGGCATCGGCGACCACCGCATCAACGGGCAAAAGAAGCTTTACATTGGCCGCTTTGGCTTTGACAATCAGGTCGCGGGCCATCGCCAAGCTGTCTTTCTCGACCAGCGAATCGCCTAACTCATGGCCTTGTGCTAAGAGGAATGTGTTAGCCATCCCGCCGCCAATCAACAAAGCATTGACCTTGCTGAGGAGGTTTTCAATCACCGCGATTTTATCACTGACTTTGGCTCCGCCAATAATCGTGACAAAGGGCCGCAGGGGTTTTTCCACCGCTCCATAGAGCGCGGCCAGTTCCTTTTCCATCAAAAAACCTGCCACAGCAGGCAGGAAATGGGCGACACCTTCCGTACTGGCGTGGGCCCGATGCGCGGAACCAAAGGCATCATTGACATAGATGTCACCAAGTTTAGCCAACTCCCGTGCCATCTCCTCCGCATTTTCTTCCTCGCGGGGGTCAAACCGAGTATTTTCAAGCAATAAGACCTGGCCGGGCTTGAGCGAAGCGGCGGCGACTTCGGCAGCCGAACCCGTCGTTACTTCCGTCTTCTTGACCTCTTTGGCTTCCTTCAGAAGTTCAAAGAGCCGCTCGGCAACCGGCTTGAGCCGCAGGCTTTCGACGACTGTCTTCTTAGGGCGACCTAAGTGCGACATCAGTACGACACTTGCCCCTTTTTCCAGCAGATAACGCAGGGTCGGCAAGGACTCCCGAATCCGGGTGTCATCGGTGATGTTGCCCTCCGCATCCAGAGGTACATTAAAATCGACCCGCACCAACGCCCGCTTCCCGTTCCAATCCATGTCCCGAATGGTCTTTTTGTTCATCCTTGAGTCTGCTACTTTCTACCGCTACTGCTGCCTCAATTGTACGTAAATCTATGTAATGGGAGTTTCATGGGATCATCAAATTCCTGCTTCATCCCGCAGAGCTTAGGTCTTCTAGCCAGTCTATAGGTCTGTTCCAAAGTAGGGGTACTGGGCCCAGCGCCCTTTCTACCGGGCGAATAGGAACATCGCTAGTGGCCGGATTTTACCACATCGTAGGGTAGAATGCAACCAACAAAAGGTTAAGTTGGGGAGAAATGAGCTTTTTCGAGCGCGACCAAAACTTTGGGGCGCTAATCTTTGAAAAACAAAGCAAAGGACCGTCCAATGCCTAAAAAACCCCAAGACGCAGCACAACAAGTTCAAAGGCCAGGCTCTGGCATCCGTGACAATCGCAACCGTGGCAGTGTCGCCGATTTTCTGCGCGAAACAATCAAGCCAGATGCTGCGCTCTCGATTGTCTCTGCCTATTTCACGATCTACGCCTTTGAGGAACTCAAAAAGTGGCTGGGCCCCATTAAACGCCTGCGGTTTCTCTACGGCGAACCTCGGAGCCTCCCGACCATTGACCCTGTGAAAAGCGCATCCCAAGCCTTTGGGCTTTTGGAGGAAGGCTTGAGTCTCGCTAATGTCCTCCAGCAGAAACGGATCGCCCGTGAATGTGCAGCTTGGATTAGGGAGCAGGTCGATATTCGTTCCGTCACGCGGGCGGGGCTGCTGCACGGCAAACTCTATCACATCACGAACGGCGACGAGGAAGCCGCTATTTTGGGCAGTTCCAATTTCACGCTGGCAGGGCTGGGTTTGAAGCCCCAAAGCAACAACGTTGAACTCAACTTGGTGGTCGACAACCCTCATGACCGCCACGAACTCAAAGCCTGGTTTAATGAACTTTGGCATGACAAAATCATCGTGAAGGATGTTAAGCAGCAAGTGCTAGATTACTTGGCCCAACTCTATGCTGATAACGCGCCTAAGTTTATCTACTACAAAATGCTTTTTCACGTCTTTGAATCCTATCTCGCCCAGCAAGCCAAGCGCAGCCTCTTGGCCGAAGAAAAACAACTGATTGATACCACCATTTGGCAAGCTTTGTACGAGTTTCAGCGCGACGGGGTACGGGGGGCCCTTGACAAAATCCTGGCCCATAATGGCTGTATCATCGCCGACAGCGTCGGGTTGGGCAAAACTTATGAGGCTCTGGCCGTGATCAAGTATTTTGAGCTTCGCAATGAGCGGGTACTGGTCTTATGCCCTAAGAAGTTGCGCGAGAATTGGACGGTCTACCAGGCCCAAAACAACAGCGACCTTAATCCCTTTAAGCCAGACCGCTTTAGCTTTACGGTGCTATCGCATACTGACCTCAGCCGCGAGCAAGGAAAGGTCGGCGATCTTGACTTGGCAATGCTCAACTGGAGCAATTACGATTTGGTCGTGCTTGACGAAGCCCATAACTTTCGTAACCACGAAGGAAGCCGCTATAAGAAATTGCTGGAAGGGGTCATCAAGGGCGGGGTCAAGACGAAAGTTCTGTTGTTATCGGCCACCCCCGTGAATAACAATTTAACCGACCTTCACAACCTTCTTGCGCTGATCGCCGAAGGTAAAGACGGCGCTTTTCAAACTTCTTTGGGCATTAAGAGCTTGCGGGATACTTTGAATGAAGCGCAGCGCACCTTTAACGAATGGTCTAAGGAAAGCAGTAAACCCGATCCGCAAGATTTGGCCAACCGTCTCGGCTCGGCGCTCTTCGCGCTCCTGGATGCGCTTACCATTGCCCGCTCGCGCAAGCACATTCAAACCTATTATAGCGCGACCATTCAACAACTTGGGGGGTTTTCACAGCGCCTGAAGCCTATTTCGATCTTTCTCGATGACATTGATCGGCAAAAACGCTTCATGTCTTATGACCGTCTGAGCGAAGAAATCTCTAAATATCAACTTTCGCTCTTCAACCCCTCAAAATATGTCTTAGAGCAGAATCAAGAATTCTACAACGTGCCAAGTGTTCCTAACTTCGACCAGGCTACGCGGGAACATTACTTAATCGGGATGATGAAGGTCAATTTCCTCAAGCGCTTGGAAAGTTCGGTTCATTCCTTCACCATCACGCTGGATCGGACAATAAAGAAGATCGAAAGTTTGGAGGAGCAGATTAAGCAATTCCAGCAGGCCCAAGCTGAAAATCCTGACCTGGATTTTGAGGATTTAGGGCTTGCGGCGGAAGAAGATGAGGAGTTGCAAATGGCCTTTCAAGTCGGCAAAAAGCTCAAATTCAAGTTGGCCCACCTTGATGTGGCCGCTTGGCTGGAGGATTTACAGCGGGATAAGGAGCAAGTTAGTCTCCTTCATGCTTCGGCGGCCCAGGTGACGGTTGAACGTGATGCGAAGCTGGCGCATCTGAAAGCCTTGATTGCCGAGAAGGTCAAGCAGCCAACGGCAATGAAGGCGGGCAAGCCCAACCGCAAAGTCTTAGTTTTTACGGCCTTTGCGGATACCGCTACCTACTTATACGATAATCTCCAGCGTTGGGCCAAAGAAGATTTGGGCATTCATGTGGCCTTGGTGACGGGCACGGGTTCCAACCAAACCTCTTTCGGCTCCCGCGACTTTATGCAGATTCTGACCAACTTTGCGCCCCTGGCCAAAAAGCGATCTCAAATCACCAGTCTGAATCAGACCGCCGAAATTGACTTGCTCATCGCCACCGACTGCATCGCTGAAGGGCAAAATTTGCAGGATTGTGATTACCTGATCAACTACGACATTCATTGGAATCCTGTGCGGATTATTCAACGCTTTGGGCGGATTGACCGCATCGGTAGCCCAAACGCCGCTATTCAACTTGTCAACTTCTGGCCCACTCCCTCCTTAGAAAAGTATCTCAACCTGCGAGACCGCGTCGAGGCGCGGATGGCGCTGGTCGACCTTACGGCGACGGGTGCTGATAATCCGCTGGCCACCCAGGATTTAATCACCCAAGAGCTTACTTACCGCGACCAGCAGCTTTTGCGGTTCAAGGCGGAAATTCCCTACCTGGAAGACCTAGATGAAAACTTCAAGCTCGATGAGTTTTCGTTAGACGAATTTCGCCTAGAACTCCTAGCGTATCTTCAGAGCAAACGCGAACTCCTGGAGAAGGCTCCCTTTGGGATGTTTGCGGTTGTGCCGCCCAACCCCGCTTACCCCATTATTGGCCCCGGCGTTATCTTTTGTCTCCAGCAGAAAGAGACGCAAGCGGCGAAAAATGAAATCAATCCTTTGCACCCGTTCTACCTCGTCTATGTGCGCGAGAATGGCGAAGTACGGTTGAGTTTTGGGCAACCGCGCCAGATTCTGGAGATTTGGCGCACTTTGGCAGCGAAAGGTTCCAACCCTTACCAAGTACTTTGCCGCGCCTTTGACCGCAAGACCGACAATGGCAAGGAGATGACCGCTTCCAACAAGTTGCTGCTAAAGGCCGTTGAATCAATCGCAGCGACCTTTCAGCGGCGCATGGCTGGGCAGTTGCTGACGGAGCGCGGCGCAAAGTTGCTTCCCCAAACTGAGCAGGCCCACAAACTCACTGACTTTAATCTGGTAACATGGCTCGTGATTTTAGCGCGAGATCAAGAACAATGAACCTCGATTTAGATCGCCAAATGCTGGCCGCGTTTTGTCGCAAGCATCACATTCGGAAACTTGCCTTCTTTGGCTCGGTCTTACGGGATGATTTTCAACCTGGCAGTGACCTGGATATTCTGGTTGAATTTGATCCCCAGCATATCCCTGGGCTGGCTTTTTTTGGAATGGAACTGGAGCTATCTCGGATGTTAGGTCGTCAAGTTGATTTGAACACTCCCCAATTTCTCAACCCTGCCTTTCGGCAGCAGGTTGAGGCCGAAGCCGAGGTATTTTATAAGCAAGCATAAGGTTCAGGTTGCTTTACAGCACATGCTGGCTCATGCACGAGAAGCTATAGAATTGTGCCAAACCAGGTCGCGTGCTGAACTCGACCAACAGCGTCTGGTACAACTTTCTTTGGTGCGTCTGCTTGAAATTGTTGGCGAAGCAGCGCGGCGGGTTCCCGAAGAAACTCAGCTTCGCCACCCCGAAATACTCTGGAGACAGATTATCGGGTTGCGGAACCGTCTCATCCATGGCTATGATGCAATAGATTTCGACATCATGTGGGCGACTGTGACCATTGATCTCCCTCCTTTAGTTGAGATGTTGGAGCATCTTCTTAGTACAGAAGAACAGAATCGTAAGGACAAACCATGACTGACTCTTCGCTCAAACAGCAAATTCAAGCCGCTTTGCGAGGTTTCGCTTCGCAATCTACTCTTTCCGCCAATGCGCTTGCTCTTTTCACGACTCTTGACTATCAGAGTAATCGTACCCTAAAGCTTCCAGCCAATACCGCCCAGGGCCTCCAGGATCACTTTGGCTTCCATTTGAACCCTGCCCGCGCCTCTCTCGCGGAGTGGCAGACCGTAGACGTGCTGTTTCAGATCACCGACGCTGAGATGCAACCGCAAAATTCCCTTTTTAATTCCACCGTCCAGGTTGACAATTCGCGCATTGAATCCTATCTCTTCTTTGCGATTCGGCTGCACAAGAAAAGTTATACCCGCACGGAGTTGGCCACCATTACCCGCGAAGTGAATAAACACTTTCCAATGCCCATCCTGCTTCTCTTCCAGCATGGGACAACTTTGACCATTTCCATCATCAACCGCCGCTTGCACAAGCGGGATATATCCAAAGATGTGTTGGAAAAAGTGACCCTGATCAAAGACATTTGCACGACCAACCCGCATCGGGCCCATCTTGAGATCTTAGCCGACCTGGCCTTGTCAAACCTCACAAAAGATCATCCCATTAGTAATTTCGTCGAATTGCAACGGGCTTGGGAAAATTCCCTCAGCAGTTCAGAACTTAATAAGCGCTTCTACCGTGAAATTGCGAATTGGTATTTTTGGGCCACCCAAAACGTTACTTTCCCTGCGGGTGGCGAGCCAGACGCAGCGAAACGCAACGATATTGCCATTATTCGCTTGATTACCCGCTTGATCTTTGTCTGGTTTGTCAAAGAAAAGGGTTTAATCCCTCCCGATTTGTTCAATGAAGCGAAACTAAAAGAACTGCTGACTGATATGTCCCCCACCGTCAGCACTTATTATCGGGCGATCTTGCAAAATCTCTTCTTTGCAACACTGAATCAGGAGATGGACAAGCGCGAGTTTCGCAAAAAGAATGCTAGTGGGGGCCGCGACCAGAATCGCCTTATCACGACGCTGTACCGCTATCAGGATTATTTTGCCCCAGACAAAACTGCTCAAATGCTCAAGCTTCTGTGCAAAATTCCCTTTCTCAACGGCGGCCTTTTTGAATGTTTGGATTACGAGGATGAGCTAAACAAGGTGGTTCGCATTGATGGCTTTTCGGATGAGCAAAAGAATCCGCTTTCAGTGCCTAATTTCCTCTTCTTCGCTCAGGAGCAAGATGTCGACCTCAACAAAACGTATGATACCAAGGGTAAACGCTACAAAGTACGCGGTTTACTTCGCATTCTCCACAGTTACAAGTTTACCGTGACTGAAAACACCCCGATTGAGGAAGAAATTGCGCTTGATCCTGAATTACTGGGGCAGGTTTTTGAGAACTTATTGGCCGCTTACAACCCTGAAACGGGTGCAACCGCTCGCAAACAGACTGGCTCGTTCTACACGCCCCGTGAAATTGTCAATTATATGGTCGACGAGTCGTTGCTGGCGTATCTTGCACAAAGCGTAGAACAGGCTTCTAGCCTGTGGCTCCCCAACCCCGTAGAACAGGCTTCCAGCCTGTTACCAAACAAAAGGGACAGGCAAGATGCCTATCCTCCGCCTGCCGAAGAAACTTTGAAGACGAGCAAACGCCATTTGCCGCATTGGTATATGCAGAGAGCAACATACTTCATTACTTTTCGGCTTGCTGATTCAATCCCGCAACAAAGACTTCTTCAATGGAAACGAGAACGTGATGAATGGTTGAAAAAACATCCCACGCCCCTGGAAGGTAAAGATCTGGAAGAATATCGCCGCCTTTTTTCTCAACGAATTGAAGACTGGCTCGATGGAGGAATGGGAAATTGTGTGTTAGGCAATCCAACAATTGCCCAACTGGTTGGCGATGCTCTGCGGTATTTTGACGGCAAGCGGTATCTGCTTGGGGAGTGGGTGGTAATGCCTAACCATGTTCATGCAATTGTTACTCCTGCTCCTGATTATGAACTTTCTACTATTCTCCATTCCTGGAAATCATATACTGCACAACAGATAAACAAAGTTTTGAAGAAAACAGGGAGTGTTTGGCAGGAAGAATCTTACGACCACATTGTACGGAACCCTGCCGAATTGCAACGAATTGAGCAGTACATTGTTGAAAATCCTTTGAAAGCTGGGATAATTGTAACCCAGGGTTCTAGCCTGGTGTTAAAGGGTGTGGACAGGCAGGATGCCTATCCTACGCCTAATTCAGCCGTAGAACAGGGCTTGCCCCCCGTAGCACAGGCTTCTAGCCTGTTGCCCAAGGAAAGGGACAGGCAAGATGCCTATCCTACGCCTAATTCAGCCGTAGAACAGGGCTTGCCCCCTGTAGCACAGGCTTCTAGCCTGTTGTCCAAGGAAAGGGACAGGCAAGATGCCTATCCTACAGAAGACCGCCTCCGCCACCTTTTGGCGTACAACCATGAAGAGCCGCAATTCAGTGCCGAAGAGCGCCGAATACTCATTCAAGCCATTGACAACGTCAAAGTCCTCGACCCCGCTTGCGGTTCGGGCGCTTTTCCCATTGGCGTGTTGCAAAAATTGGTCTTTTTGCTCGCCAAGCTCGACCCCCAAAATCAGTTGTGGAAGGCTACGCAAATGGCCAAAGCGAACCAAATTGATGAGGCCAAAGCCCGTGATGCGGCTCTTGAAACTTTGGATCGCGCTTTCGATTTTGACAGCCTGGACTACGCCCGCAAGCTCTATCTCATTCAGAATTGCATTTATGGCGTAGACATTCAACCGATTGCGGTGCAAATTGCGAAATTGCGCTGTTTTATTGCCCTAATTGTCGACCAACAACCCGATAAGAGCTTAGAAAACCGTGGGATTCTGGCTCTTCCCAACCTGGAAACGCGCTTTGTCGCCGCGAATACCTTGCTCAGTGCAAAGATCGGCCAGGGAGCCTTACGCAGTGGTAAGGTTGTCGATTTGGAAAAGGAACTCAGCACCGTCCGCCAGCGCCATTTTGGGGCTAAAACCCCCCAAACCAAGCGCAAATATCGGGCCGAAGACCAGTATATTCGGCAACAGATTGGCGTTGAACTCAAGCACGATGGCATGCCCGGCGCGACGGCGGATTTGTTGACACACTGGAACCCTTACGACCAGAACACCACCGCGCCCTTCTTTGATGCTGAATGGATGTTTGGCATCGCCGAGGGCTTTGCGATTGTGGTGGGCAATCCGCCGTATGTGCGCCAGGAGAAGATCAAAGAGTTCAAGCTCGCTTTTCAGCAAACCTATTCGTGCTACACGGGAGTCGCCGACCTCTACGTCTACTTCTACGAGTGCGGCATAAACCTGCTCAAAGCGGGCGGGATTCTCACTTACATCTCTAGCAACACGTTTTTTCGGGCGGGTTATGGCAACAAACTGCGCCACTTTCTGAGCAGCAAAGTGACCATCCAGCAGATCATAGACTTTGGCGACGTGGCCGTTTTCACGGCAAGTGTGAATACGTGCATCATCGTTGTGAAGAAACAATCACCTGTAAAACAAACTTCTAGCCTGTTTGAAGGCGTAGAACAGGCTTCTAGCCTGTCTGACAGGCAGGATGCCTGTCCTACGGGGCATCACATCCGTGCCATGACCTATCAACCTGGGGCTGAGGACTTAACCTTTGAGCAGGTCTTTGCCACCCAGAGCTTTCTATTGGCCCAGAAGGAATTGACCGCCGAGGGCTGGCGGCTGGAAGTGCCTATAACCCTGCGCTTGCTTGACAAGCTCCGCAAAGCAGGCACACCGCTGGGCGAATATGTGCAAGGGCGGTTTTATCGGGGGATTACCACTGGGTTCAATGAAGCGTTTGTTGTAGACCGCGCCACGCGAGATCGGCTAATTGCCGAGCATCCTTCATCGGCAGAATTGCTCAAGCCTTTTTTGCGCGGGCGCGACGTGAAGCGCTGGCGCGTGAATTACCAGGATTTGTGGCTCATCTTTACTCGTCGTGGAGTTGACATCAACCAGTACCCTGCAATTCATAAGCACTTACTTCAATTCAAAGCTCGGCTTATGCCAGGTGGGGCTGGCGGACGAAAACCAGGAAGCTACCAATGGTATGAGATTCAGGATAACATTGCTTACTGGCAAGAATTTGAGCTATCTCAGATTGTGTGGGGAAACCTAGCAACTCGGCCCCAATTTGCCTTTGCTCTTGCAGGAAACTATCTAAGCGCTCCAGCTTGTACAATAGTCTCTGATAGTAAATATCTGTTAGCTATACTCAATTCCAAGACCACACAATATCTAATTGCTCAAACAGCAGCAAAAAAGACTGGTGGGGTATATGAGTTCAAGCCAATGTACGTTTCGCAAATCCCAATTCCCGCCGCCACGCCCGTGCAGCAAGCTGCAATCGAAGTCATCGTTGAGCGCATCTTAGCGGTCAAACAAACCAACTCTGCGGCTGACGTAACGGCGCTGGAAGCGGAAATTGATGAGCAGGTTTATCGGCTCTATGGGCTGACGGCAGCGGAGGTGCGGGTGGTGGAAGGGAAGGCGTAAACTCGCGGCGAGGGGCCGTTCCCTTCGACAAGCTCAGGGAACGCCTGGGCGTGGGGCCGTTCCCTTCGACAAGCTCAGGGAACGCCTGGGGTGGGGCCGTTCCCTTCGACAAGCTCAGGGAACGCCTGGGCGTGGGGCCGTTCCCTTCGACAAGCTCAGGGAACGCCTGAACCCTTTTAGGGTTTGGGGAAAGCTCTTCTAAGCTCATTTGCCCGCTGTGTTATAATGATTCTAAAGCGGTTTGCAATGCCCAAGGAGGCATGGGATGCCCTTGAAGGTTGAAACACGAATTGACCGTTTAGAGGAAGCGATGGCTCGGTTGGCTGAGAATCAAGCGGAGGCTTGGCGGAGCCAGGCTTCGGCCAACCGTTCAATTGATCGCCAGTGCGGGTTGACCAGTTGACGGTGCGGGTTGACAAAGTATCGCAGGATGTTGCAGCTTTTATCGTTGAGATGCGCGAAAGCCGCGAGCAATCACAACGCGAAATGGCGGAGTTCAAAGAGCATTCGCAACGGGAAATGGCCGAGTTCAAAGAGCATTCACAACGGGAAATGACCGAGTTCAAAGAGCATTCGCAACGGGAAATGGCGGCTTTCATAGATCAGTCACAACGGGAAATGGCGGCTTTCAAGGCCGAAATGCGCGAAAGCCGTGAGCATTCGCAACGGGAAATGGAAGCATTTAAGGCCGAAATGCGCGAAAGCCGTGAGCATTCGCAAAGTTCAGAGCAGGGATGGAAGTTTTCAAGGTCGAAATGCAAAAGGCCCACGAGGATCCAGCGAAGGAAATGCAAGCCTTTCGCCAGGAATTGGGCGGGGTTTCGAATCGGCTGGGGCGGATAATCGAAGATTTTGTCGTGCCCAGCATCCCCGCGCTTTTGCCTCGGCTGGTTGGCAAGCTAGAAACGCTTGAGCGGGTCGCCACCCGCGTCCAGAGCCGTTTTGAGGGGCGAATGCAGGAATATGATCTGCTGGTGGTTTACGGCGATTACCTGTTGATCAATGAGACCAAAAGCACTTTAGGCACTGGGGAAGTCCGCGATTTTCTAAAGGTCTTGCGCGAAGTTCGCACTTTTCTGCCTGAATATCGGGAGAAAAAGATTATTGGCACGATGGCTAGT
>JFJP01006329.1_pt1 | contig 11833 bp, 10 predicted proteins | sample 431651 | NCBI WGS metagenome assembly JFJP01 (sample SAMN02602958, study PRJNA72255) | Microbial mat metagenome, whole genome shotgun sequencing project. | biome: fresh water; feature: sink hole; material: water; isolation source: purple microbial (photo- and chemosynthetic) mats found in... | reverse complement strand
TGTCATAGTCGTCTGACTCGGCGCCAGGGTTGGAGTTGGGCTCAGTGTTCATGGCGGCAATGCTAGCCGCTGCCAGGCTGCTTGCGCAGCCGCACTGTGTTTGCGAATCCGAGGGGCTGTCAGGCGGCCAGGCGCAGCGGGCGGTGCTCCAACTGCGCGATGATGGCCGGCAGCATGGCTTCGGTGGCGCGCCGGCCGGCTTCAACCAGGTAGGGCATGGCCTGGGTGTCAAACAGGCCGATGCGCCGGTCCAGCTCAGGAAACACCCGCAGCAGCCGCATACCACCGGCTTCGGCAGCGGCCAGGCGGGCGCGCATCAGGTTGTTGATCATGGTCGAGGTGACCTGCGCCAGCAGCCGCGACGGCGCATTCACCCGGTGCGGCATGGGCGCGTCAAAGCCCAGCGCAATCACGGTGCGGGCATCTGCTGCAGCGCTGACCGGCAGCGGGTCAGAGGCAAAGCCGTCGGTCAGGCGCTGCCCGGCCACCGGGTGTGGCGCAAACATGAAGGGCATCGCCACGCTGGCGCGCAGGGCATCCACCAGATGGCCGTGGCGAAGCACCACGCCATGACCAGCATCGGCATCGGTGGCGGCCACGCGCAGCGGCACTTTCAGGTCTTCAAGCCGCCAGTCGCCAAACGCCTGGCGCAGGCGCTGCATGATGAGGGTGTCGTCGCGCATTGAAAAATCAGCGTCAAAGCGCCCCAGCTTGGGCATCACCATTTGCGCAATGGCGCGCCAGCGGTGTTGCCGTGCCACCTCGTGCGTCCACAGGCGGGTGGCAATCTGCTCGGCTTCGCGCGCGGCGTGGCCGAGCGAGATCAGCGCGCCAAACATGGCGCCGGCGCTGCAGCCCACCACCAGATCAGGGGCAATGCCCTCGCGCTGCAATACCTCCACCATACCCAGCGCGGCAATGCTGCGCACCCCGCCGCTGCCCAGCACGATGGCCAGATGGTGCTTTTTGTTGTCAGGCATGGCTGTTTCCCGCCAAACCGTAGGCTGGTTGGGAGCGCTTGCCCAACCAGCGCAGCCAACGCAGCCACCGCCCGCGCCGACGCGGTGAAGCGCTGCGGACGTGGGGCCGATCCAGGTAGAGCTCGGTGTGAATGATGCCGCCGTAATACGGATCGGGAATGCAGTCAAAACCACAGTATTTCATCAACGCCAGCATGGCCCGGTTGTGTGCCAGCACCTCACCGCGCAGGCGACCTAGCCCCGCGCTGGCCGCCGCATTGACCAGCGCCTGCATGGCGCGCACGCCCAGGCCACGGCGCAGCCAGCGGTCATCGACAGTGATGGCAAATTGCGCAAGGTCGCCCGGCCCGGCCTCGTCAACGTAATAGCGTGCCTCGGCAATCACTTGTTCATGCCCGTGCTGCACCGTGGTGACCACCAGCGCCAGGTGCTGCCGGTAATCGATGCAGCTCATTTGTTGCAACTGTGTTGCCGGCAGTTCGTTGGTGGCGGCATGAAACCGGTTGCGCCGCGCGCTGCCAGACAGCCGCGACACCAGGTCACCCAACAGCGGCGCGTCTTGCGGCAACACCGGACGCAGCGTGACACGCGTGCCGCAACGCAGGTGCCAGATGTCAATCAGCACCGTAGGGTAGTGTTTGGCCGGCGGCATGACGGCATGCGCCGACATGGCAACAGGGGTGTTTTGAAGTGGCATGATGTCAACCTCACGGCAAATGGGTACACAGCCCCACAGTTGGGACAGGTGGCCAACAGACCACTTGGGGCGAACGTTATGGAAACGGCTTGGCTGAAGCTTGCGTTTTATTGCACGAACCCTCTGTGCGCCCCAAAAAAAGAGAACAAAAACCCACGGTAGCGATTGCTGTGATTGCGCTAACAGCTATTAAATTAAATTTTTACAGACCATCAAAATGGCTGCGATTGTGTTGCCAAAACGACCTGCAGGGCGAACAGGCAGGCAGCCTGCGTATCATGAGCCCCATGACAACGATCGATGTTGCAGCCAAGCGCCGCTGCACGGCGGCTCGCCCGTGGGCCTGGCTGTGGCTGCTGCTGTGCCTTGGCTGGACACTGGCAGCGCAAGCCGAAGCGCCGGCGGTGCAGCGCGCTTACTGGGTGGATGTGCAGGGCACGGCGGACATCACGCAAGCACAGCAACAGCGCTACGAGCCGGCCCCTGCCGTTCTGGCGCTGGGCTATGGTGATGCGCCAGTGTGGCTGCGCATGACGGTAGCGCCCAGCCCCTTGCCAGAACTGCTGGTGCTGGTCAAACCAGCCATCCTTGACGATGTGCGCCTGTACACGCTTGCGCCGTCCCGAATGGCCGCAGGCGACCCGGACGGCTGGCAATTGCGCCAGCAGGGCGACCGATTTGCCTTCAGCGCGCGCGAGCGCCAGGACCTGAACTTCAGCTTTGTCATCACCCCCTCGGCCACCACCGCCACGGTGTTTTATGTGCGCGTGCACACCAGCAGCTCTCGCGCCATTTCAGTGTCGGTGCGTCCGCCCACCGAGGCACTGCGTGATGAGGATCTGATTGTTCAGGCAGTCGCCATGTACCTGGGTCTGGTGTTGATGCTGGCCTTTTTTTCGTTGGTGCAGACCGTGGTCCAGCGCGACCGGCTGTGGGCGCTCAACACCCTGGTGCAACTGACCATGGTGGTGTGGGCGCTGCTGTACCTGGGCTACCCTGCCAAATACCTCAACCCCGATGCACCGCACTGGAACGACTTGGGCTTTAGCCTGAGCTATTGCATCTATATGTTTTTGCTGTTTTTGTACTACCGGGAGTTTGCGATCGCCTTCAAGGCACCGCGCTGGCTGGTGCTGGTGCTGGCCGCGGCGATGCTGCCGCTGCCGTGGCAAGTCAGAGCCGCGAGGCACTGCAACTCACCTCGGCCTTGTTGCTGTTTCGCACCTTGGCCGGCTTGTTTCTGGTGTGGTTTTTTGTGCTGGAAGACCGCACGCTGCGTTACCTGGTGCGCTTTGCCCATGTCAGCCAGTCACTCTACGGCCTGTCGCAGATATTGCCGATTCTGGGGCTGGTGACCATGACCGAACTGCACCTGTACCCGGCCTTCTTGTTCAACCTGTATGGCGCGGCCATGCAGTACCTTGTGCTGACGCGGCGCGACGCGCTGCAGCGCCGCGAGCAGTCACACCTGCGCCAGCGCATGCACGATGCCGAGCAACAACTGGCGTGGGAGCGCGCCCGTCTGCACGAAAGTGCGAGTTTCATGGCCATGTTGCTGCACGAGTTGAAGAACCCGCTGGCCTCGATCCGGCTGGCGGTGCAGACGCTGCTGGCGAGCGCGGCCCAAGGCGGACCACAGCAGGCGCAGCGGCTGGGCAACATCAACCAGTCGATTGACGACATCGATGCCGTGATGGAGCGCTGTCGTCAGGTGGACCGCCTTGAGCAGGGCCAGTGGCCGGATGACAAGCAAAGCGTTGATATCGTGCCACTGCTGCACGCATGCATCCAGGCGCAGGCCCAGCCCGCACGGGTGCAGGCCGACTTGCCGACTCAGTTGCCGGTGCTGATCGACAGCGACCTGCTGCGCACCATGGTGAGCAATCTGCTGGACAACGCGTTGGCCTATTCGCCGCCAGACTCCGAGGTGACGCTGCAACTGAAGCATCACGCCAGCGCGCAGCACCCCTGGCTGACGCTGACACTGCGCAATGCAGCCGGCAAAGCCGGAGCACCTGACCCCGAGCGGGTGTTTGCCAAGTATTACCGGGCCGAGCGGGCACACCAGCGCACCGGCTCCGGGCTGGGGCTGTTTCTGGTCAAGGGTCTGGCGCACCTGGCCGGGGGCGATGTCACTTGTTACACCGAAGCGGATGCCACCCGGGTGGTGTTTGAGCTGAGCCTGCCATGCCGATGAGCCCGGACACGCCCGCTACCCCACCACCGCTGGAGATCGTGGTGGTAGAGGACCACGACCTGGTGCGCGAGGAGCTCGTGGCTTTTTTGCAGCGCCCGGACTGGCGTGTGCGTGGTGTTGGCTGTGCCGAGGAATTGGACGCGGCACTGCGCCAGCGCCCGGCCGATCTGCTGGTGGTCGATCTGAACCTGCCGGGTGAAGACGGCCTGAGCATTTGCCAGCGCCTGCGCCGCGCGCTGCCCGAGCTGGGCCTGGTGCTGCTGACGGCGCGCATCCTGCCACAGGACAAAACCGTCGGCTACCAGAGCGGGGCCGATGTGTACCTGACCAAACCGGCCAACGTGGGCGAACTGGAGGCCGCCATCAGCAACCTGGCACGACGCATCCGACAGCGAGTCGCAGCCGGCCCGCAACTCGACCTGACGCGTCTGACGCTCGGCGCGCCCGCTGGCGCGCAGGTCAGCCTGACCCTGCTGGAGTCACGTCTGCTGTATGAGCTGACCATGGCCCCCGGGCGCCAGCTCAGCACCGAGATGCTGCTGCGCCGGCTTGACCCCGGCCTGGATCAGCCGCAGTTGCGCAACAACCTGCCGGTGACCGTCAGCCGCCTGCGCAGCAAGATAGCCACCGGACTGGGCCCCGGTGACATCATCAAGGCGATACGCGGCTTTGGCTATCAGCTCAGCCTGAGCCTGACGGTGCGCGGCTGAGAACCCGTCAAGAACAGCGCCACAACCTCATGCCTGTTGCTGCAGGCGCTGCAAAATCAGTGGCACCTCAAACACGGCCCGGTTGTGGATCTGGCGCACATTGTGTTGCCAATGCGGAAGATCACCGGTGATGCTGGCAACCGCTGCGGCCACGGTGCGAAAACTGCGCAGCACCACCCCTACGCCCTGCTGGGTCACCCACTGCGCGTTCCAGCGCTCTTGCGGCATGGTCCAGGCGTTGCGCGTCACGATCACAGGCAACCCCAACTGAACGGCCTCGCTGACACTGGCCGGGCCGGGCTTGCCAATAAAGAAGTCAGCCAGCCGCAACCAGTAAGGTACATCGTCGGTGAACTCCACCACCACCCGCGGCGCCTGGGCCGGCTGCGTGCGCAGGGCTCGCGCCAGCGCGGCGTTTCGTCCGCACAAGAGGATCAGCGGCGTCTCTGGCAGGCGGGATGCGATGCGCTGCATCGCCTGCGACCCATAGCCGCCAAACATCACCACGCCGACCACCTGCTGTTCGGTCAAGCCATGTTTGGGCCGTTCCAGATCGCGTTGCAGCGGCGCCAGATCGTAAAAGCCGGGCGAGAGAATCATGCCCGACGTGGTGTGGATGCGCTGCGGCGGACAGCCCGCCAGGCGCGCCTGCTGGGCGGCAAATTCGGTACCGCAAATCAGTTGTTGCGGCTGATCCGGCTCGATCCAGAAATGCGGCGGATGGTCTGCCATGTCGGTCAGCACCGTGACATACGGCACGCCAGGCAGCGCCTGCGTCAAACTCTCGCACAGCGCGCGGTTGAAATTTGGAATCAGCGAGACCACCATGTCCGGTCGGCGCGCAGCCCAAGCCGGTCTCAGCCTGTCCACCAAGGTGGTGTGCGCGCGTCGTATCAGCCACTGCAGCATCTTGAGTTCATGCACCATGCCCAGTGTCAGCCCGCTGGCCAGACGCTTGTTGTACAGGTCTTCTGGCTGAAACCCCAGCGCCCTGAAAAACTGGCCTTGCGGGTCCAGCATCTCCACCAGGTTGACCAGCCGCACCTCCCAATTGAGAGGGCGCATGGCATGCTGCAGCGCCGTGGCGGCGGCGCGGTGACCACCCCCCGCATTGAAATAGATCAGGTCCACACAGGTCATATCCGGCCAATCTAGTGCCGACCTGTGACAATCCCGTGAAATCAACTCGTCTTGCAAGGGTTTGTCATCGTTTTGCAACCTGCAGGAGGCACAGTTGACATCTTTCATCCTTTTTGCCATCCACTCAAGGAAACGACCATGAACACATTTCAGTCCCAGCGCCGGCATCTCGTGGGGGCTGCACCCCTGGCGCTGGGCCTTGGCCTGCTGAACCTTCCGACGGCGCAGGCGCAGCCCGCCGTGTCGGGGACACTGGTGCTCTATACCTCGCAGCCAGAGCGTGACGCACGCGAGACGATTGCCGCCTTCAACAGCAAGTTCCCGGCCGTCAAGGTGGATGTGTTCCGCTCGGGCACGACCGAGGTGATGAATCGGCTGCGCACCGAGTTTGCCGCGGGTGCACCGCGCCCGGACGTGCTGTTGATTGCTGATGCCATTTCGATGGAAGCACTGAAGGCCGAGGGACGCCTGATGCGCATGAGCCACCTCGATACCGTGAAGATCCCGGCGCGCTATTTCGACGCCGAGCGCACCTACATGGGCACCAAGATGATCAGCAGCGGCCTGGTGGTCAACACCCGCAGCGACTTCAAGCCCAAAGCGTGGAAAGACCTGTTGAACCCGGCGCTCAAAGGGCAGGTGGTGATGCCCAGCCCGCTCTACTCGGGTGCGGCCGCCATCACCATTGGGGCCTGGGTGCGCCAGCCCGAATTGGGCTGGAAGTTCATCGAGGCCTTGAAGGCTCAAGGTGCCATTTCCGTGCGTGGCAACGGCGCAGTGTTGCAGCAAGTGGCCAATGGCGAGAAAAAAGTGGGCGTGCTGGTCGATTTCATGGCCATGAATGCCAAGGCCAAGGGCTCGCCAGTGGAGTTTGTGGTGCCACGCGAGGGCCTGACCTTTGTCACCGAGCCCGCTGCCATCCTGAACACCTCGCGCAACGTGGCCGCAGCACAGGCGTTTGTGGCGTTTCTGGTGTCGCCCGAGGGGCAGCAGTTTTCGACCAAGCTGGGTTACTACCCCTTGCTGTCCGAGGTTGCACCCCCGGCCGGCTACCCCAAGCTTGACACGCTGCGCTTCATGCCGCTGGATACCGACGGCATGCTGAAGTCTGCTGAGGCCGAGCGCAAGCAGTTTTCCAGCATCTTCGGCGGCTGAAGCACGCATGGCGCAGGAGCGCTGGCTGCTGCGTGCCGGCCTGCTGTTTTTGGCAATCATCTGCCTGTTGCCGCTGCTGCGTCTGGCGCTTGAAGTCGCCGCCGCACTGGCTGGCGACGCGCGCACGGTGGTGCTGCAGACCCTGCTGTCTGCCGATGCGCTGCGGGCGACACGTCACACCATCGAAGTCGGACTGGGCGGCACCTTGCTCGCGGTGCTGTACGGACTGGGGCTGGCCTTGCTGGTCACGCTGACGCCAGTGCGGGCGAGACGCTGGCTGGTGTTTGCCTTTGTGCTGCAGGCCCTGCTGGCGCCTCAGGTGGTGGCGCTGGCCTGGTTGCAGTTGTGGCTGCCACTGCGAGAGCTGCTGGTTTCATGGGGTTGGCGGGGGCTGGAGGGCGCGGGCAACCCCTTGCAGTCGGCCGCCGGCATTGTGTTGTTGCTGGGTCTGCATTACGCCCCGCTGGTGTTCCTGGCAGTGCGCGTGGGCTTGCTGAATTTGCCACCGGAAGTGATTGAGGCCGCACGCGTCAGTGGTGCAGCGCCCGGCCATGTGCTGCGGCGAATCATTCTTCCCTTGCTGTTGCCAGCGCTGACCGCAGGGGCTGCCTTGGCCTTTGTGTCATGCATTGGCAATTTTGGCATTGCCGCCTTTTTGGGTATCCCGGCGGACTACCTGGTGCTGCCAACGCTGATCTACCGCGAACTCTCGGGCTTTGGACCGTCTGCCATGCCAGCGGCGCTGGCTTTGTCGGCGCTGGTCGGCGTCTTGGCGGCACTCGGAGTAGCGGCACAGAGAATCAGTTTGCGCGCCGGGCACTATCGGGTGCTGGCCCAGCGCCTGTCTGCCCCGCCCTTTCATCTGGGACGCTGGCAGACACCGGTGAACAGCCTGGCATTGGGGCTGGTCAGTGTGCTGCTGCTCGCACCACTTGGCGCGTTGCTGGCCAAATCGCTGTCGCCCGCGCTGGGCGTGGGCTTGCGCTGGGACAACCTGAGCTGGGAGCACTACCGCTACGTCGCCTGGCACAACGAGTCCACCTTGCGCGCCTTTGGCAACAGCATCAGCCTGGCACTGGGCTCAACGCTGGTGCTGGCGGTGGTGTCCGTGATTCTGGCCTACCAACTGGAGTATCGGCGCAGCGTCTGGGTGCGGCGGGTACTGCCGCTGGTCGAGCTGCCCTATGTGATCCCTGGTGTGGTGCTGGCCATGGCCATGATCCTGCTCTACCTCAAGCCCTTGCCGGTGCTGGATATTTCGCTGTTCAACACGCTATGGATTATCTTTTTGGCCTACCTGGCAAGATTCATGACCATCCAGTTGCGCCCGGTACAAAGCGGCTTTGCCCAACTGCCGCACGACATGCTGGAGGCGGCCGAAGTCTTTGGCGCCAGTTTTTTCAGCCGCTTGCGGCGCATCATCCTGCCTTTGATTTTGCCGGCAGTCACGGCCGGTGCGCTGTTGGTGGTGTTGCTGTCTATGAATGAGCTAACCGTTTCGGCACTGCTGTGGGCCACCGGCTCGGAAACCCTGGGGGTAGTGGTGTTCGGCATGGAGCAAGGCGGCGAGTCCGCCGCCGCCAGCGCGGTGGCGGTGCTGAGCATCGTGTTGACACTGGCGGTGATGCTACTGGCCAACTGGCTGGGGCGCAGTCTGCCGCAAGGGGTATTGCCATGGCGCGCGTAAGCCTGCAGTCGGTGCAAAAAAGCTACGGGCGCGCCAGCCTGGCCCACCACGCCTTGCGCAACATCGATCTGACGGTGGAGCCGGGCGAGTTTGTCGCCCTGCTCGGCCCCTCAGGTTCGGGCAAGACCACCTTGCTGCGGGCGATCGCCGGGCTGGAGGTGATCGACAGCGGCAGCATCCACATCGGCGCTGAGTTGGTGGCCGCACCGGGACGACATGTGCCACCCGAGGCGCGCAATGTGGGCGTGGTGTTTCAAAACCACGCGCTGTGGCCACATCTGACGGTGCTTGAAAACGTGCTGTTTCCGCTGCGCGAGGCGGGCGTGGCGACACGGCAACAAGCCGTGCTGGCGCAGCAGGCCTTGCAGCAAGTCGGGCTGGAAGAACTGGGCACACGCATGCCAGGCCAGCTCTCTGGCGGTCAAAAGCAGCGGGTCTCGCTGGCGCGCGCCATGGTGGCCACCCCGCAGGTGATTCTGTTTGACGAGCCCTTGGCCAGTCTGGACATTGAGCTGCGTCGCGACATGATGCGCCTGATCAGCCAGGCGCGCACCGGCCGCAACAGCATGGTGTATGTCACACACAACCAGGAAGAAGCCCTGGCCCTGGCCGACCGGGTGGTGGTGCTGTCAAACGGCTCGGTGCAACAGATCGCGCCGCCGCAGGAGCTTTGCCTGCAGCCGCACAACGCCATGGTCGCCAGCTTTGTGGGGGGTGGCAACTGTGTCAGTGCCACGGTGGTCGGCGCACTGTGTGACGGCCGCTTGCCGGTGCGCGTCGGCGACTGGGTCTGGCCGGCCCGCAGTGTCTATGCCGGCACACCTGGCGAACGGGTGGCATTGTGTGTGCCACAAACCGCTTTCGAATGCGTCAGCGCCTACAGCCCGGGTCTGGTGCTGACGCTGGAGCAGGTGTTCTTCCAGGGCAGTTCGGGCTACTCGGTCGATGCACTGTGGGCACCAGGTGACGGCGCGTCGGTGTCGCTGAACCTGCTTCTGCCCATGTCTGCCCGGGTGCGTCGTGGCGATGTACTGAAAGTGCAAGTCCACGACGCCTGGGTGTTGCCACCCACTGCAGGAACGCTTACTCCTGCGCCAGTTCCCAACGGTCCGGGCTGCGCCACAGGCGTGAGCGCAACAGTTCTCGCTCAAAAATGAACTCCTTGGGCAAGCGGTCACGAAAGCGGTCAAACAGCTCCTCATGCGAATGCGCCTCGGCAGTCCCGGCATCGCGGCCCACGGCCATCAAGTCGTAAAAGCTCTTTGACGGAAAGTCCAGCCCATCCCAGTGCAGGTCCTCATAGCGAGGCATCCAGCCCACCGGGCTCTCGACGGCGAAAGCGCGCCCATGCACACGGTCAACAATCCATTTCAAGACCCGCATGTTGTCACCAAAGCCGGGCCAGATGAACTTGCCGGCTTCGTCCTTGCGGAACCAGTTGACCCTGAAGATACGCGGCGGGTTGCTCACCTGGCGGCCCACATTGAGCCAATGGGTGAAATAGTCGGCCATGTTGTAGCCACAGAACGGCAGCATCGCCATCGGATCGCGCCGTGTAGCCACCACACCGATCGCAGCGGCAGTGGCCTCGGAGCCCATGGTCGCGGCCAGATAGACGCCATGCGCCCAATTGAAGGCCTGAAACACCAGGGGCATGTCCTTGCTGGCCCGGCCACCAAAGATGAAGGCACTGATCGGTACACCGTTCGGGTTTTCCCAGTCTGGGTCGATGGATGGGCACTGGCTGGCTGGCGCGGTGAAGCGCGAATTGGCGTGGGCAGCCAGGCGACCGCAACCCGGCGTCCAGTCCTTGCCTTGCCAGTCGATGGCGTGCGCAGGTGGCTCGCCGTCCATGCCCTCCCACCAGACATCGCCATCGTCGGTCAGGGCGACGTTGGAAAAGATGGAGTTGCAGGTCATGGTCAGCATGGCATTGGCGTTGGACGAGTAGTTGGTACCAGGCGCCACGCCAAAAAAACCAGCCTCGGGGTTGATTGCCCGCAAATTGCCATCGGGCGATTTTTTGATCCAGGCGATGTCGTCGCCCACGGTGGTGACTTTCCAGCCTTCAAACCCGGCAGGCGGGCGCAGCATGGCCAGATTGGTCTTGCCGCAGGCACTCGGAAACGCCGCAGCGATGTATGTCTTTTCACCACTGGGCGACTCCAGCCCGGATATCAGCATGTGTTCTGCCAGCCAGCCCTCTTTGCGGGCCACTGCTGAGGCGATTCTCAAGGCCAGACATTTCTTGCCCAGCAGCGCATTGCCACCATAGCCCGAGCCATACGACCAGATTTCATGGGTGTCCGGGAAATGGGCGATGTATTTTTTGGAGATGTCCGGCTCACACGGCCAGGTCACGTCCGGCTGACCAGGCTTGAGCGGTGCACCGACCGAGTGCATGCAGGGGATGAAGGGCCCGTTGCCCAGCACATCCAGCACGGGTGTGCCCATGCGCGTCATGATGCGCATATTGGCCACGACATAGGCGCTGTCGGTGATCTGGACCCCAATTTTTGCAATCGGCGAGCCCAATGGCCCCATGCTGAAGGGAATGACATAGAGCGTGCGCCCGGTCATGCAGCCGGCAAACACACCCTTGAGCGTGGCGCGCATCTCGGCCGGGTCGGCCCAGTTGTTGGTGGGGCCGGCATCGTCCTTGGTGGCGCTGCAGATAAAAGTGCGCTCCTCGACCCGCGCCACGTCCGAGGGATGGGTGCGCGCCAGGAAGCTGTTGGGCCGCTTGTCCGGATTGAGCCGGATAAAGGTGCCGCTGGCGACCAGTTCGCCACACAGCCGGTCGTACTCTTGCTGCGACCCATCGCACCAGACGACCTGGTCGGGCTGGCACAGCGCCGTCATGTCCTGGACCCACTGGATCAATTGCTGGTGCTGGGTCGGGACTGGGGACCCCAAGGTGGAAACCGTCATCACGCTACTCCTTCTCGTTAGAAAACCACTTGCCGGGAGCGCCAGCTTAGAGCCAAGGGCTCAAACACCTTTGCGCGCACTTCAATAATCACCCACAAGCCTTGTGCATTTGTCACAACACTGTCTTGGCGCCATGTGTGCGCCGACAGCGTGGCGCCCCATGACAGCGCCGGCCGGGTGGCGGATTGATCAGGCGCGTCGCCAGACTGTCGCAATATCGTCACGATCGGGCACTATGCTGGGCCTCATGTCGGCCATTGAACTGATCGGTATCTGCAAATCCTGGGGCCCCAGCCACGCGCTGGCGGCGGTGGATTTGCGCATCGAACCCGGCAC
>JFJP01048625.1_pt1 | contig 11834 bp, 10 predicted proteins | sample 431651 | NCBI WGS metagenome assembly JFJP01 (sample SAMN02602958, study PRJNA72255) | Microbial mat metagenome, whole genome shotgun sequencing project. | biome: fresh water; feature: sink hole; material: water; isolation source: purple microbial (photo- and chemosynthetic) mats found in... | reverse complement strand
TATTCGTCGATGAGGACGACGACGGTATCTGAATGTTTTTCAAAGGCGCTCGTTATCAGTTCCCGGAGCGCCAGTGATGGCAAAGTCTGCATAAGCGGCGGAAGCTCCAGCTTTTTAGCCAGAGCCTGCAGCTGAAAGGCAAGGCTCTGCCGCAGCTCGTCGAGGTTTTTATAACTGCCCGTTCCAAAGCTGATCTTGATGACCGGATGTTTTTTTGACCAGTCCCAGCCAGATTCGGGGCTGTCCAGATAAAGCCCGGTAAAAAGTTCGCGTCTGCCCGAAAAAGCCTGTTCCATCGTGTCCACCAGAAGGCTCTTTCCGAAGCGCCGGGGACGGGACAGGAAATACGGTTTTCCCATGCTGGCCATGCGGGCTATGTAGGGCGTCTTGTCGATGTAGACGTAGCCTTCAGTACGGATGGTCACGAAGCTCTGGATGCCGATGGGCAGTTTTGCGGGGGGCATGGCAGTATTTTAGGCGCTTTGAGCGTAGGCGTCAACGTAGGCGGGTCATGGCTGCCAAGACCCCTCCCAATCGCTAACGGTAGGTAGCTCTGTGAGATCGGAGTTTCCGCTCTTGCACAGCTAAAGCCTTCCGCCGATTGCGGACCTGAGCTGTCCCCGCAAGTCCCTGCCAGCCTCATCCCTTTTCATAGCCCAAATAAACACGCCCTTGCCCTTGGATGCGCGTGCCCAGAGCTGCCCGACTCGACGTTTCTCCTGCTGGCTGGGTTCGGATGTCAGGAAAGCGCCTTTGTACTCGACGACGAGGATTCGGCCATCCTTGAGCCGGGCGACGAAATCCGGGTAGAAGTCGTCTCGCGAGGTAGGAAGGCGGAAGCACCACTGGTGTCGCGGAGGGACGTTGCGCACCCAAGTTTCGACTTTTTCAAGGGCATCGATCTCCTTGGCGCAAGCGTACTCCTCGCCATCACGCTTCAAGTTGTCCACGACCGGGAAGAAGTGCTTGGAAAATCCATAGGAGGAAGCGCTCTCCGCTCGCGGATAGGGACAGCGGTCCTTCGAGAAGGAGAAATCCGCTTCCCAGACAAGGCTGCCATCGAGTTCCGGAAGATCGAGAAGCGACTCAAGACCGGCTGAGGCGGCACTCAGGCGATAGGCATCGAGCTTGGCCCTGATCTTATCCTCAAGCAGATATTTATTGAGAATAAGTTCGCCAAGGTGGAGCTTACGGTCATCGATAAGCTGGTGTACAAGACGGGACAGGAAATCCTGGAGAACCAGCTGAGACACGTCGTTCCGCGCAAGTCGGCGATCAAGCCAGAATACAAGGCCATTATGGTAGTACTCGCCCGCGACCTCCGCGGTGAAGAGTTCCCTGTCATAGCGGGTGTTCCGGGTGATGATTTTTTCGGCGACAACATCAAACTCTGTCACCTTGCGCTCGGCAGGGATTGAAAACTCTTCGGCCGTGAGGCGCGCAGGAAAGCGCGACGCGTCCGAAAGGTCAAGACGGCCACGGTTGGCGAACCATCCTTCATCGACAGGAATGAGTTCACCAGATACTTCATCCCGGGAAAAGAGGGAACCAACCGTGAAGACATCCGGGCCAGATGGGAGGACGCGGTGCCGCGATGCTTGAAGATGGCGATAATTGGTGAGGTTCTGTGCTATCTCACGCGTGCGCTCACCGCCGGAATCAGCACCGAGCGTTGCGGCCAGCTTGCCGATGGTCGCCTCGGAGATCGTACCGGACACACGGACGAGAGGGACCCCGTCTGAACGAGTACCTGCGGTCTCGACAACAAGGCCATGCTCGGTAGCAAAGAGGCCAAAATCGAGAGCGGCATACGCAGGTATTGCAATGGACCGACCATCCGGCGCGAGACCGACTATGGTGCCAGAGCCTTCACCTGGGAAGAAGTCCGCCACCTCGGTCCATGCGTCCGCCTCGAAGCGTTCGAAACCCATCTTGTCGACGAGACAGTCCTTGAGCGCGGATGCCGTTTCTGCAAAGTCCCGGGACGAGACATGGGCGTATGCCTTGTTGAGCAGGGCAGCAGGACGCTCTTCAGCATAGGGCATCCGCAAAACCCGGCCGAGAAGCTGCTCGACAGCACGAGCGGACTTAAGCTCCTGGATGGAGCAGAAGACATAGGCGAAGGAGCAGTCCCAGCCTTCCTTGAGAGCCTGGACAGTGATGATGTGCCGGATGGAGCAATCTGGCGCAAAAAGGTTCACGCCCTCGATACCTCGCTCGTCTCCAGTAGCAACAGCAATGTAGGCGGGATCGATGCCTTCATTCTGGATGAGGTGTTCGCGGAGCTTATCGGCGGTTATAACGGTCGGGTCGTCCTTGTCCTTGGCTTGAGCCTGGTAGAGGGTGATGGGCCGCACTGAATCCCCGGAGGCCTTGGCGGCCTCCTCAAGGGAGTTCCGCGTGCTGATGGCCGCAGCAACGGTCGTGGCCCAGCTGGCGTGCTCGGCGAGGACTATCGGTAACTTGATCATCTTCTCGGCCTTGAGCTCGGTGGCCGTGGCCTCGTGGAGAACGTTTGAGCCGCTCGCGCTGCTCGTGTCGGGTGTGGCGGTGAACTCGATGATACCAAGGGGAGACAAGCGGGCAAGCGTGTCGAAGGAGAGCTTTGACCGGGCGTTGTGCGCTTCGTCGATGATGATGAGCGGCTTGAAGACATGGCAGAGGTTGACGAAAGAATGGACGGGCTTTCCCCGGTTGGCGCCTTCGGTGCTGAGTTCGAGCCCTGCCATGCCATTGAGGGCCGCGAAGTGACGCTCCCACCTTTCGGAATGAGCGTAGATGGTTCGGGTTTTCGTGTCTTCGGCCTTGAATCCTTGGATAGTCGAAACCACGACGACGAGTCGCGTAGAAAAGTCCTGGGGACTTACCGCTTCGAGTCCATCCCTCGTGACCACGAGGGGGCGGCCCCAGGCTTCGACGAGCTCCTCACGATAGGGATGCCCGGCAGTTGAAAGAGCTGTGAGTGTCTGTTCGAGGATGGCCTGCGAGGGGACGAGCCATAGCACATGGAGTGATTCGCTGTGGGTATAGCTGTCCCGCACGATACGCAAAGAACGCGCCGCGAGCCAGGTCTTGCCACCACCGGTCGGTATGCGTATGCAGACATAGGGGATATCGCCCAGGCCTGGCGCTTGATGCCAGCGCGTGGCCGAAGGTCGACCCCGCTCGCTCCAGGATTCCAGGAAGGCGGCCTTTGGATCGCCCAAGCGCTTGGCGCGCTCGAGGTAGTCCTTAAGGGATTCGAGGGCCTTGGTCTGGTAAAGTTTGGGCTCAAACATTGGAGGCCGGATAAATCCTGATCCCTTTGGTCGTCACCATCTCGGCGAATCCGGAGCGGTCATTTTCAGGTTCGAGGATGATGGGTTCAAGCCGCGTGTCGATGGCCCGCCTGATCCTGTACAGGTCTATTTCGGTCTCGAGGATGTTTTCAGGCGAAGGTACCATGATTACAGCTATATCTATATCGCTATCTTCGGTCGGCGCGCCGTAGGCGAAGGAACCGTAGAGCCACGTTTCGGAGACGGGATATTTCTTTCTCGCTTCCCGGACGAAGCATTCCGCCAGCGCTACAGCTTCGCTTGAATCCATGCCATCATCCTTTCCACCTGTCCGATCAATGCGACGCAACGCTCGTGCGACAGGTATGTTGTCAATCTTTCCCGCTCCTGGGGATACCGGGCTTCGATATTGAGCGGTTGAAGCTGATCGATAAGTTCAGGGAATCCGTCCGAAGCCTCGAAGGTTAAATCCATGCTTCTGACAAGTTTCCAGAGATCGTGGGTGTACGGGGGATCAGAGGCGATACGCTTCCAGTACAGGGCTTTCAGACTCTTTTCTGCAACCTGGTGCGACATGAACCCGACATACAGGTAGCGCTCCGTCCGCAACATGGCCCTGGCCGTCTCAAAATCGTAGGCGGCAAGTTCCATCCAATACGCGACCTTGGCTTCAGTACTCATGCTTTCTCTCCGTTCGCTTCACGGTAAACAGTACGTACCGTTTCCGCAAGCCCCGCCGCGAATTCGAGCGCACCCTCCGCGAGAAGCGGCATCGAGCCCAGATCATAAGGAATCTGCTTGAAACTGATGTTCATGCGCGAGAGTGAGGCAGGCGAATATGTCGTCGCCTCCGCGTAGATGACACGGGGTCCGTCATGCTTGGGGAGGGATGCGAGAACGGCCGGAGTGAGGACGTTGCCGCCCTTGGGCCGCTTGTCCCCGAGTATCCCGTTGTACAGTAGATAGAGGCCCCGACCTTCATGTACGCCGAGGAAGGGCGATGCAGTCTGAATAGATCCGCCAATGGCCGGGGCCTTGGTCTCGCGCCACCAGACAAAAGCCGCGAGGTCCGGAAACCTGACCTTGGGATTGAGGCGACCGAAGGCATCGAAAAGAGTCTCGCCGAGCTTGACGAAGCGGAAGCCGCCGCCGCCCTTCCACCCGACAGTTTCGGAAATGCCCCCCTGCTCGCCTTCGATGACCTTCCTGAGCCGCGGCATGCAGTGCGTTACCGCATGGTCGCCCATCTCTATGCCTATCCAGCGGCGGCCCATCTTGTGAGCGACCGCTGTGGTAGTGCCAGAGCCGAGGAAGGAGTCGAGGACGAGATCGCCTGAGTTGGTGGCGATCTCTATAATTCGTTTTAGTAAACCTTCAGGTTTTGGCGTTTCAAAGGATGCCTTCTCTCCAAATATTAATTCTAACTCTCGAGCAGCGTGCTGATTTAGTCCTACGTCGTCCCAAATTGTTGGGGAACTCATTCCTGCTTTTGCTTCAGACTTAAAAAGCTTCCTCATTGGAGTTCCAGCTTTACCATCTTTTCCCCAAAAAAAACGCTGATCTCTTACCATCTGTTTCATAACTTCTTGACTATATACCCAACATCTCCCTTTTCTTGGATAGACTTCAGCTCCTGTGAATGGGTTTGTAACTGGATAGACGAGGCTTTCTACGAACCGGCCTCCTTTTGCATTGCCCGTTGAATCAACCTTTCGAAAAGGACCACGATGATCAAAACCAAAGGGCTCTTCATACACTTGATATTGTGAATCGGCTTTTTCAGTTCTCTGCATCAAGTTGAATGCTTCTTCCGCTTTGGTTTTTTTAGAACTACCGTTTTGTGCTTTTGCGAATAAAAGAACATGATCGTAGGTAGAGCCGATTTTTCTATCATTAGGTGCGCCATCTCGCCGTTTCCATGCAATATCAGTGATAAAACAAGTTCTCCCAAAAATTTCATCTAAAAGCAATTTTAAGTAATGGGATTCTAAATCATCTATGCTGACCCATATGCTAGTGCTCAAGGTTGTCATCATAGTGCTCGAAGGCGCTACCGGTATTGTAGGGCGGATCTATGAAAATGCACTTCACGCGTCCGGCATAGTACGGCAGCAAGGCCTTGAGGGCCTCGAGGTTGTCGCCCTGGATGAGGAGATTGTCCTGCGCGGCTTTCGGGTCGCCGACTACGCCGCCTTCAACTGAGGCATGAGGCTCGAGGAGGCGGAAGGGAACGAGGGAGGCTGCGCGGAGGGCGTCTTCTTTTCCGGTCCAGGTGAGGGTTGGCATTTCAGTAATTCCTTTGTGATATCGTATCTGTTATCAATATACGAGCATGGTACATGACGAAAAGTAATCGCACAACTTCCATCATAAGAGCACCTCCCAAGAGAGGAGGACGGCTCCACCCGGCGTCGAGTCAGCTCTGGAGCTGTCCGAGTCGATCCCAGTACTCCTGTGACAGATCCTCCTCGGCGATGTGTGAACGGAATTTTGCATCGAGGATCTCGAAGGCATTCTGATCATCGAGGTTCACGAGGGCTGCGTTTCCAAGGCGGTAATCATTGACGCCTCTCGCGTAGTTGAGAATGAGGAAACCAGGGTCGATATTACTCCGGGCTACCTCACGGAAGGCCATAAGCGACAGATCCTTGCCTGTAGCAGGTCGCTTGTCCCAGACAGAACTCATGTCGGTAAGAGGATTACCGGAGAGAACTGAACAACCCCAGCGGCTGGCCTCATCTTCGACAGCCTCTCGGGATACTTCACCGGACAGTCTATCGATCATAGTCCCCTCGGCATCTTTAAAAACATGACCAAGGGCAGCGTGACCGAGCTCGTGGGCGAGGATGAACTCCTGCCAAGCGCTAGAGTTCTGTTTCTTCATGAGGATGATTACAGGGCGACCATCAACAACCGTACACAGGCCATCGGGATGGTTGCCGGTCTTGGGCGGAGTCAGGCGGACCACTGGAATCCCATGTCTCCAAGCATACGCGACAAGGTCGGATAGGCTGACTCCATTTTCCTTGCCTTGTGATAGCTCGCGGTAGACAAGCTCCGCATCAGCGGGGAGCCTGGAATAGGGAATACTGCATGCCGAAGCTACAAGGCGTGCCACCCATAGGCCAAGCAGGGTCGATTTGACAAGGGACTCATCTGGCGAATTGGAGCGCTTCTTGTAGGAGACAGCAACCGTGCCCAGCTTCCTCAGATCAGTTTCCTCCAGGAGCTTCACCATGGATATGTTGAAGAATGAAGAGATATAGGCGAGTCCATGCTCAATCCCCGACTCAGTAGCAAGCATACCTTCGTCCCACCATGCTGGAAGAACATAGGATTTGATGAAGGGAAGAGATATTCCCGCCACTTTGAGTTTCTTAAGTACTTCCTTGAAGACTGTCTTGTCGATGTTTTTGGTGCCTCCCATAGTCATACTCCGTCCCGCCATTCCATGGCCCGCTTCCTCATCTCTTCGAGATTGATGTCAAGCATCTCGGCCGCGCGGCTCATAGTTATCGCTTCAGCTTCAACCGCCTTGCGTATGTGGCCCAGGAATCTAGACTCTATTAAATCCGAAGATGAAAGCGCCTCTGGTTCATAGTGGTCCTTCAGATCGTGACCGAAGCGCGCATTGTATTGTATGGCGAAATCCATATCGAGCAGGCGCTCCCTGAGCGCGGGATAGATGTCTTTAAGCCGATAAAGGATGGTCTTGTAACTGACTTTGTACTCTTTCTTGACTCGCAGCACAGCGTCGATCCAGTGGAGCCCTCGGAGCTCTTCCCAAGCAGTACGCAGGCCTTCATCAGGAACAAGGAAACGACCCGCGAAGGCGTTTGCCTCGACCTCTTCGTTGTCGACCTCATCTTCCTGCGTAGCGTCATACGAATCTTTATGCAAAACAAGGTGCCCAAGCTCATGCGCAATGGTGAATATCTGGCGCTCAATGGAAATGCCCGCTTCGCAATTGACGATGATCGCTGGTCCTCCATCCGCTTGGCCCACGGAAAGTCCGAAGGTCTTCTTGAAGCCGAAAGGACGGATCCTCAGCTTGATACCCGACTGCTCGATGAGGGCGGCGATATCATGGACGGGACTCGTTGCATCGAGACCTAATTCCTTGCGCAACTTAACAGCTGCGATATCCGGCGATACACTGGTTAGCGCAGGTAGCAAATATGCCAACTCCTCCTTGATACTCTCCTCAAGTAGCTTGTAATTCGCAAGCCATAATGCCGTGTCATGGCGCAACTGATCGCGCGCTGCCTTCTCCCGACCGCTCAAAGTAATGGCGGTTCGATAGCGGAGAGACTCCAACCGGGGCGCATCCGCTAGTAGTTCGGGAAAGGAAACCCCTAATGCTTCAGCAAGCTTTATCAAGGTCGTCGACTTTGGTTCCGTCTTCCCATTCAGTAGATTCGAGACCGCCGCAGTTCCCATCCCGATCAGCGATGATAGTTCCGGGATGGTCAATCCTTGTAATTTCATATGACGACGTACATTGTCGCCAAGATCCTGGATGGCCATGCCTCACTCCTTGTCTTTAGTAAAGTATACTACAGTATGTGTTGACATGCAAATCATAACAACATATCTTGCAAGATATGCTAGACAGCTTCATCAGTATTTACTATTCTCTCCAATAGAATGCATATCGAGGGATAGTATCATATCTTGGGGTAGTTGAGGTAAGGAAAACGCTGGTGGAACGATGGTCTGTTTCTTGCAGACCGAGAAGATTACCTCGGCATCAATGTCGAAGTATTGGCTGCTCATGATGTCCCTGATTCCCTTGACACCCTTCCACGCAGGCCACGGCTTCGAGTAGTTGCTTGCGGATATCCTTGGTAGGTCCGGGATCAATCATCTCTACGACAATATCGATTTCACTGGGCTCGTTGGCTTCGTTCCGTGCGAATGATCCGAAAACGCCGATCCGTTTCACGCTGTAATCGCGCTCGAAGGCGTCTTTGCGGCGACAAATCTTGTCGATCGCGCCAATTCTAACCTTTTTGATATCATACATCGCTGGAACATTTCAGGCTGCAAATGAACTTGAGAAGTCGGGATTCGATCTTAAGCTATAGGCAGAAATCACGAGGGTACACAGTCAGGGCATCAAATGCCTGGGCTTGAAAAGCGTCGCCTCCCAGGGATGGCGCAGACTAGGCTGGGCGGATTTGGCTTCCGGGCTACGGCATCCTGCCTCCGCCCTCCAGCCCGCCTCGTTCGCTGCCGCGCCCATCCTTGGGCGCTCATCCTCGCTATCGCTCGGCGCTCACTCGGTTCAAATCCGCCCATCCCTCTCATAAGAAAAAGAGGTGCCCAAAGCGGCACCTCTTTTTCCTATCGGGCTGGGCGGATTTGGCTTCCGGGCTACGGCATCCTGCCTTCGCCCTCCAGCCCGCCTCGTTCGCTGCCGCGCCCATCCCTGGGCGCTCATCCTCGCTACCGCTCGGCGCTCACTCGGTTCAAATCCGCCCAGCCCTCTCATAAGAAAAAGAGGTGCCCAAAGCGGCACCTCTTTTTCCTATCGGGCTGGGCGGATTTGGTCTCCAGTCGTGCACATCCTGTGCACTCCTTCCGACCCGCCTCCGTTCGCTTACAGCGCCATCCATGGCGCTTTTTCGCCGCTATCGCGGCGCGCTCACTCGGATCAAATCCGCCCAGCCCGTCCTGATATAAAAAATACCGGACCACCCAGTAGGGTGATCCGGTATTTTTTAAGTCGGGCTGGGCGGATTTGAACCGCCGACATCTTGGTCCCGAACCAAGCGCGCTAGCCAGCTGCGCTACAGCCCGCAGAAAAAAAATCCCGCCGCGAGGCGGGAACCCGCGATCTTCGGCTTGACAGGCCGACGCGATAAACCAGCTTCGCTACGCCCCCAAAGTCATCGCTGACAGGAGGGCATGATATAGATTGGCCGGACGCGTGTCAAGTGGAACGGCGAGGTTTACCGCGGCCGTTGAAGCGGGTAGCACGCTTCGTTTTTTGGTTTTCAGGCGTTTTTTCACGGGGTTTCCGCGCTGCAGGCACGTTGCGGGGCACGGGAATCGGTGCATGCAGTATGGCATCGGAGTGGGCGGTGATCACGATGGCATTCGACTTTGGGTCGCGGTAGGATGTTGCTGGCGGTACCGGGCTGTCAAGCAAGGCCAGGCTTCCTGACGGCAGGTCGGCAAGCGAGCCGCGGACCAAAGTATAGCCGGTTCTGGTGCATGCGTACCTTCCGGCGCCGTCGGGTAGCCTGAAGGCGTCGGATATGATACGGACTTGGTTTACTTTGTTTTGGTTTCCTGCTGCTTGCCTGGCAGGGTTGCCGGCGGGAGTCGGGGTTGGCAGTGTGGTTGGGACTGGGGCAGTGCCGGGGAGCGGCTGAAGGAGGAGCCAGGACGCTATGAGCCGGTCTTTGGGTAATCCAGCCGATTCAGAGAAGGCTATGAGTCGTTCCGGAGCCGCTGAAGGCTCTATCACAAAATGGCACCAGGGTGCTTTGGAACGGCCCCGGGCGGTTACCACGGGTTGAAGCATCGCTGCTCCGGGTACGCGAGGTGCATCTTCGTCGTCTTTCCTGAAGGCGGAACTCAGAAAGGCCCCGGCCATCGGGCAGGCGGCGTCGTGCGGGCAGGGGGCCAATGGTTTGCCGCTTGCGAGTATCACCGATTCGCGGAGCGCGGCCATCATAGCGCCTGAACGCGGGTCACCGGGTTCCACTATGAGTACACGGCCATCCGGTACGGTCCGTGCGCCAAGGGCTTCAGCAAGTGATTCGGCGCGCTCACCCAGTGAGCCTTTTTGCTTCCAGAAGCTTTCATTGAACACGTTGGCGGCGCTTACGAACGAGTAGCGCTCGTGTTCTGCGCCATCCGGGGTCAGGTTGAAACTGGCTTTGCCGGTTTTTACGCTCCAGGTGAATGGCTGGCCCGTCCTGAGCGCCAGTCCTTCCAGGATGGCCAGCCCGATATCCATAACCCGTTTTACGCGGTCAATGCAGTCTATGCGGATTGCTGCGCCACGCAGTTCCGGTCTGGCAATCCACAGGGCTATTGGCACGGTGAGGGGGCCGGAGCCTATGTCGAGCATGGTATCGCCGGGTTTCAAGCCCAGGTCAAGCCCGGCCAGTATGGGTACCAGGCGCACGACATTCCAGGGCAGGAAGTAGCGGAGGTAGGCAGCCAGCCGGGCTGGTTCACCGATATAGTCGGCTTGCCTGGTGGATTTCTCGCTGGTCAGGTCACGCCATAATTCCAGTACGTCGTGCCGGATATCCTTCTGCCTGCCGGAAGGCAGTGGCGCGGTTTCTTCTATTATATCCATGAGGGCCGCCACAATGCGGGCGGAGCCCTCGGGGCTTTTCTGGATGGCATAATCCTGGATCCCCACGGGTTTTGCAGGGGTGTACACGACGCGTGGCGGGGCCACGTACCGGGGACGTTTTTCCTTGTCGCTGCGTCTTTGATCATTCATACGGTGACTATCGCACGACCGCCCGCAACGCGCAAGCGATCGGAGGGAGTAGACCGGACGGAGCGCCGGCACGGCGCGGAGGAGGACTACGTACGGAGAGCGCGGTCGGCTGCTTTAGCGGCCGATGCGCCCGTCCGGATCAAGCTAAAAGATTCAATCCAGGCTGAGTATCACCTTGCCCGAGCTGCCTGAGATCATGGCGTCAAAGCCTTTCTGAAAGTCATCAAACGCAAAATGGTGGGTGATGACCGGGCTTATGTCGAGGCCAGAGAGGACCATGGTCTGCATCTTGTACCAGGTTTCGAATATTTCACGCCCGTAGATGCCTTTGATGAAGAGGCCCTTGAAGATGACGCGTTCCCAGTCTATGCCGGCGCCGTTGGGGAGGATCCCGAGGAGGGCAATGCGGCCGCCGTTGTACATGTTTTCGAGCATCTGTTCGAAGGCCTGGGGCGAACCTGACATTTCAAGGCCGACGTCGAAGCCGCCCACCATGCCCAGTTCGTGCATGATGTCCGGCAGGTTTTCACGGGCGATGTTGACGACGCGGGTGGCTCCCAGTTTTTTGGCAAGGCCGAGCCGGTAGTCGTTGACGTCGGTAACGACTACATTGCGGGCGCCTACATGCCTGGAAATTGCCGCGGCCATGCAGCCAATCGGGCCGGCGCCGGTGATTATGACGTCTTCACCAACCATGTCGAATGACAGGGCGGTGTGCGTGGCGTTGCCGTAGGGGTCGAATATGGCGGCTATGTCGTCGGGAATGGATTCGTGGACGTGCCAGGCGTTGGCTGAAGGTACGGAGACGTATTCGGCAAAGCAGCCGTCCCGGTTGACGCCTATGCCGCGGGTGTTGGGGCAGAGGTGGCGCTTTCCGGCCCGGCAGGCCCGGCAGACGCCGCAGACGATGTGGCCCTCGGCTGATACGCGCTCTCCCACTTTGTAGCCCTGTACCGCCCGGCCCATTTCCACTATTTCTCCGACAAACTCGTGCCCGATGGTCATGGGGGTTTTTATTGTGCGCTGCGACCAGGCGTCCCACTTGTAGATGTGGACGTCGGTACCGCAGATGGCCGTTTTTTTGACCT
>JFJP01030255.1_pt1 | contig 11834 bp, 13 predicted proteins | sample 431651 | NCBI WGS metagenome assembly JFJP01 (sample SAMN02602958, study PRJNA72255) | Microbial mat metagenome, whole genome shotgun sequencing project. | biome: fresh water; feature: sink hole; material: water; isolation source: purple microbial (photo- and chemosynthetic) mats found in... | reverse complement strand
GTGCGTTTCAATCAGGGCGACCACGGAACGCTGCTGCAACCCAATGCCGCCACTCTGGGCGTAACGGCTGAAATGCAGGGCCAGATGATCCGGTTCCTGCAAACCGAAGGGACGGAACTGGAGATCATCTATCACCCGGTCATCCAGCCTTAAACCCGGCTGAAACCTGCCCGGTCGCTGCACCAGCGACCGGGCGACCAGTTGTTAGCGCCGGTTTCACCCACCCACTTGAGCCAGATGAGGTTAATTTCCCAATGCAGCCCAAAAATCAGCTTCCAGCGCCCGTGGATGTTTCGACCGCGAATAACACGCTGGTCGAGGTGTTACAGGATCAGTTGCGGCAAGCCCGCGAGCGCGAGATGCGCCTGCTGGCCATGCTGGAGAATGAGCTACAGGCACGTCGCGACCCGGAGTACAAGGCGCCACTGCCGCCGCAACTGAAACCGCCACTGCCGTCGAAACTGGAGCCACATCGCTATCACGTGCTGTGGATCGTGTTGCCGCTCATTCTGGCGGCGGCGGCCAGCGCTGCCGTGTTGTGGAGCAAGTTCGGCGCAACCTGGCTGGCTGGAAACCCATAACGCTCGAATCAAGCCGACAGCCGGGTGACGTTCTGCCAGTGTTCGGCAGCGCATTCCCTCAGTGAACCCCCCCTTGGCAAACACGCCGTTTGGAACTATCCTACGCACAAATAGCACTAATCAGGTGCTGATTAGATAAACCTTGCGGAGGGCAGGATGATTCGCATCACCCGTGAAGCCGACTATGGCATTTTGCTGATGACCGGGCTGGCGCAGACGGAAGGCCAGCCGCGCAGCGCCGCCGCCCTCGCGCAGCAGCGCCGGTTACCGCTGCCGATGGTCAGCAAGATTCTCAAAGCCCTGACCCGTGCTGGCCTGCTGAATTCCCAGCGTGGCGCACAGGGCGGTTATCACCTGGCGCGACCGGCCATGGATATTTCTGCCGCAGACATCATCAGTGCGCTGGAAGGTCCGCTCGCCATTACTGAATGCAGTGCTGACGACGCCCATGAGGGTTGCGTCCGGCAGGAACATTGCGACGTCAGCGGGCACTGGCCGCGCATCAATCAGGCCATTCATACCGCACTGCAAAGCATCAGCCTGGCGGAAATGAGTCGCCCGCAGTCGCCGCCTCCGGTGCGTTTTCACCCGATGCAGCGCACCGCGACCCTCAGCACCGCTGACTATCCCATCTGAATCGCCGAATTCGCCCGCAGGAATCCTGATATGACTGACAGCACTCTCGAAAGCCTGGCTACCAGTGACTATAAATACGGCTTCGTGACCGATATCGAACAGGACACCGTGCCGCCGGGTCTGAATGAAGCGGTGGTTCGGCTGATTTCGGCCAAGAAGCAGGAACCGGACTGGCTACTGAACTGGCGACTGGAAGCGTTTCGCCACTGGCTGACCCAGGCTACACCGGAATGGGCGCGGGTTCACTATCCGCCGATTGATTATCAGGCGATTTCCTATTACTCCGCGCCCAAGCAAAAGGGCGAGGGGCCGAAAAGCCTGGATGAGATTGATCCTGAGTTACGTCGTACTTACGAGAAGCTCGGTATCCCGCTGGCAGAACAGGAAATTCTGGCCGGTGTCGCCGTGGATGCGGTGTTCGACTCGGTTTCGGTGGCGACCAGCTACAAGGGCAAACTGGCAGAAAAGGGCATTATTTTCTGCTCGTTCTCCGAGGCCGTGCATGAACATCCGGAACTGGTGCGTAAATACCTCGGCACAGTGGTGCCCTACCGCGACAACTACTATGCCACCTTAAATTCAGCACTCTTCTCTGATGGCTCCTTCGTCTACATTCCGAAGGGGGTGCGCTGCCCGATGGAGTTGTCCACCTACTTCCGCATCAACGCCAGTAATACCGGGCAGTTTGAACGGACGTTGATTATTGCCGATGAAGGCGCTTATGTGTCGTACCTTGAAGGGTGCACCGCGCCTCAGCGTGATGAAAACCAGCTTCATGCAGCCGTTGTGGAGTTAATCACGCTGGATGATGCGACGATTAAATACTCCACGGTGCAGAACTGGTATCCGGGCGACGCTGAAGGCAAAGGCGGCATTTACAACTTCGTGACCAAGCGCGGCATGTGCCGGGGTCGCAATTCCAAGATTTCCTGGACGCAGGTGGAAACCGGTTCGGCAATTACCTGGAAGTATCCGAGTTGCGTATTGCGGGGGGAAAATTCCGTCGGCGAGTTCTATTCCGTCGCCCTAACCCGCGATTGCCAGCAGGCCGATACCGGCACCAAGATGATCCATATTGGCAAGAACACCCGTAGCACCATCGTTTCCAAAGGGATTTCCTCGGGACGCGGGCAAAATGCCTATCGGGGACTGGTTAAAATCCTGCCGACCGCCGAAAACGCCCGTAACCACTCGCAATGTGACTCGCTGTTAATGGGCGACCAATGCGGTGCACATACCTTTCCCTATATCGATGTGCAGAATCCCAGTGCCCTGGTGGAGCATGAAGCCAGCACCTCGAAAATTAGTGAAGACCAGATTTTCTACTGCAAACAGCGCGGCATTAGTACCGAAGATGCGGTGAGTCTGATTGTCAACGGGTTCTGTAAAGAGGTCTTCAAGGAATTGCCGATGGAATTCGCGGTCGAGGCGCAAAAACTCATCGAGTTGAAGCTGGAAGGCAGTGTTGGGTGATCAGCTAAAGACTGAATATTTTAAAGACTAACCGCTCAGGGTATGAAAAACATGCTGGAAATCCACAATCTGCACGTCACGGTCGAGGGTCGAGACATCCTCAAGGGCATCGACCTGACCATTCAACCTGGCGAAACTCACGCCATTATGGGACCGAATGGTTCCGGCAAGAGTACGCTGGCCAATATCATTGCGGGTCGCGAGGGTTATACCGTGACCCAGGGTGGAATCCGGTTTGACGGTAAGAATCTGCTGGAGATGGACGCGGAAACCCGCGCCTGTGAAGGGCTGTTTCTAGCGTTTCAATATCCGGTAGAAATCCCTGGCGTCGCCAATCTGTATTTCCTGAAGGCAGCGGTCAATGCGGTTCGTAAATATCGCGGTGAATCACCCGTAGACGCGATGGACTTCTGGGAACTGGTGCGCGAGCGCATGGAATTGGTGAAGATGGATGAATCCATGCTCAAGCGCTCGGTCAATGAAGGCTTCTCCGGTGGGGAGAAGAAGCGCAATGAAATCTTTCAAATGGCCGTGTTGCAACCCCGCTTCGCGGTATTGGACGAAACGGACTCCGGGCTGGATATTGACGCCCTGAAAGTGGTTGCGGATGGTGTGAATGCCTTGCGCAACCCGGAACGCGGGTTTCTGGTGATTACCCACTATCAGCGGCTGCTGGATTACATCGTTCCTGACCACGTCCACGTCCTCGTCAACGGTAAAATCGCCCGATCTGGCGGTAAGGAATTGGCGGTAGAACTGGAGGCGCAGGGTTACGCGCTTTACAACGAGGAACCGGGCCGGGCGCGCCGGGCCGCAGCGTGAGACCGCGATCATGACCGCGTCGCCCTTCTCTGACCTGTACCGCCAGCGGTTTGCCGAAAGTATGGCTCGCCGCGATGAACCGGACGCCATCGCCAAATTGCGCCGCACGGCGTTGGATCGTTTCGGGAAACTGGATCTGCCCACCCGTCAGCAGGAAGCGTGGCGGCTCACCGATTTAAGCGCTTTACAGGCGATGGCCTGGCAACGCCCCGGTCAAGCCACCGTGGGTGCTGAGGTTTTGCCGACGTTGGGGAAAGCGCCAACGCATCGACTGGTGTTCGTCAATGGCCGGTTTACGCCAAATCTGTCGCGGTTGCGCAATTTGCCCGGTAACGCCTTAGTCGCCAGTCTCGGCCAGGCGCTATTGACCCATCCCGAATTGATTGAGCCGCGCCTAGATCGAGTACCGGGTCTGAAAAATCATGCCTTTGCCGCGTTGAACACGGCATTCTGGGAAGATGGCGCACTCGTGCATCTGCCGCGTGGGACGGTGCTGGATGTACCGATTCATCTGGTGTTCTACACCACCGGCGATCATCTGGCCGTCCATCCGCGCATCCTGCTGACCATGGAAGCGGATACGCAGGCGACCGTGGTGGTTGAGTACGGCGGACAGGGTCAGTCTCTCAATGGGCCGGTGGCGGAACTGGCGCTGGGCGAAAACGCGATGCTGGAGTATGCGCAGATTCAGGCAGAAGCGCCGACTGCGTTCCATCTTGGCGGCATCCGGGTGCGTCAGGAGCGCGCCAGTCAGGTTGCTCTGCATCTCATTTCACTGGGTGCCCAACTGGCGCGTACCGATTTGGAGGTGCTGCTGGATGGCGAGGGTGCGAGTTGTCAACTGAATGGCCTGACCCTGGCGCGGGATCAGCAGTTCAGCGATAGCCATGTCCGGGTCGAACATGCGCAGCCGCACGGCACCAGTGAGCAAGTCTTCAAATCGGTGCTGGATGACCAGGCGCGCACGGTGTTTGACGGGATGATCCACGTCCGCCAACACGCGCAGAAGACCGACGCCCGCCAGCTCAACCGGAATCTGCTGCTGTCCAAACAGGCGCAGGCGCAGGCCAATCCCCGGCTGGAAATTCTGGCCGATGATGTGAAGTGCGGACACGGTTCCACCACTGGTTTTCTCAATGTCGATGCCGAATTTTATCTCCGCGCCCGGGGCATTCCCGCTGTTCAGGCGCGGGCGCTATTGGTCTACGCCTTCGCCAATGACAGTTTGAATCGCATCCGCCTGACACCTCTGCGCGAGCGCCTGACCCGATTACTGGCCAGTCGTCTGGCGCTGGATCTGGTGGAGGGAGGTGCCTGATGAGTGCACTGGAACTGGACATTGCCCGCATTCGCGCCGATTTTCCGATCCTGCGCCAGCGGGTTCATGGCAAGCCACTGGTCTACCTCGATAACGCCGCATCGGTGCAGAAGCCGAAAGCGGTCATCGACGCGATCAGCGAGTGTTACAGCGGCTATTACGCGAATATTCATCGCGGCGTCCATCTGTTATCGGAACGCTCGACCATCGCCTATGAGGGTGCGCGGGAGAAAGTGCGGGCTTTTTTGAACGCCGCCAGTACCCAGGAAATCATTTTCACTCGGGGCACCACCGAGAGCATCAATCTGGTCGCCAGCAGCTTCGGCGGCCAGACGGTCAAGGCCGGCGATGAAATCGTGATTACCGGCATGGAGCATCATTCCAATATCGTCCCGTGGCAATTGCTGTGCGAACGCACCGGGGCGATATTGAAAGTGGTGCCGTTCACTGATGCCGGTGAGTTGATTCTGGATGAGTATGAGCGGTTGCTGGACGGGCCGGTGAAACTGGTGGCCTTCGTCCATCTGTCCAATGCGCTGGGTACGCTGAATCCGGCGAAGCGGATGATTGAAATGGCTCATGCGCGGGGCATTCCAGTGCTAGTCGACGGTGCGCAATCCATCCCGCATTTGAGCGTGGACGTACAGGCGCTGGATTGCGAGTTCTACGCCTTCTCTGCCCACAAAATTTACGGCCCCAGCGGGGTCGGCGTGCTGTACGGCAAGAAAGCGCTGCTGGAGGCGATGCCGCCGTATCAGGGCGGTGGGGACATGATTCGGTTGGTGACGTTCGAGAAAACCGAGTACGCCGATTTGCCCAACAAATTCGAGGCCGGCACCCCGAGTATTGCCGACGTGATCGGTCTCGGCGCGGCGCTGGACTGGGTGAACGCGATAGGGCTGGACGCCATTGCCGCCCATGAACATGCCCTACTGGATTACGCGACAGCGCAACTTGGCGAAATTCCCGGCCTGAAGATCATGGGGACGGCGCGGGACAAGGCGGCGCTGGTGGCGTTCACCATGCAGGGCGCCCATCCCCACGACATCGGCACCATTCTCGACCGTGAAGGCGTGGCGATTCGCGCTGGCCATCACTGCGCTCAGCCGGTCATGCAACGCTACGGCGTCCCGGCGACGGCCCGGGCGTCATTCGCTGTTTACAACACCCGCGACGAGGTCGATGTCCTGGTCGCCGCCCTTTGGAAAGTCAAGGAGATGTTTGACCTATGAACGACCTGCGTGATCTGTACCAGGAAGTCATCCTGGACCATAACAAGCGGCCGCGGAATTTTCGCATCCTGCCGCATCCCACCCACCATGCCGATGGCGTAAATCCGCTGTGTGGCGACCGGATCAGTGTCTATCTGGATATCGAGGACGAGGTGATTAACGACATCACCTTTCAGGGGGCGGGTTGCGCGATTTCCAGTGCCTCGGCATCGCTGATGACCGAGGCGCTCAAGGGCAAACCCATTGCTGAAGTGGAGCATCTGTTTGAGGCGTTCCACGATGTGGTGACCACCGATTGCGAATGCCCGAAGGGCTTGGGCAAACTCAGCGTCCTGGCCGGCGTGCGCGATTATCCGAGTCGAGTTAAATGCGCCACCCTGGCCTGGCACGCCGTCCGCGCCGCTCTGGAAGAACATAAAGAAGCCGTGGCGACTGAATAAATACTCCCCTCTCCTTCCGGGAGAGGGGTCGGGGGTGAGGGGCGACCAACGCTCAGGAGAATTCAATATGACCGATGCTAATGCTGTGTCCAGTCTGCCCGACGCCGATGAACTAGAAGCCCGGATTATCGAAGCGCTGAAGACCGTCTACGACCCGGAAATCCCGGTCGATGTTTATGAGCTGGGCCTGATCTACGGCATCGACGTCGACCCCATCGGCAACCACGCTGACATTCGGATGACCCTGACCGCGCCGGGTTGTCCGGTGGCCGGTTCCATGCCCGAATGGGTGGAGAATGCCGTTCGCCATCGCGCCGGTATCGAATCGGTCAACGTGCTGCTGGTCTGGGAGCCGCCCTGGACGCCGGAATTGATGTCAATGCGGGCTAAACTGGAATTGAATATGTTTTAACCCGAATCTTCCCACGCATATCCGAATGTTCATCAAAGTTGTTTTTTTGCTGTGGGTGGTCGGTGCCTTTGCCGTGGTCCAAGCAGCTCAAACCCCGCTACCCAATATCCAGTTTACCCCACAGGAGCAGGCTTATCGTGAGCGCGCCGAGACTATCAGGATGTGCGTTGATCCGGACTGGGCACCCTTCGAGTGGATCAACGAACAGAGCCGTCATGAGGGCATCGCGGCTGATCTCGTGCAATTGGTTGCCCAGCGCGTCGGCCTCAGGATCGAAGTGTTCCCGGTGAAAAGCTGGGATGAATCGCTGGCTGCTGCTAAAGCCCAGCAGTGCCAGATGTTGAGCTTTCTTAACCAGACGCCTGAACGCGATAAATGGCTCATCTTTACCGAGCCGATTTTCTACGACCAAAATATCATCATCACCCGTGAGGAACATCCGTATATCGGCGACCCCCGAGGACTCACCGATCATTCCCTGGCGGTACCGCGCGGCACGATGATCGCGGAACGTGTCCGGGTGGATTATCCCGATCTGAAGATTGTGACGACCAGCAGTGAAGCCGAGGCGATTGCGCTGGTATCAGAACGCAAGGCCGATATGACGATTCGCTCGCTGATTGTCGCGGCTTACGCGATCAAGAAAGAGGGTCTGTTCAATCTGAAAATCGCCGGACAGATTCCCGAGTACAGCAACAAACTGCGCATTGGCGTTTTGCAAGAAGAACCACTGCTGCGCGACATTCTCGACAAAGGCGTCAAGACGATCACGGCGCAAGAACGCGAAGCCATTGCCAACAAGCATGTCTCGATCAATGTGCAGCAGGGGATCGACTACACCTTGGTTTGGCAGGTTCTTCTGGGCGGCGGATTCGTGATGCTGGTCGTCCTCTACTGGAACCGCAAGCTGACAGCGCTGAATCAGGAACTGGAGCGACTTGCCATCACCGACCGACTGACGGAGCTGTTCAATCGGCTAAAGCTCGATGAGGTGTTCAAGACCGAGATCCAGCGTGCGCTGCGCTACGGTCAGCCCTTTAGCGTCATTCTTCTGGATATTGACTACTTTAAAGCGGTTAACGACACCTATGGTCATCAAGTCGGTGATCAAGTGCTCATCGCCGTGGCCAAAATTCTCGCAACCAACACACGAAAGACGGATTTTGTGGGCCGCTGGGGCGGTGAGGAATTTATGGTAATTTGCCCGCATACCGATCAGACGGGGGCGATGACCTTGGCGGAAAACCTGCGGCAGATTATGCAAAGCCATGATTTTCCAGTTGTTCGGCAAAAGACCGCTAGTTTCGGGGTCACTACATACCAGCCAAGCGACCATCCCAATAGTATAGTCGCGCGTGCCGACGAAGCCTTGTATGAAGCCAAGCGTAATGGTCGCAACCGGGTGAAAGCGAGATACGCCGCTGAATAGTCTTGCTAATCGTCATTCCCCTACCCTGAACCGCTCATTTCATTGATGGCCGCTCCTGCTGAAATCGCCGAATTCATCGCCTTATGTCGGGCACTAACGCTGACTGAGGGCAGTGGCTCGCAATCGGTTTTCAATAAACTCTGTCGGTTGCTGGACATTGACCCACCGCTGGAAGCTAATCCGCAAGGCGAATGGTTCACCTTCGAGAAGGGAGTGACGAAGACTGGAGGCGGTAAGGGGTGGGCTGATGTCTGGTACAAGAACCGGTTTGCCTAGGAGTACAAGGGCAAGCATCAGGATTTGGGCACGGCGTTGCGGCAACTACAGCAGTATGCCCTGGCGCTGGATAACCCGCCGCTGCTCATCGTTTCCGACATGGAAACGATTGAGATTCACACGCCAATTTCACCAACACAGTCAACGTCACCCATCGGCTGACGCTGGACGATCTCGCTGATCCACCCAAATTTACCCTGCTGAAATGGGCGTTTACCGAACCGCTCCGCCTGCAGCCCTCCCGGATGCGGGAATCGGTGACCCAAGACGCCGCGACGTTAACGGGTGGGCTGGCGCAACGGTGGGTGGATCTCGAACATCAGGTGATGCTGGAAGCCGAGCCCCTGGGGTTGCAACGCGGCTTTCCGACGGTAGGCCCGGAAGCGGTATTGGGGATCGAAATCAGTCCCTACGCGGCGGAACTGGCGCGGCTCACGGTGTGGATTGGCGAAATTCAATGGATGCTCGGGCATGGCTACAGTCTGAATGATCAGCCGATTCTCAAGCCATTGCAGCATATTGAGTGTCGGGATGCGTTGCTGGCGCTCAATCAGAACCGATCTGCTGAATCAGCCGCGCTCCCCCCAACGCCATGATGCCCAACCTTCATGTTTCTGCTACCATGCGCGGCATTTTCTGTCGTCATTGTAAGGAAGTCCAAGATGCCACGCCCCTATAACTTTAGCGCAGGTCCCGCCATGCTCCCCGAGGCGGTTCTCGAACAAGCCAGAGCCGAGATGCTCGACTGGCACGGCTCCGGCATGTCGGTGATGGAAATGAGCCATCGCGGCAAGGAGTTCGTCGCCATCGCCGAGCAGGCCGAAGCCGATCTGCGTGAATTGCTCAACATCCCCGCGAATTACAAAACTCTGTTCCTGCAAGGCGGCGCGTCCAGCCAGTTCGCCATGGTGCCCATGAACCTGCTGCGCGGCAAGACCCAGGCCGATTACCTCAACACCGGCATGTGGTCGAAAAAGGCTATTTCCGAAGCCAAAAAATTCTGCCAGGTCAACGTGGTGGCCAGTTCCGAGCCGGTCAACTTCACCACCGTGCCGGCTCCTGATTCCTGGAAATGCAACCCGGACGCGGCCTATCTGCACTACACGCCCAACGAAACCATCGGCGGTGTCGAACTGCACACCGTGCCCGAAGTCAGCGTGCCGCTCGCTGCCGATTTCTCCTCAACGCTGCTATCGCGCCCCATTGAAGTCAGCAAATTTGGCGTGATCTACGCCGGCGCCCAGAAGAATATTGGTCCCGCCGGCCTGACCATCGTCATCGTCCGCGACGACCTGATGGGGCAAACCGTGGCCGGGACGCCAACCATGCTGGATTACGCCACGATGGCCAAGGAAGGGTCGATGTACAACACCCCGCCGACCTATGCCTGGTACATCGCCGGGCTGGTGTTCCAATGGATGAAAGCGCAGGGCGGGCTGGTCGCCATTGGCCAACGCAACAAGGCGAAGGCTGATTTGCTGTACAAGACGATTGACGACTCTGGCTTCTACAAGAATCCCGTCGATCCCGCCTACCGCTCGTGGATGAACGTACCGTTTACCCTACCCGATGAAGCGCTGGACAAGCCGTTCCTGGCCGAGGCCAAGGCCGCCGGACTGGTCACACTGGCCGGTCATCGCTCGGTGGGCGGAATGCGCGCCAGTATTTACAACGCCATTCCCCTGGAAGGCGTCCAGGCGCTGGTCAACTTCATGGCCGACTTCCAGAAGCGCCACGGCTGATCCCCCACACCCTAGCCCTCCCCTACCCGTGGGGAGGGAGTTCATCCGCCCTCTCCCGCCGAGGGGACGGTGTGATGCTTACCCCACCCGAATTTGAAGACGATGTACAAAATCCTGACTCTGAACAACATTAGCGTTTCCGGCTTGGAGCGCCTTCCCCGCGACCGCTACGAGATCGCTTCGGAAATCACCCACCCGGATGCCGTGCTGCTGCGTTCCTTCAAAATGCACGACTGGCCGGTGCCCGCCAGTGTGAAAGCGATTGGCCGTGCCGGCGCTGGCGTCAACAACATACCCGTTCCCCAGATGACCGCCAAGGGCATCTGCGTGTTCAACGCCCCCGGCGCGAACGCGAACGCGGTTAAAGAACTGGTCATCGCCGGCATGTTGCTGGCCGCCCGCAATATCTGTCCCGCCTGGGACTACACCCGCAAGCTGCAAGGTTCGGACGCCGAACTGTCCAAGCAGGTGGAATCCGGCAAGAAGAATTTTGTCGGCATCGAATTACCGAATCGCACCTTGGGCGTGATTGGCCTGGGCGCGATTGGCGTCAAGGTTGCCAACGCCGCTCGGGCGCTCGGGATGCGCGTGATCGGCTACGATCCGCACATCACCGTCAGCAACGCCTGGCAGTTATCTTCACAGGTTGAGCAGGTGCTGAGCGTCAATGAAATGGCGGCACAGGCCGATTTTGTGACCCTGCACGTCCCGCTGAACAACGACACGCGCGGTCTGATTGGCGCCCAGTTCCTCAAGAACTGCCGACCCGGCCTGACCTTGCTCAACTTCTCCCGTGAGGGCGTGGTCGACGAGGAAGCGCTGTTTGAAGCGTTAGAGGCGGGCAAGTTGAAGTCCTATGTCTGCGACTTCCCGACCAGCCGACTCAAGGATCATCCCCGAGTCATCATGCTGCCGCATCTGGGCGCATCCACCGAGGAAGCCGAAGACAACTGCGCGATCATGGTCGCCGACCAAGTGCGCGATTATCTGGAAAACGGCATTGTCCACAACTCTGTCAATTTCCCGGAAGTGGTTATGCCGCGTAATGGCGGTCCACGGCTGGCGATTGTCAACTCCAACGTCCCGCACATGATCGAGCGGATTTCCAACGCGATTTCCACCGCGGGCATCAACATTCTGGACATGCTGAATAAATCACGGGGTGAAATTGCCTGCACGCTGGTCGATACGGATGTGGCCGTGTCAGAAGCGGTTGTCGCACAGATCGCCGAAGTGCAGGGCGTGTTGAGCGTGCGAGTGCTGTAAGCCAAGGCCCCCTCCCCCGCGCAGGGGAGGGGAGGGGAGGGGAGGAAGGAACAGCGTCTTAGGCAACTCGCAAAAAATAGTCCCATACCTTTCCAAACCTGGCCACGGAAAAACATGGAAAAACACGGAAGATTCTTTTTTCCGTGTCTTCCGTGTCTTTCCGTGGCGCGATCCTCATCCGCGGTCAAAGCCATGATCCCAGCAGAT
>JFJP01041732.1_pt1 | contig 11837 bp, 6 predicted proteins | sample 431651 | NCBI WGS metagenome assembly JFJP01 (sample SAMN02602958, study PRJNA72255) | Microbial mat metagenome, whole genome shotgun sequencing project. | biome: fresh water; feature: sink hole; material: water; isolation source: purple microbial (photo- and chemosynthetic) mats found in... | reverse complement strand
CTTACAAAATTAAGTCACCAACTGTTTCCGATAAATATCAAAGATATTTTTCCCGATATAAAGAATAGTGATACAATTTACACTTCATTCGATAGAAATGTTGCAAATCTTCTACCACTCGATATTGACTTCGCAGCACCGGAAAATTACAACCTTGTAAAAAGACATTACAACAGGAAATTAAACTTTTTCCTTGTATGCCAAAATTTAATTGTTGAACCAAACAGAATTACAAAAGATAATCAGGTTTGGATTCTATGTAATACTGACAATCGTCGTAAAGATTGCGATAGATATGACCGTTTCACATTAAAGTTTGATTTCGACCATTTTAATAAACGTGCTCAAATTGTATTGTCTTATGACCGTGGTGGTTTGATTTTAAAATCTTCAATAACTGATTTTCTGAAAACAGATAACGACCCCTTTACTATTTCATTAAAACCTGCTCCTTCCATTGGATTAATAAACAAAGTTTTATTTAAACAATTTATTGAAAAAGAAGATGGCCACTCATATACAAAATTCAGAATCGACAGGCATGTATTCTTAGAAGACAAAGCTAAAGAATACAATACAGAAAACTCCTTCCCGATTATGAACAATAAGTTGGCAAATTATCTGGGCATAAACGAAGAAGAAAGCAATGATGATTCTGAGAGTCAATATGTTTATATACGCCCTAAGAACCGATATTTAAAATACTACAATAAAATAAATCAGTTCTTTAAAAGATATCTCGATAACGATGAGTTTCGTAGCATTATTCCTATATCGATAGATGGTTTCAGTTATGCAAATAAATTGCAAGTCGGAAACACGAAAGATAAAAGTAAGGAATTGATATTTGGGGACAAAAGAATCAATGTAAACCCGCAAGCAGGGGTTAATAATGGCCCTTTTGCACAGGCTAAACCCACCAATATACAGCTATTATTTATCTTTCCTAAAGCAGATGTAGACCAAGCTCGTTTGTTGTTAGGCTATCTGAAAGATGGCTACAAAGATTTCTTTAAGGGCTTGAAAAAATATACAGGCAAAGAAGTTACTCATGCTCCTTCAAAATTCCATGTACAGTTAGAAAACCCCAATGACCCAATTCCTGAGATTGAAAAAATGCTCCAGGAAGAAAGAGATGACAGGGAACTTATTGCAATATACCTAACTCCCATTAGTAAACATTCAGCCGACAAAGAAGCTCACAAAATATATTATAAAGTAAAGGAAAAACTCTTAGTTAACAACATTGTTTCGCAATGTATTGAGACTGACAAAATGCTTCGCGTATTGAAGGAAGATGAAGGTGTCGATAAAAATGGTAATCCTAAGAAAAATTTTTCTTACACGCTACAAAACATTGCTATTGCAATTAACGCCAAACTTGGAGGAACTCCTTGGCGGTTGAATGCCCCAGTACAAAATGAATTGGTTGTTGGTATTGGAGCATTTAAAAACATAGAAAACAACACCAATTATATTGGTTCCGCTTTTTCGTTTGATAATACAGGCTCTTTTAATGCCTTTGAATACTTTCAACGCGACCAATTGAAAGAACTTGCTGGCTCTGTTGAAAACGCTATTAAAAACTTCACAAGAATAAATGATAAGCCAGAGCGTTTGATTATTCACTATTATAAGGAAATGAGCCTAATACATGAGTTTCCACATATCGAAAACAAGTTGAATAATCTTGGTCTCGACATTCCTGTTTATGTTGTTACAGTCAACAAAACAGAGTCAGAAGACTTCTTAGTATTCGATGGCAAAAACAAAGACCTGCTCCCTTATAGTGGCAGGTACATAAATTTGGGTAATAAAACTTATTTGCTTTGCAATAATACCAGATACGAAAATGCTGTTCATAATTTCATGGATGGCTACCCGTTCCCGGTAAAAATAAAAATCGAATGTCCAACCGACACAACACAGCCAATTGACACTAAAATTGTAACTGAATTAATTGACCAAGTGTATCAATTTAGTCGGATATATTGGAAATCAGTAAAACAACAAAACCTACCAGTTACAATCAAATACCCGGAAATGATTGCTCAAATACTACCGTATTTCAGCAATACTGATAACATTGATACTAATAATTTGTGGTTCTTATAAAAAATACATGAAGACAAAAATCTCTATAAAACAACTTGATGGTTACAAGTCCATTTTTCTACTAAATGGTTTTTCTTCACCAGCAAATAACTTGTATAAGTACATGCAATTTGAACGGTTTGTAAGTTCTGTAAATAGCAAGGAACTTATCTTTGTGTCACCAGATACATGGAAAGACCCTTTTGAACGCAGGTTCTATAAAACGGATTATAGTTCAGTAGGGTATAATAGACCTGATATTGCTTGCATGTGCGTTACTTCAAAATCGTCTACAAATGAAGAGGCGTCATGGAAAATGTACATAAACCCTTCTGACAAAGCCTTGAGACTGACAATAGATTTTGTGGAATTCTGCAAGCTATTGGACGAATTTGCAATTAAAAATGATTGTAAAGTTTATATCGGAAATGTAATATATGAATTAAAAAAAGACGAGATTACTTCATTACATAAGAAAGTTTCAAGTCCTAACTATAATGATTTCTTTCCTGTACCATTTTCTCTTGAAAATTATCTCTCATTAATGTTGATTAAAAGAGTGGCATTTGAATTTGAAAATGAAGTTAGAATTTTCATTGTAAAGGATAATCTCTTCCCCTTAAGTAGTAGTGGCTTATTGAGAATAAAAAATGTCAATTATTCAAAGGAATTAATACCCTTGGTAATGATTGCACCCTATGAGCCATTACCAGAAGATGACATAAGGACTCCTTTTAGAAAAAAAATAAATAACATTGAATCGAGCGAATATAAAAAAATAATTGGTGACATATTTGGATGTAAGGTTATGCAATCTCAGTTGTATTCAAATTGTACACCATTGAATAAAATATAATATATGGGGATAATGGGGATTAAGGGGAAAAAGGAGATACTCAAAATATCCAATACCCTACATTTCCCCTATTCCCGAAATAAGACAATTTACAAATAAATATAAATGCAATTTGCACAATGAAAAAAGACTCGTTAAATTCAATAAATAAAGATTCTGTTATTCAAGAACATAAATCAGATAGCGTTATAACTAATGTTACAACAAGCCTGAATACGAGCTCTATACAAAAAGATACTCGTGATTCGACACCCCAGAATTCCTTTTGGATTGGAGATGTTTTAATTCCAATGGGAATTTTTTTTGTTGGTGTGATGATTAACTGGTTATCTAAACAAATATCAAAAAGAGGTGAGCTGAAATTGTATAAAGAACTAATCACAAGTTGGATAAACTCTTCCAAAACTAGTTTAGATACATATATTGATTCGTTAAATAATTTCTCAGTTGCAATACAAGAAAATGAATCCCTAAATTATGCTCAATACACTACTAATATCATTTGTTTTGATCGAATAAATGAAATTTCCATTGAAAAGATTACTGACACATTCATAATTAATTTATCCTCTAAAGATAAAGTTGAAACTACAAAAAGAATGTATAATATGTTGAAGCAGGTTGAATTCTTAGAAAAAAACTCAAAAAACATTTATTCTACATATCAGACCTATTGTGCTGAAAGTGAAAAGATAATGGAAGAATGGAATAGATCTTATATAGAAATTCAAAAGTTTGTTGCTACAGCAACTTTAGATATTGCAATCATAGACAATGTAAAAGAATTTCACAATAAATTGGCAGAACTACAAATATCCTTATATGCAAAATATAGAATGCTCGGAAACTTAAATGACTATTTTGAAATACCGCTTTCAGATTGGTTTGAGAACTTTATAAAACCGGCTATCATTTTGTGTGAAAATCCCATTTATCACAAAGAAGAGTTGAATAGAAATACCATAATGCAAATAAACTGTTTAAGGGTGGCATACCTTAGACATGAAAAAATGAAAGATTTTAGTGGTGTGTTTTCAATAATGAGAGAACACATGGAACGCTCTCGCAACGAATTGTACCTCTCTGTTGAATACTTTGAAAAACATAAAATTAAGTGTATATTTTCAATAGTATAAAATGTAATATAGATATTCAACGTAAAATAATTCAAAGGTTAATACAAAATCTTTTCTTCTAAACTTATTGTAAATCTTTTCAAAATGAATAATACAAAATATATTGGCATACTCAAATGGTTTGATAAAGAAAAGGGCTATGGTGTAATAGCAACCAACCATAATTTTTCCGTACTAAATCAGAATGCAAATTCTAATTCAAATCCTAATGAGGTTTTTCTGCATATAAATAACTGGAAAGATATTGTTGCAATTGATTTAGCATTGAAAGTCAGCGTTATTTTTGAGATTGATATTGAGAAAAATAAAGTAACAGCAAAAAAATGTAAGTATTTCTCACATACTTCTGAAAATTGGGATTGTCTTTGTTCATATATTGCTATTGATGAGCTTATTACAGTAATAGATAGACATTCTTCGCAAAAAATTAATTTGGTACAGTATTCTCTTAATTCAACGACACCCAACGTAATTGAAGATAATTTGGTTGAAAGTATAATGACAAATTTCAAAACATTATTACACTCTGATTACGAAATCAAAATTTATACTATTCTGAAATACCAGAATCAATTCAAGGACTCAAAAGTAACTTCATTGTTTAATTCAATTACTTTGTTATATCTTAGCGAAACCGACACTGCAATGAGATTCAAACTCTGGAAAGAGAATTTAATTTCAATAGAAGTTCTTTCTAAAAATGATTTGATTGAAAACTTTAACACTATCTCAATATCAGACCTGCGCAAAATTCAAACATATTTTGGTTCTGAATTACCAGAAGATATTGTATTAAAAAAAGCGGCCTTTCTGATTGAAAAATATGACCATTCTGAATACATATTATTTGATGAATATTTGAATTTAATCTCTAATGATTCTTTAAAAATTGATATAATTAATAATTTAAATTCAATTGCAAATAACACCTACCTGAAATCTTTCATAGAACATTTATCTAATAATATCGGAAAAATTAAAACTGAATGGGAATTCGAACAAATTGAAAATTCAATACAAAAGATACCTCATTTTTTAAGTAATAGTTTTCGAACTGTGTTGAAAAGTGCATTAGAAAATTATTTTATAGAAAACTCAGATGTTGATTATTTAGTTGATGCCTGTTTAAATGAATTTTTTATTGATAACGAATCTGTTTTGTTAAATAATATTAGAGAACTCTCTGTTACTGATTTTTATAAAATTAATAACTCAAGAAATACTATTTCCGAAAACTTCAAAGAATTTTTTATTGAATCGATTCTTTATGATAAATCAAATTATACAATTGCTCTAAATTTGGCTAAATCACTTAATAAAAGTGATTTCTATTCTAAAATTGATCATATCATTTATAATAAATCAAATCCTGACGAGTATATTGAAATATGGCAAAATCAGTTTGGCAAAATTACACCTATAAAATATTTATTTGATTATTTCGATGAAAATCCTGCAAAATATAAATATCTAAGTTCTTGGGTGTATAATAAACTTATTAGTCAAGAAGATCTTATTGAATTACTTTATCAAAAACTTGAATTAATTCCTGTTATCACAGATAGAAAATTATTTTATACAGTTTTCAATATCTTAAAATCTCTAAGCAAAATTGAAATCGCAAACATTGAAAGAATAAAAAGTTTAAATAATGAATTTTATTCATTGATATTATGGCATTTAGATATAAATGAGAATTTTAATTTTGATTTTCTCAAAGGTAAATTTATATATTTCAATCCAGATGAACAGGTTATAATTATTAAAAAATTATTCTATCAGAAATCAATAGGGAAATTTGATTTTTCAATTGAACAACTAAATGAAATTGTCAGGGCTGATTTAGACTTATATTTAAATAATGAAAAGATAAACCCGGATATTTGTTTGGACATATCTACAGATATTATTATTACAGCTTTAATGAAATTTAAACGCACAGGTGAATTTCTTGTTGCTAGTGACTTGCTTTCAATTGCTTTGAAAGATATTGGGTATGATAAAACTAAAAAGTTTCAATTGTCAAGCTATTTTGATAAATGTCCAAGTAGAATGTCTGCGAATTTTAAACCAGTTAAATACAATCAAATTAACTCTCAAAGGCGGATTTCTATAAATGGAAACTATTTTGAAATCAAATTTAATAGTGGTGAGTATTTAATTCATAATAATGGTTACAGTGAATTCATTCCTAATGATGATTTTGAAGAATTAAAAAATGCCGTGAAGTTGCTCCCTGGTCGTCGTTGGTTTCCAGATAATCGTTGCTGGCTTGTACCTACTAATTATGATATTGAGGTTAAGGAATTTGGCACAAAATATAATTTCTTTTTCAGTTTATCAGACAATATTTTTAAAGATAATGCACATTTAATAGAATTCAATCGATTAGAAATTCCAAATGGTAAGATATTTTGCGATGGATCTTCTTCCCAAAATCTTTCAAGTTTTAATAAAAAGTTTTGGTGGTGCAATGGTAGCGAATGTTATCAAAATGTAGCGAATATTCATTCGAATAATGAATGGCAAAAATACACTATGTTGGATTTTCTCAATATCTTAGGTTATAGTTCAGTAGAACATAGTGCTTATGGTACTTTTGAAATTGGGCTATACAATAAATTTATTGGACAAATCAATCGTTTTAATCAATTACTTGAAAAATTATATTGCAGTGAGTGCAATCATATTCTTTATCCTTTTGAAACAGGCAATTATGCTGTGTATTCTGTCGTTAGATTTAAATGTGTGAATAATAAATGTGACAATAAAGATGTTATCTATTTGAACCATTGTCTTAATCCAAAATGTAATTCTATTATTGACAGTCGGCAATCAATGAAATGTCCACACGGTTTGTATATTTGTGACAACTGTGGTAGTTGTTGTTCACATAAAATGTACACTTATAGATTAGAGACTCTAATGAAAACGGGTGGTTTATTGCATGATGAAGAAAATAAAGTTAAAAATAAAGAAGGTCATTTGGAACGTGCGGAATACTTTTGTCACAAATGTGGAAAAAACATGAAGGAAGTGAGAACTGATGTTTTTGCTTGTAATACCTGTAATGTTAAATATGATACTGTTGCATATAAAATAGATAGACCATATAGATTTTTAAAGCAAAAAACATTTCAAGATAATAACTCCGATGAAATAATTGATCCATTTTAAAATATATAAATTTAAACAGAAGTATTTACGAAGTGTACCAACACCCAGTACCTTTTCAATTTAATGCTCTATCAAGAAGTAAAAAAGTCCATTGTTGGTCACAAGAAGCAGGATTGATGGCGATGAATGAAGCATAGTACAAAAAGTGCTATAATAAATTATTTACAAATCAAAATACCATGTCCACTCCCGTCATACAACATTTTATAAAAGCCATAAACAATCCTGTCAACTTCAATTCCATGAAATCTTTTCGTTTGGAATTGAACGATATAGGCACACCAGTTTTGTTTCAGAGAGGGAATATGTTGGGCTTTAGGATGTACTGTAGCCAACACAAACGCAGTTTGGCAATAATTTGCTTTGTCGGTCATAATTGGATGACAAATAATTATCTGGAAAAAATCGCAAAATGGCACAACCGAAATAAAGAAATGATTGAGTCGCACATATTCCTTTATTTACATGGAGAGTTGCTCATTAATGATTACGGCAATTACGATATTATCGTTTCTGAATGGTACGATGACATTGAAACGAATTTTTCATTCAATATAGAAAATAGCGTCAGAATAGTTGATGAGGTGGCTTTTTCAGCAGATATGACAAGGTTGATAGCCTTTCCATTACCGAATAAACCAATAAAAAGTTATTCAATTCCGGTAGGTGTAACCACCATTGGCGAAAAGGCTTTTGAAGGTTGTACGCAACTTCAGGAGGTAATTATACCTAATTCAGTCACAACCATTGAAGACGAAGCTTTTTATTGCAGCTATCAAATTAGATCTCTAACAATACCTGATTCTGTAACACATATTGGTGCTGCCGCATTTTCAATGATTCGCATTGAATCTTTCCATATCCCTTATAATGTGAAAATTACAGGTGGGTACTTTATCAGTTGCCCTGATTTAATGACCATTACTCTTGGCGAAAATCACCCTCTTTACATAATTGTTGATAATGTGCTTTTCTCTTACAACAAAAAGAAATTACTTCGTTATCCACCAGCTCGGTTAGGTACAACATATACTGTACCTGATGGCGTTGAAATGATTGGAGATTATGCTTTTTCGGGATGCAGGTATTTGACTGAAATCATTATTCCCGAAAGTGTAACAAGTATTGATGAATATGCATTTGAACATGCAATATTTAAATCAATCATTTTTCCAAGAAATATAAATTTTATAGGCGATGGCATTTTTCATGAATCTGCCAACCTCGAATCCTTTATTTTCCCTTCTAACCTAACTAAAATTAGCAGTGCTATGTTTATGTCCTGCAATGCTTTAGTTAACATTGAAATTCCAAATCACATAAATTCAATTGAGGATTATGCATTTTCGTATTGCGAAAACCTAAGACAACTTAATATCCCAAACTCAGTGTTTTCAATTGGCGAAAATGCTTTTGCAGGTTGCAAAGCACTTACCTCGGTTTCTATTCCTCAAAGTGTGAAATCAATTGGAAAATCAGTATTTGCATATTGTGATGGTTTAGTAGAAATCGAATTTTTTGGAGAAATATCAATAATTCAAGAGGCTACATTTGAATATTGTTCAAATTTACAAACAATCGTATTTCCAAACGGACTAACAAAAATAGCTGAAAGAGCCTTTTCAAATTGTACAACTTTGAAGTCTATCATTATTCCGGAAGGTGTTACAGAAATTGGAGAAGGGGCTTTTAGTTTTTGCTCCGAATTATATTCAGTTCAGTTACCCAAATCATTGGTATCAATTGCTGAAGAAGCTTTTTTGTATTGTACCAAGCTAATTAAAATTGACTTACCTCGCAACGTAACTACCATTGGTAACAATGCTTTTGAACATTGCGAAAACTTTAATTATGGTTTTAAACTTGGTTTGATTAATAGGTTTGGTGAAAGTGTCTTAAATGAAGATGATTAAAAAGAAGAATATGAGTAGTATAAATATAATTCACTGTGGTATAAACTAATATAAATGTCTACGTTCAAGATGGTACTAAGCAAGAGAATTTAGGGTTACTTTCTTCGTATTATCCTCTTTCTCAATTTCAATTGAAGTTATATAAAGACTTACTTGATTGGAATAAAATATCAGCGAATAAAAATATTAGTTGGGACGAAAATATCTTAGTTGAATTTCAGGATTATATTATTTGGGATACATTAACCACCAATCCAAGTGTGTTTGTCAATACAAAATTATTAAACACATTTGAAGACAAAATAGATTGGTTTGGAAATGAGAATTTTTACGGAGATTCCATTACTGCTAATGAGGGTATTTATTGGGATAATGAAACTATTGAAATATATGCAGATAAAATAAACTTTGAAAAACTTTCTATTTCAACTAATGTGGATTGGTCTGAAACACTTTTAGATAAATATATCGATAAGTGGAATTTTACAGAATTAGCCCATAACGAATCAATTCCGTGGTCTTTGGAGATGTTTGAAAAGTATTTGGATGAGTCATATTTCTTCTATTTCGGTGTTCAAACAAACAAAAGCCTTGTTTCTTTTGAATTGGTGGAAAAGTATAATCATTTAATGGATTGGCATAATATCTCACATGTACCGACACTACCTTGGGTAGAAAAAGATTTATTGAATTATTGGAGTGACAAGATTGTTTGGACAGGCATTGCTTGTAACAAATTCTTGTTTGCTAACGATAAAAATTTCTTTCAGAAGCAATATGACAAATGGCAACCAATAATAAATGAAGTTTTGGGTTACTTTTCAGGTAACGAATCTTTTCCTTGGACAAAACTCTTGATAGAAAAATACAAACTTAGTTTAGATTGGAATCTTTTGTGCTCCAACGAAGGTATAGTTTGGGATACAGATTTGATTGATTCTTTTTCAAAACACATAATTTGGGGCGGTTGGAAACCTTGCGAGTTGGAGGATGAAACAGGCATTGTAATATCACCAGTTGGTGGTAAAAGACATGAATCTGGTTTAATTGAAAACAAATCTGTCCCTTGGTCAATTGATTTTCTTCAGAAATATGAACATGAACTCGAATTTGAAGCCTTAGAATCAAATAATGCGGTTTGGGATAAAGCGTTTAAACCATATGTAGACGATGTATTAATTGAAACAATAATAAGAATACTGTAAAAGGATTTTTTATAGATAATTTAAAAATTAAATCTTCGTTTTCCTCCAAATCCCCAATATCCCACGCAGGTTTAAACCGAATAGGTAAAGCGGTCTTCGTCATTCCGCCACTTTGTTCACAAAAACATACCCACAAGGGTAAAACAAGCAGCCTGAAAAAAATCTCCACACCTCGCTACGCTTCGGGTAGTATTTTTTCGTCTGCCCTTGTGGCTACCGCTTCCACACTCATTCATGCGCTCCAGTAGGTGCTCTTCATGGCGTGTTAGCTTGTTTTGTTCACTACGTTCTGTCATTCCTCAGTCATGGTTGCTCCTGCCCCCTAAAACCCCATTAAGGTATTCGCTTACGCTCATAATATTTTTAGTAGGGGTCAGCCACCATTTAGAGTTTTGCTCGCCTGCGGTCGCTCATGCTGTTACAGTTTGTCACATTTTTTGCAACTCACTTTCCATGTTGGCTTATTGCCGTATTCGCTCAGTCTTTTCGTTCATTTTATTTCACTACACTCCTTCACTCACACCGCAACGCCAACCCCACGCAAGAGCTGTCATTCATTCACTCATTCCGTTCCATTTCGCTACAATCACTTTCAGGGGTCTATGTTTTTTCCCACGCTAATATCCTTGTGGTTGCAGCATTGTTCCGTTTCACTCCACAAAGCTTCACCACCGCACACATACACCCCTTATCGTTCTTTTCGCTACAATCCACTACATTCACTCATTTCTTCCAGCCCTTGCCTTTCCCAACGCTAACGTTCGAGCAAAAAAATGCGCCAAACTGGCTGCCGGCAGCACCCAGCCACCGCGCTCTGCGCTTCCTGTGTCTGGGGCATTCGCTCCACTCGCAGCGGCTCGCACACAACGCACAGGCTTAATACTTCATTCCGTTTCTCTTCATTTCGCTTTTAAGCCTTGCTATCAACGCTGGCTCAAGGCTGTTTTTACCATTTTCGGTTTAAACCTGCTTCTCCCACGCCAACCCCCGACCACCCACCCCTAATATTTTTGCAGTTTGAGTTTTTAAGCCCTTTGGGCAGGATATAATACAAACCAATGTAATGTAAATTAATGCAGGGAATATAAGATTTAGGGGATAGTTTAAATTCAACACAATATAATTCAATACAATAAGAAAGCATAATACGTTTTCCGCCAAAAAAAATGAATATACAAAGATAGCCGTTCCGCTTACCGTCAGTAAAGGTCAAGCCCTACGGGTTTTTGTCACAATCTCCACACCTCCCTTTGGTCGGGTAGTATTCTGACAAAAAACCTTGACAGCCGCCGCTTCTCTGGCTGTTTGAAGAGTATATCCTTTTTTTTCTTCTTTTCTTTTTTCTTTCTCTTTTCTGGGGGTAAAAATTATTTGCAGGGGGTAGTCCCTCGTTTATTCACCCTTTAATCGTTATTCTCATGTGTACCTATTATTTGAAGTCTTACAGCCAGAAAGA
>JFJP01040126.1_pt1 | contig 11838 bp, 10 predicted proteins | sample 431651 | NCBI WGS metagenome assembly JFJP01 (sample SAMN02602958, study PRJNA72255) | Microbial mat metagenome, whole genome shotgun sequencing project. | biome: fresh water; feature: sink hole; material: water; isolation source: purple microbial (photo- and chemosynthetic) mats found in... | reverse complement strand
TATCAATCAGGTGGAGGAATCTTTTCATTGGATAATATATGGTGTGTCATTTTCCCTTGTTGGGTGTTCCTTGTGGCAAATAAAGCCAGTGGTATTCTGTGGTTTGGCTATGCATTTGTTTATTATATTTTTTTGTTTTATGCCGAAAGGATGGGGTTTAAAAATTTTAGAAACGATATTTCAAATATTCAAAGTGATCTGACTCTGATTACATTACTGCTTTCTACAATCTTCATGGGTTTAATTATTTATCTACATGAAAAGGGAAAAGAAAAATATATGAATGCTATGATGCTTGCAAAAGCAGAAATAGAAGAAAAAAACAAAGAACTTGAAATACAAAAACAAGACATTATTTCAAGCATCACTTATGCAAGGAGAATTCAAAGTGCTATTCTTCCACAAGACGAATTAATTTCTAACCATTTAACGCATAGCTTCATTATTTACAAACCTAAAAATATAGTTAGTGGCGATTTCTATTTTGTAAAACAGGTGAATGAGTTTCTTTTCGTTGCTGCTGCTGATTGTACAGGACATGGAGTGCCCGGATCGTTAATGTCAATTTTAGGGCTAACAATTCTAAACGAACTGGTTACTAATTCATGTCTTACCGAAAGTAATATTATTCTTGATCAACTCCGCGAACGCATTAAAATTTCGCTTAAGCAAACAGGAAAAATTTTTGAAACACGTGATGGTATGGATATAGCTTTGTGTGTAATTAATACAGAACAAAAAAAAATACAGTTTTCTGGTGCAAACAACAATTTAATTCAAATAAGGAATGGATTATTAGTTGAACATAAAGGCGACAGGATGCCTATTGGTATTTTTCCAAAAGAACGCCCTTTCGGTAATGTAATGATTGAGTTTAGCCCTACTGACTCATTCTATCTATATTCCGATGGATTTATTGATCAGTTTGGCGGAACAAAATCGGAGAAGTTCAAGATAAAACTATTCAAAGAATTGTTGCTCAAAATAAATTATGAATCTCCTAAATTACAAAAAGAATATTTGGAGAATGCACACCGCGAATGGAAAGGTACCCACGAACAGACAGATGACATTTTAATAATAGGTTTTAGGTATAGTTAAAACCTTTAAACCATCAACTCACTGAAATAACGTTTTATAGTTCTGCCTTGTTTATTATCAAAATTACGTAATTAACCAGATCATGCTAAAAATACATACCCAATTATTAGATGCCACCTCCGCAAAAGCCAAAGCATCAGCACGCAAACGTATGAATCATAACTTCCACACGGAGCTTACAGATACTTTGCAACGAATGTTAAATGCACTTGAACCCGACACTTACATCCGCCCTCACAAACACGAAAACCCCGATAAGCACGAAGTATTTATCCTGCTGCGAGGCAAAGCTGCTGCTTTTGAATTTGATGACACAGGAAATTTAACCGATACATTTATACTTGATCCATTACAGGGCAATTTTGGTGTGGAAATTGCACCAAAGGTTTGGCACACAGTAATCTCATTGGCAGAAAATTCAATGGTTTACGAACTGAAAGATGGACCTTACCAACCAATTGACGACAAAAATTTTGCAAGCTGGTCGCCAGAGGAAACATCGGATTACAGATTTGAATACCTGCAATCGCTGCGCAAAAAAATAGGATACTAAAATTTGTGAAAAAATAGTTTCATTACAAAAAAAAATCACTCCTTACTTAATTTTCAAAATCGTAGATACCTCATGCAATAAAAAAATATCTACTTTTGTCTGCTTAACAAATAAAACAAAACCAATGGCAGCCAATAAACCTTCAATTCCAAAAGGGACGCGCGATTTTGCTCCCGACGAAATGAATAAACGCAACTATATTTTTGATACCATAAAACAAGTTTTTCAACGATTTGGATTTCAACCCATAGAAACTCCGGCGATGGAAAATTTGGACACGCTTCTCGGTAAATATGGTGAAGAAGGCGATAAACTCCTTTTTAAAATCCTCAATTCAGGCGATTTTTTAAGCAGTGTGAAATCCAATGATTTCAACGAACCCAACACCAATAAACTCGCCTTACAAATTTGCGAAAAAGGACTCCGCTACGATCTCACTGTTCCATTTGCTCGGTATGTTGTCCAAAATCAAAATGATATTACTTTTCCGTTCAAACGTTATCAGATTCAACCGGTTTGGCGAGCCGACCGCCCTCAAAAAGGACGCTACCGCGAGTTTTACCAATGCGATGCAGATGTTATAGGTAGTAATTCGCTTTTGAACGAAGTTGAACTTTTACAAATTGTTGACGCTGTTTTCAATAAATTAGGCACTAAAGTTTTGATTAAACTGAATAACCGAAAGATTTTGAGTGGAATAGCCCAAATTGTAGGGCAACCCGACAAAATAGTTGACATGACTGTTGCTATTGATAAGCTCGACAAAATAGGAATTGATAAAGTGAATGAGGAATTGCAATCACGTGGATTTTCACAGGAAAATATTAATGTGTTGCAGCCAATCATTCAATTAAAAGGCTCAACACAAGAGAAATGCAATCAACTTGAAACTGTACTTGCATCATCGGAAGTGGGTTTAAAAGGCGTTGCTGAAATCAGAACCGTTTTTGACTATTGCCAATCGCTCGATTTATCGGCGGAGATTGAGCTGGACATTTCGTTGGCTCGCGGACTGAACTACTACACCGGTACAATCATAGAAGTGAAAGCTCTTGAAGTTGAAATCGGTAGCATTTGTGGAGGTGGTAGATACGACGATCTGACCGGTATTTTCGGACTCAAAAATGTGTCGGGTGTAGGTGTGTCGTTTGGTGCTGACCGTATTTTCGATGTACTCAACCAACTGAACCGTTACCCCGAAGCCACTACGATTTCGACAAAACTGCTGTTTGTTAATTTTGGCGATGCTTCCGAAAAACAGTGCTTACATAAGCTCAAATCCATCAGAAATGCTGGCATCAATGCCGAACTTTATCCCGATAGAGCTAAGATGAATAAGCAAATGACTTATGCTGACAAAAAGCAGATACCTTACGTAGCTTTCATTGGCGACGATGAACTTCTAAATAATTCGATTTCGCTGAAAAATATGAAATCGGGCGAGCAAAAAACTGTAACGCTCGATGAACTATTGGCTTTACTGGCATAATACGTTAAACTACGACAATCATTGTTCAAAACATAGAAATGGCAAAAAAAGTTCTCCTTATAAATCCAGATCCGATTCCGCGAGTTTTACCTCCGCTTGGCATCAGCTATATCGCCGAAATATTAAAGGCTAATGGTCATCAGCCAATTATGCTCGACATGGGATTCGACAAAACACTCAATCTCGATGGCATAGAACTGGTTGGCATCACAGCCACGACTTTAATCTATTTTGATGCAAAAAGCGTGGTACAGCAAATTAAAGCCATCAACCCCAACATTCCGGTAGTTATCGGTGGTACACACGCCTCGCTTTTACCCGACTTTGTTCTCAACGATTCGGGATGCGATGCTGTGGTTGTTGGCGAAGGCGAACAAGTGATGTTGCAGATTGCCAATGGCGAGTTAGAACCTAAAGGTGTGATAAACGCCCCAATGATTTCCGATATTGATAGTATTCCCTTTTTGACTTATGATTATTTCGATATTCAACGGTATTTTAAGCACAGTGGCGCCGATAGAATCCGCTGGTCGTTGCCACAACCCAGTGTGGCGATGATTGGTACGCGAGGTTGCCCGTACGCTTGCACTTTCTGCGCTTCAAAATCGCTTTTCGGACGCAAAGTTCGTTTCCGCTCAGTAGCTAACATCATGCAGGAAATTGATTATCTGGTTAGTAAATACGACATTAAGAGCATTTATTTCTATGATGATACGCTCACACTCCGCAAAAAATGGATGCAGGAATTGTGCGAAGAATTAGCAAAACGCAAGCTGCAATGGATTTGTGGTACAAGGGTTGATTCTGTGAACCAAGAAATGCTGCAAATGATGAAAGACAGTGGTTGTAAATACATTTCGTATGGTATCGAAAGTGGATCGAACCGAGTTTTAAAAGATATTATCAAAAAAGGAACAACCATTGAAGAAGCTGAAAACATTTTACGGCTCACAAGGAAAGTTGGTATAGGTATCATAGCAAATTACATGTTTGGTTTACCGGGCGAAACAGAAGAAGATTTAAAACTCACTTTGGCAGCAGTGAAACGTTTACCGGCTGATGCAGCAGAATTGAGTATATTTATCCCGCTTCCGGGAACTGAACTGGCAACCGATTTAGATTGGACAAAATACGACTCAACCAAGAATCCGTATCACCAGAAAAGCCCTATTCATACACCCGAATTTGCCGAAATTGTAAAAAATTATCATCGCCGAGCAGTACGAGGGTTTTACTTTTCGCCTCAATACCTGCTTCGGCAAACAAAGATGTTGTTCTATCCCAAACAGTTGTATTTTGCTTTCAAATCAATGGTGCGCTTAGTGCGAGATATTGTTAAATCGTAGTAATTTTAATATAATTCTATTTGTAATAAATAATTGTAGGTTGTACCTTTAGCAAGTAAAAAATCGCTAACTTTCGATAAATAGCAACTTTTTAACGTACTGTAAATTTTCGTAATATGAAAAAAGCAAGCATTTTTATTGTATTAATAGTTCTAAGTAATTTTGTTGTTGCACAACGCAATAAAAATTTCACCGGAGTGATGGCTGGTGTTTCAATGCCATTCAACGAATACCAATACGCTGAAAAATTTTCAGGTGATGGTTATGCAAAAATGGGGTTCGCCGGAGGTTTAGACCTGTCGGTGTTTTTTACGCCGAATATCGGTATTGGCGGGAAGTTCTCTTATGGGATTAACGGAATCAATAAAAGTGCAATGGAAAAGGCACTTGAAACTTATGTTAACACTAAAACAGTGAGCGTAATAACCAAACCCGACGAAAAAATAAAATACTATCTGGATAATTGGACAATACTCAGTGTGATGATTGGTCCTGAGTTATCGTTGCCTATCGGACGATTCAGTTGGGACGTAAGATATTTAATAGGTGTTGCCAATATTTATCCACCAGTAGCAGAAGCGAAATTGGTTTATTATAACGGCACATTCAAAACCCAACGCGAAAACACCAATGCCCTTTCGTTCGGAATGTCAGGTGGAACAAGTTTTCGTTTTGCACTTTCCGACTCTTATTCGTTAAAATTGGCAGCCGATTATACGATGTGCAAATCAAAAATTACTGTTACCGATACGCCAAATACTAACCACCCAACTACTACTACTTCTGAATACAAGCAGAATATCAACAATCTCCAAATTTGCTTTGGAATAGGTTATAATTTTTAAACTTTCATATTTTCAATAATTCAGGTAAGTAACCATTTAATTTGCTATATATTCAAAATAAATAGAACCATGAATACAAAAAAAGTCATTAGATTTGCTATTATTGGAGTTGTACTACTAATAATACTGGCTATTGTTGGTAAACAACTGGGATGGTTTGGTAAAGCAGAGATACTCAATGTGGCAGTAGAAAAAGTTCAGTCGCGAACAATCACTGAGGTTATTACTGCCAACGGAAAACTACAACCTGAAACAGAGGTTAAAATAAGCCCCGATGTATCAGGCGAAATAGTTGAACTTCATGTAATGGAAGGCGATGAAGTGAAAGCAGGACAATTGCTTTTGAAAATAAAACCCGACATCTACCAATCGAATTTGGAGCGGATGAAAGCAACCGTCAATTCATCGCGATCAAACTCAGCTAATTCCGAAGCCCGTTTAGCTCAGGTAAAAGCTCAATTTATCCAAGCCGAACTATCTTACAAACGGAGTGAAAAACTTTGGAAAGAGCGCACTATCTCTGAGTCGGAATTTGAAACGGCACAAGCTAACTATGCAACAGCCAAGGCAGAGGTTGATGCAGCACAACAATCTGTAAGTGCCGCAAAATACCAAATTGCAAGCGCCGAAGCATCGCTCAAAGAAGCCAACGAAAACCTAATGAAAACAACGATATACGCACCAATGGATGGCATTGTTTCCATGCTTAATGTTGAAAAAGGTGAACGTGTGGTCGGAACAATGCAAATGGCTGGTACCGAAATAATGCGAATTGCCAACTTAGATGTAATGGAAGTGATTGTTGACGTAAATGAAAACGATATTATCCGGGTAAAATTAGGCGATACCGCTTTGATAGAAGTAGATGCTTATCTGAAAGATAAATTTAAAGGAAGCGTAACCGAAATAGCAAACTCGGCAAATGTTAGTGGCTTAAGCACCGATCAAGTAACCAACTTTGAGGTCAAAATCAGGGTGTTGAAAGAATCGTATCAGCATTTGCTTATCAAAGGTAATAACAAATACTTTCCATTCCGTCCGGGTATGTCTGCAACTGTTGATATTCAGACTAATACTAAACCAAATGTGTTGTCAGTGCCAATACAAGCAGTAACCACCCGCGCCGATTCGACAGGTATTGTTAAGACCGAGAACAAAGATATACCTGAAGGCTTTGAAGAAGACTCCGATGAAAAGAAGGATGACAAAAAAGCCGATGTTAAACTGGAACAAAAAGAAGTTGTTTTTGTGTATAAAGATGGAAAGGTAAAACAACGCGAAGTTAAAACCGGTATTCAGGATACCCGTTTTATTGAAATTCTCGAAGGTCTTGAAAAAGATGAGGAAGTAGTATCAGCACCTTTTAGTATAATTGCCAAAAAATTGAAAAATGATGCAGATGTTAAAAAGGTTAAAGAAGAAGAATTGTTTAAAGCGGAGAAAGAAAAATAATGTTTAATAAAATTGTAGATGGCTCGTATTCTTGCACTTGAAACCTCGTCGCATATTTGTTCGGTAGCTATTGGTGATGCCGGACAAGTAATCGCAGGCACACTGTTAGAGGATAACCGTGATAAAACTCATGCTGCACTTCTGGGTGTTTTTATTAAAAAAGCATTAGATGTAGCTGGTTTTAAAGCTAATCAACTCGACGCAATAGCTGTGAGTAAAGGACCCGGTTCATATACAGGTTTACGCATAGGTGTATCCACAGCAAAAGGACTTGCTTATTCGGCAGGTATTCCGCTTATTGCTGTGGATACGCTTCAATCGCTTGCTGCAAATATAAGTACACAGATACTCGCCAATGGTTATACCTTGCCTAATCGCATAACCATCAGTAGCGATACATGGCTTTGCCCCATGTTCGATGCTCGCCGGATGGAAGTATATTGTGCTTTTTATAATTTGTTCTACGAGGTACAAATACCTGTAGCCGCCCAAATAATTACAGCCACATCATTCGACGAAATACTTAGCCACCGTCAAGTTCTTTTTTTCGGTGATGGTTCCACAAAGTGTAAAGAGTTAATTGCGCACCCAAATGCACTTTACATAGACAATATAAATCCATCAGCTATGTTTATGCTCGAGTTGGCAGACAAGGCATTTAGCAATAAACAATTTGAAGATGTGGCATATTTTGAACCGTTCTATCTGAAAGATTTCGTGGCTACTATCCCTAAGCGAAAGGTGTTTTGAGTATCAGCACAGAAAGCATGGCGTAATTCGGTTGGTAAAATTATTTGCGGCTGGCTGGGCATGAGATTCTGCTCGTTTGAAAAACAAATGTCTGTTCCAAACGCATCCCGAGTACTTCAATAGAAATTGAAAGAGTTCAACGTTTTCACAATGCTGAACTCCTTCTTATCTAATAGTTAAAAGCTACCCTACTAAAATATTACTCATTTCGCATTTATCAATTCCTTCTTCAATTCCTTTTTCAGCTCATTCACTTCGTCATCAAATTCACTACTTTTTGGCGTTATGGTTAATTCATCAAAGTATAGCCATGCAGCTTTTCCTTTATCGGGGTGATTGTCGGGAACTACTCTCCTGTTTGGGGCTGTTACTTTTATGTACTGCGCATCGAACGCAATGCCATCAATTTTATAATCGTAAATGTACACGCTATCAATACCATTTTCCAATTCAACCGATAGCAACTCAGTAAATTCACCACCATCTTCCGAATAGCTGAATATAACCTCTTCGGGAGCGAAAACACCGCTGATCCAATTGTTGAAAAAACTGATGCGCAAACTCGAAATAGTCTTTATTTCACCAAGATTGACTGTCGCAACCAAATCATTCTCTTCGATCTTCAACCAAAATGGGCTTTCTAAATCCAATTCCGCTTTCTGACCATCAATTAGTCCATTCGAGCTACCATCTGCTGTTATAGGTTCGTTTTCAAAACTAACATCAGAGTCACCAACCGGTTTATCCAAAAGACTCAAACCATCTTTCGTCATCAACCATCTTTTATCACCCATATCACCGTCCCACATATTCTCAACATTAGCAACATCATCCAATGTTTGAACGATATCTCCGTTAATATATACCACTTTACCTACCGGAACTTTAAGTATATATTCAACTTGCTGTACACTCCATTTTTTGTTTTTATTCAGGTAGAAATACGGTGTTATATTTAGATTTGATTGTTCTCCTTTCCAAAATGTACCAACCTCTTTAGCATTAGCTTTTGCATCTTCCTCGTTATAGCCCGATGCCGATTGTCTAATTAATAATAAAAGACTGTCACTTGTGCTGGGTTCAATATCTAATTTTATTCTCTGGAAGATAGTTTCGCTACCATCAATTTTACCTATCTGAAAATCATCAAAATCAATCATACCATCGGGTAGCGTTGCTTGCGCAAAACTTCCAATTTTTAAAGTGTCAATTTTATTATTCAACACAAATGAACTTTCAATGAAGCTATTATTTTTAAATCGTTTCGCTTCCTTAATACCTAAAAACATTATTATTACTAATCCGATAATCCAACCGAAGGTCGCCAGCAATCCAATTAATTTGGTATTGGCTTTGAATGGGATGATTAGCCTGATACCAGCAAAAATAATTGAAGCTACTGGTATGATTAGCAATAAAAACAGACCAATAAGTATCAACACTATTGATTGAGGATTAACAAAAAAACTGAGTAATTCGTAGATCGAGAACGAATGGTTTTGCCATGGGGTGAGGGCGATAATATCATCGCTAAAAAAAATGGTTCCGGTTACAGCAATAAAAATAGAGATGCCCGAAACAACTAATAATATACCTATAATTATTGCTAAAGATTTTGCAATACCTTTAAATATTTCTGCTGTTATTACGAGAACTCGCTCCAACCCATTCTGCAATTTATTCAACCCATTACTATATTCCTGCGAGCCGGTAAATTTCGTGAATCGCTGCTTGACATTTTGAAATTCATGTCTAAATATTTTTTCAATGTTTTCTAAATTAATATCTTGACCGAGCATTTCGAGTTTTTGTGCCGATGTTTTAGCTTCCGGAATTATCATCCAAAGTATGAAGTAAATTATTGTTCCCGAACCATATACTGAAGCTAATACCAATAATGCTATTCTAAACACTATTGGATCGATGTTGAAATAGTTTCCCAAACCACTACACACGCCGCCAAGTATCCTGTTTTCTCCATCACGGAAAAACTTTTTACGATTATGCTTTGTTGAACCGGTCTGTTTATCCGCCATAGGAATTTCATCTGTTTCAGTATCGCCAAACATTTCAGGGCTTCCCAGTGTATTAATCACCTCATTTACATCGCTTAAAGTAATCGCTTGTTTGGTAGCAGTCAACCGTTCTTGAAAAAGTTCCGCGATTCGTGCTTCAATATCCAAAATTATTTCGTCCCCATCGTCTGTGTGCGAAAAACGATTTGCTATTGCTTTCAAATAGTTATTTAGCTGTAAATAAGCATCTTCATCAATATTTAAAGCAATACCGCTCATATTTATTCTGACTGTCTTTTTCATTGTTATATTAATTATCAGGTAATTAGTTTATATGTAAATTATTTGGCGCAATCTACTTAACAATATCCGATTTTATATACTCAACCGCATTAAGTAATTCGTTCCATGAGCTGTCTAAGTCAAACAAAAATTCTTTACCTTCAGGCGTTATCTGATAGTACTTTCTTGGCGGTCCTTGCTGCGACTCCTCCCACCTATAAGTAAGCAGCCCAGCATTTTTTTGTCTTGAAAGTAAGGGGTATAGTGTACCCTCCACAACAATAAGCTTAGCTTGCTTCAGCTTTTTAATAATGTCTGATGCATAAGAATCTCGTTTCGAAAGGATGGAAAGTATGCAAAACTCTAACACTCCTTTCCGCATCTGGGCTTTGGCTTTATCTGTTTTCATATCGCTTCATTTAAAATATTGGAATTGGTAGTATATTAGATTCAATAGTAAGACTTATTAAAACCCCATACTTTTCTTAACTCTCTCAAATTCTTCTCTTACTTTCTTCTCTATATTACCTACGTTTATCCTCTCACCGCTCATTTCTAATTTTTGAACAGACGAATGTGCTTCGGGCAACAACACCCACAATCCAATATATACAAATACACCCGTACCGGCTATTACCAGCGATAAGGCAAAGATAGCCCTTACTATGTTTGGGTATATACCTAAGTAAGCTCCTATTCCGCTACAAACACCACCCAGTATTCTTTTTTCTGGATCGCGATACATACGTTTGTATTTTCTCTTTGGTTCATTGATAGGCTCATACAAAGGTTCTGTCCTTTCTTTTTCCTGTCCAATATCCGCAAAATCGTTAGGATGTCCTAACGTGATAATTATATCATCCACATCCTCAACTGTAACTACTTGTTTAGTTTGACTTAGCTTCTGTTGGAATATTTCTGCGATTCTGGCTTCAATATCGTTTATTACTTCCGTTTTGGTTTCACTATTCTTGAACCGTTTATTCAGGTCATTCAGATATTTATCCAACATATAATATGCGTCTTCATCTAACGTAAAGACCAAATTTGCTAAATTAATTTTTACTGTTGTGTTCATAGTGTAATTATTAAAAGTTTAAATTTCAATTTTTTAACAAAAAAAACAGTACCTGTTTTTACATTGAATCTTGCACTACAAATATACATAAATAATTTAATACTATGCAATACATAGTAGTATTTTTTTTTATTTTTTTAATAATATCCAACAGGTGTTTTCAGTATCAAATTAATTAGTAATTTTGGCTATAAGAATAATACTTTTATATTTATTTACTATGCTGTTGATCAACTAATAAAATGCACTATGAGTTTTCCAATTTCATTTACAAGTAATACAAAACTTTTTCTATTACAAGCCAATGATTCGTACAAATCATTGTTTATACAAAAAGTGGTGGCGCGTTTTCAACAAATAGAATCCATAAAATTTCTAACTGGTGATAAGGAGTTCAGCTTTTATGGCTCATGGTTTCGTTTTGCCTGGAACGGCTTCAATTTCCTTAACGGAATATCAAAAGGTAGGTTTACAATTGCTCAAACCGACCGCACCATTAATATTCGGTTTACGCTGTATTTTACCGAATATTTTATAATCGCTTTGCTGTTTACGATTATACCTATTATTACATGGATTTCATCTATTAAAATGAGCATACTATTGTTTCTGGTAATTTGGCTATTTTTCTATATTGGAACTTCTCTAATATCCATAGTTCGTTTTGCCAATTTTGTTCGACGTATCCATAATGAGGTTGATAAAGCAAACAATTACTCGGTTGATTTGAACCCTTGACAATAAATAATAGATTTGTGTCGGTTTATTGCATTTAATCTCGCCAGCACATACTATAAATGTAAGTAATTTATTTTCATTATTATATATTTTACAATTGAGAAAAGCTGTTTTTTTTGGAGATTAAAATATCGAGTCTTTCTATTTTTTTTGGGAATAATTCTGTTTTGTGTTTTTTACGCAAGTATT
>JFJP01020563.1_pt1 | contig 11838 bp, 11 predicted proteins | sample 431651 | NCBI WGS metagenome assembly JFJP01 (sample SAMN02602958, study PRJNA72255) | Microbial mat metagenome, whole genome shotgun sequencing project. | biome: fresh water; feature: sink hole; material: water; isolation source: purple microbial (photo- and chemosynthetic) mats found in... | reverse complement strand
GATCAGCCGCGGCAGCTCGCCGTCGCGCACGATCAGCGGCGGCGGCTGGTTCTCCGGCGCGCGGGTGTCGTCGCCGAGGAAGGCGAGGCAGGGATGGCCGCGCGGCACAAGTTCGCTGAGCGGGGCGCCGCCCGGTCGGCACATCGCCAGCGATTCGAGCAGCCGCTCGCGCGCGCCCGGCGTGCCGCGCGGGGCTTGGCCGTGGTGTACCGCCAGCTCCCAGCCGCGCCGCGCCAGATCATCGGCCAGGGTGGCGGCGGCGGCGACCAGGCGTTCGAAGACGACTGGTGGCGCGCTGGGATCGATCGCGATGGCGAGCCGGCGGGCGGCAGGAGCGTGGCGTTCGGCGACGAGCAGCCGGCGGTGCCGGGCGCTCGCCCGCCAATGGATGCGGCTGCGCGGATCGCCTGGCGCCCAGTCGCGCAGGCGGCCGATCTCGTCGCTGCCCGGCTCATGCGCGACGGCGACGCCGGCAAACCATTCGGCGAGGCGGGCGCGCAGTCCGGCACGCACCCGGCCGAGCGCCGGCAGCACGACCAGCTGCACGGCAGCGCCGAGCTCGCGCCGGCAACTGATCAGTCCGAAGGGTTGCTGCGCCTCGATCTGCAGCGGCGGCAGGGTGATGGCCCCGCGATTGGCGAAGCGCACGCTCCAGCGCGCGGCGGCGCCGGCGCTACCGCCCCCGGCGAGCCGCGCCACCTGGCGCGGCGCCTTGGTGCGCGGATCCCACGCCCACACGGTCAGCGGCGGCAATTCGCGTGGACTCTCCAGTCGCGCCGCCACCGTCGTCTCGACCCCGGCATGCACCGCCCGCGGCAGCACCCAGGCGGCGTCGGCCGAGGCCAGCGAACGCGGCGCCAGCAGGCGCGCGCCGGCGAGCGCGGCGAGCATGGCGATGCCACCGGCGGCGGCGAGCGGCGCGCTTTGCCACACCGGCACCAGGCACAGGACCACTCCTTCGGCTCCGGTGATCCAGCCGAGCGGCGTCAACCTGGAGATGCCGGGAGTGGCCATGCCGGTCAGCGCGGCGCCGCCACCGCCGCCACGGCATCGCGCACGGCCTGGTCGGGATCGCTGGCGCCGCGCGGCACGACGCGGTGGGCGAGGGCCTCGACCGCGACGCCCTGCACATCATCGGGCGTGGCGAACTTCCGGCCGGCGAGCAGGGCGCGGGCCTGGGCGAGGCGCTGCAGGCCGAGCGCGGCACGCGGACTGGCACCGAGGGCGAGATTCTTGGTCGTGCGCGTGGCGCGGACCAGGGCGAGGGCGTAGCCGCGCACCTCGTCGGAGACGGTGATGGCGGCGGCGGCGTTGCGCAGCCGCTCGGCGCCGGCGGGATCAACCACAGCGCCCAGACGCGAGAGGTCGGCGGCGGCGCCGTCGCGGCGCAGCAGCTCCAGCTCGGAGGCGTGGTCGGGATAGCCGAGCGGGAAGCGCAGCAGGAAGCGGTCGCGCTGGCTGTCGGGCAGCGGATAGGTGCCGGCGTGGTCGGTGGGGTTCTGCGTGGCGATGCAACAGAAGCGGGCGGCGAGCGTGCGCGCCTCGCCATCGACGGTCACCTGGCCCTCGGCGAGCGCTTCGAGCAGCGCCGACTGCGTGCGCGGCGGCGTGCGGTTGAGTTCGTCGGCGAGCAGTACATCGCAGAACACCGGACCGGGATGGAAGACGAAGCGGCGCTCATGCTCGTCCCACACCGAGGTGCCGGTGATATCGGCCGGCATCAGGTCGGGCACGCATTGCACGCGCTTGAAGGCGCCGCCGGTGGCAGCGGCGAGGGCGCGGGCCAGCGTCGTCTTGCCGACTCCGGGGACGTCCTCGATGAGCAGGTGGCCGCGCGCCAGCCAGCCGATCACGGTCAGTTCGGCGGCCCGGCGGCCGCCGCGGAACACGGTGGCGATCGCATCGACGATCGCGTTGGCGGATGCAGCATCTTGCATGCGTGGAACTTAGACGATCGCGGCGGAATACGCCAGCGAACCGCGTGGACCAGCCTGGCTCCGTCGCCCACACCCGGAACCTCTGACAGCCTAGGGACTTGCATCGCCAAAACCCTTGCCTGCGCCATCCCGGTGCGCTATAACTCCATACAGGACAACCATCGGAGAGCACGACCATGTCCGAACAGACGATCGCCAAGCGCGTCCTCGCCGACCGCATCGCGGCCAAACTCAACCTGCCCCAGGGTCAGACCCTGCAGATCATCCAGTCCTTCCTCGACGAGATCGTCGATGAGCTGGGCCACGGCAACCGCCTGGAATTCCGCGACTTCGGCGTCTTCGAGCTGGTCTCGCGCAAGCCGCGCACGGCGCTCAATCCGAAGACCCTGGAGAAGGTGCCGGTGGCCCGCCGCACGGTAGTGAAGTTCCGCGCCGGCCGCCTGCTCAAGGCCAAGGTCAAGGACCTCTCGGTCGACGCCGCCGGCAACCCGCTTCCTGGCACGGCCTCGACGACCGAGGTCTGACCATGCGCTTCGGGCTCGCGCTGCTGCTGCTCGGCGGCCTCGTCGCCGGCGAGAGCGGGCCGCCGCCGACTCCACCGGTCCTGCCGGTGATGAGCTTCTCCTCGAGCAGCATGACCCTGAGCATGTCGCCCGATCGCCCGAGCGAGGCGCTGGCGGCGCGCATCCGCTACGAGGCCGTGCGTCTGGAATGCGAACGCCTAGCCTACCGCATGGTCGCCCTGAGCGGCGCGCCGCGTCCAGTCCTCGCGAGCGCCGACTTCACTGGCGGCCCCGACGGCCGCGTGCTCTTCGACTCGACCGCCTCGCAACTGCCGCAGGTCTCCTTCCATGGCGTGCTGCGCCCGCGCAGCATCGCGATCAAGCGCCTGGACGCCGATCCGGCCCGTCCGGGCGAGGTGCGCTTCCACGCCGAGGCCCTCGACCTCGGCGACATCGACGGTGTCCTCGCGACGGCGGCCGGTCCACGCCGCCATGTCGCCTGGGCTGATCGCGCACTGCTCGAACTGGTCGCCTCCATCTCTGCCACTTCAGCAACCGGCCTCGACACCCCGCGCCTGGTCGCCATGCATTTCTACGGTCGCAGCGCGCCGGCCCGTCCGGCGACGGTGCTGCGCCTGCGCCCCGACGCCCCGGCTGAGCCGTCACAGGTCGAAGCCCTGCTTGCCGCGCACGGCTACGAGATGCGCGCCTCCGGCGCGGTGATCTCGTTGTATTTCGACGACGCCGGCGCCCTGCAGACGATCAAGGGCGTCGAGGACTTCGAAGGCGACGGCCTGGTCCCGATGCACGGGCCCAACACGCCGATCCTGGGCAAGTGAACATTCTGCGGTTCCTCCGCCCGCAGTGCATCAAACTGCGTCTCGACTTCACGCCCGGCGAGGGCGAGGAGGGTGAGAGCGAACTGGTCAAAGTCGCCCGCCATCGCCGCGAGAAGGAGACGCTGATCAGCGAACTAGCCGAGATCCTGGCGCGTTCCGGTGACATCGCCAACCTTCCCAAGTTCACCAAGGACCTGTCGCACCGCGAGCGCAAGGCGACCACCGCGATCGCCCCGGGCATCGCCATCCCGCACGTGCGCACCTACCAGGCCAAGAGCTTCATCATCGGCCTGGCCCGTGCCGAACCGCCCGGCGTCGACTTCGACAGCCTCGACGGCGAACCGACCCGGCTGTTCGTCCTGCTCACCAGCCCGCCATGGGACGACCGCACCTATCTGCAGGTCTATCGTGAATTCGCCCAGCTCGTCCAGGACGAGGAAAGCCTTGCCGGCCTGATGAGCGCGCAGACGGAGCAGGACGTCTTCAATACCTTGCGGGCATTCTTCCGCTGATGTGATCCCGGCAAACGCTGCATCGATGCAGCAATGTTTCAGAACTGATACACCACTATTCGACAGAAATGCGGCAAGTGCTGCACTGACGCAGCATATACGGCATGGCACGCAAGGTGCATAGGAGGGGATGAACCCCTTCCCGGAGCCACCATGAAGACGCTGTTGAAGGTCGATATCAAGGGCAAGCCCGAGTCCCAGGACGTGCTGCACAACCGCTGGCACCCTGACATCCCGATGGTCGCCATGGTCAAGCCAGGCGACGAGTTCCGAGTCGAGTGTGTCGACTGGACCGGCGGCCAGATCAAGGACGACGACAACGCCCTCGACATCAAGGTGGTCGACCTGACCAAGGTCCACTACCTCACCGGCCCGATCGGGGTCGAAGGCGCCGAACCCGGCGATCTTCTTCAGGTGGACATCCTCGACGTCGGCGTGCTGCCGGATTTCCAGTGGGGCTTCACCGGCCTGTTCGCCAAGGAGAACGGCGGCGGCTTCCTCACCGAGCACTATCCCGAGGCGCGCAAGGCGTGCTGGAATTTCAGCGGCATCTACGCCAACTCACGCCACATCCCCGGCGTCGAGTTCGCCGGCATCATGCATCCCGGCCTGATCGGCTGTCTGCCCGACCACGAATCGCTCAAGACGTGGAATGCGCGCGAAAAAGCGCTGTTCGACACCAATCCAGGCCGGGTCCCCCCGCTCGCGGCGCTGCCCTATCCCGAGACCGCCCACATGGGCAAGCTGAAGGGCCAGGCGGCCAAGGATGCCGCCGCCACCGGCGCCCGCACGGTGCCGCCGCGCGAGCATGGCGGCAACTGCGACATCAAAAACCTGACCAAGGGTTCCTGCGTCTACTTCCCGGTCTATGTCAAAGGCGGTGGCCTGTCGATGGGCGACATCCACTTCTCGCAGGGTGACGGCGAGATCACCTTCTGCGGCGCCATCGAGATGGCCGGCTACCTCGACATCCGCGTCAACATCATCAAGGGCGGGGTGAAGAAGTACGGCATCAAGAACCCCATCTTCAAGACCAGCAGCCTGCAGCCGACCTACACCAACTTCCTCATGTTCGAGGGCATCTCGGTCGACGAGGCCGGTAAGCAGCACTATCTCGATGTGCATGTCGCCTACCGCCAGGCCTGCCTCAACGCCATCGAGTACCTCAAGAAGTTCGGTTTCACCGGCGCCCAGGCCTACGGCATCCTCGGCACCGCGCCGGTCGAGGGCCGCATCAGTGGCATCGTCGACATCCCCAACGCCTGCGCGACCCTCGCCATCCCGACCGAGATCTTCAAGTTCGACATCATGCCGAACGCCAGCGGACCGAAGATCGTGGTGCCGCAAGGCCCCGACCTCGCCCGCGTGATCTGAGCAGACCGCCATCCGCAACCTCTTCCGCCCGGTTCGTACCGGGCGTCTAGGAGCCTCCATGCCCATCTACGAGTACGAGTGCAGTTCGCACGGCCGCTTCGACGAGTTGCGCGGCTTCAGCGAATGCAGCCAGCCGGCGGATTGCCCGGTCTGCGGCGTGGCCAGCGCCCGCGCCGTATCGCTGCCGCGCGCCCCGATCATGGAGCGCGGCCTGGTCAAGGCGCACGAGCGCAATGAGAAGAGCCGCCACGAACCGTCCGCGCATGCCGGCAAGCTGTCCGAGCACGCGCTGTTTCGCGGCAAGGCGCAGCGCGGCCATGTCTGCTCGGCCAGCTGCAGCCACGGCGCTGCCGAGCGCAAGGCGCAGAGTTTCCAGACCTACAACGGACCCCGCCCGTGGGTCGTCGAACACACCCAAGGCACGACCGTCGGATGACCCCATCACCCTTCCAGGAGAATGACATGAGCACCACCCCCACCACGCGCAGCGGTCCGCTGTCCAGGCTTTTGCGCTCCATCGCCGCGGTCGCGGCTGTCGCCGGATCGACGATCGCAGCCGAGGACGGCTGGATCAATCCCGATCTCGCCAAGTTCCCCACTGCGACGGTGTGCACCACCGGACTCGCGGTCGGCGACAACTGGGTGACCGTCGGCCAGCTCCATTCGGTCACCGGCACCATGGCGATCTCCGAGACCGGCTCGGTCGAGGCCGAGCGTCTGGCGATCAAGCAGATCAACGACGCCGGCGGCATCCTTGGCCGCAAGATCAAGATCATCCAGGAGGACGGCGGCAGCGACTGGCCGACCTTCGCCGAGAAGGCCAAGAAGCTGCTGATCAAAGACAAGGTCGGCACCGTCTTCGGCTGCTGGACCTCGGCCTCGCGCAAGGCGGTGCTGCCGATCTTCGAAAAAGAGAACGGCATGCTCTACTATCCGACGTTCTATGAAGGCCTGGAGGCCTCGAAGAACGTCATCTACACCGGCCAGGAGGCGACCCAGCAGATCCTCTGGGGTCTCGACTGGGCGAACAAGGAGAAGGGGGCCAAGACCTTCTTCCTCATCGGCTCCGACTACATCTGGCCGCGCACCTCGAACAAGATCGCGCGCATCCACATCGAGAAGCACCTCAAGGACTGCAAGGTGGTGGGCGAGGAGTACTATCCGCTCGGCCACACCAACTTCAACTCGTTGATCAACAAGGTGAAGCTGGCCAAGCCCGACGTCATCTACTCGGTGGTGGTCGGCGGTTCGAACGTCAGCTGGTACAAGCAGCTCAAGGCGGCCGGCATCACCGGCGCCTCGCTGGAGAAGAACAAGCAGTTGCTGCTGACCATCTCGACCACCGAGGACGAGATCCGCGGCATCGGCGGTGAGAACGTCGAAGGCTTCTTCGCCTGCATGAAGTACTTCCAGACCCTGACCAACCCCAACAACGGACCGTTCGTCGCCGCCTTCAACGAGCTCTACAAGGACAAGTACAGCGGCAAGGCCGTGGTCGGTGACGTGACCCAGGCCGCCTACCTCGGCCCGTGGCTGTGGAAGGCGACGGTCGAGAAGGCCGGCAGCTTCGACATCGACAAGATCGCCGCCGCCTCTCCGGATGTGGAATTCACCGGCGCCCCCGAGGGCTACGTCAAGATCCACAAGAACCACCACCTGTGGTCGAAGGCCCGTCTGGGCAAGATGCGCCTCGATGGCCAGTTCGACTTGATCGCCGAATCGCCGGAGCTGATTGAGCCGAACCCGTTCCCCGAAGGCTACAAGTGAACGCGCTAGCGTCCTGACCGCTTCAAGCCTTCAGCATAGTGCCCCCGGCGCGCATGGCGCGCCGGGGGCCGGTCGAACCCGGAGACCCAGATGATCAAGATCACGCTCGCGCTCCTGCTCGCTACCGTCGCCGGCTACAGCTGGGAGGAGATCCGCGGCATCGCCATCATGCAGGGCTTCGCCGGGCTGAACCTCTTCTCCATCTTTCTGCTCATGGCCCTCGGCCTGGCCATCATCTTCGGGCAGATGAAGGTCATCAATATGGCGCATGGCGAGTTCCTCACCATGGGCGCCTATACCACTGTGTTCCTGTCGTGGCTGTGCGAGAAGTACGCACCGGGCATGACCGCCTACTATTTTCCGGTTGCGATGATCGCCGCATTCTTCGTCGCCGGCACGGTCGGCTTCCTCACCGAATGGCTGATCATCCGTCATCTCTACAAACGTCCACTCGACACCCTGCTCGCCACCTGGGGCTTGAGCATGATCTTCCAGGAGACCTTCCGCCAGATCGCTGGGGCGCGCGAGACCAGCGCGACCATGCCCGAATGGCTGATGGGCTCGTGGCAGATCAGCGAAGGGGTCGACATCCCGATCAACGGCATGTTCCTGCTCGGGGCGAGCATCGTACTGACCACCTTCGTGGTGATGAACCTCTATCTGACGCGCCAGGGGCTGCGCGTCCGCGCCACGGTGCTCAACCGCGACATGGCCGGGGCGGTCGGCATCAACACGCGCATGACCGACCGCATGACCTTCGCGCTGGGTTGCGGCATCGCCGGCGTGGCCGGGTGCGCCTTCACCACGGTCGGCTCGATCAGCCCCTCGGCTGGTGGCCTCTACATCGTCGATACCTTCATGGTCGTCGTGTTCGGCGGGGCCGGCTCGATCATCGGCACCATCCTCGCCGCCTTCAGCATCGCCCAGGCGCAGTCGGTGCTGGAATTCTTCCTCTCCGGTGTGCTCGCCAAGGTCTTCGTGCTCGGTGCCGTGGTCGTCATCCTGATGATCCGCCCGCAAGGGCTGATCGCGTCGAAGATCCGCAAATAGAACGGAGCCAGCCCAGTGAACACCTTCTACCGTTCCATTCTCGGGGGCCGCAGCGGCACCATCGGCTTCGTCGTACTGGCGCTGCTGCTGCTCGTCCTGCTGCCGCTGACCCTTGATGCCTTCCGCCTCAACATGATGGGCAAGTACCTGAGCCTGGCCTTCGTCGCCATCGGCCTGGTCATGTGCTGGGGCTATGGCGGCATCCTCTCGCTCGGCCAGGGGCTGTTCTGGGGTCTGGGCGGCTACTGCATGGCCGCGTTCCTCAAACTTGAGGCTGCTGGCAACATCGCCAAGGAAGCCGGTAGCGACCAGATCAACGCCCTGACCACGGTCGGCCTGCCCGACTTCATGGACTGGAACCAGGTGACCTCGCTGCCGTGGTTCTGGTATCCGTTCAAGAGCCTGCCCTTCACCCTCGCCCTGATGATCATCGTGCCGACCGTCATCGCCTACATCGTCGGCACGGCGATGTTCAAGCGCCGCGTCGGCGGCGTCTATTTCGCGATCATCACCCAGGCCTTGTGCTGGGCCATGGAACTGCTCTTCGTCACCCGCCAGGGCTGGACCGGCGGCATCAACGGCATCACCGATCTGCGCACCATGCTCGGGTGGGACATCCGCTCGCCGAGCGCCCAGCATATCCTCTACTTCGCGACCTGCGGGGGCGTGCTCGGCTGCATCCTCTTCGGCCGTTGGCTGCTGAGCACCAAGTTCGGCAAGTTGCTGATGGCAGTGCGCGACATGGAGGACCGGGTGCGCTTCTCCGGCTATGACGTCGCCAACCTCAAGACCACGGTGTTCTGCATCGCGGCGGCGATGTCGGCTGTTGGCGGGGCGTTCTTCGTGCTCAACGTCGGTTTCATGTCGCCCAAATTGGTGACTATCGAACCTTCGATCTACATGGTCATCTTCTGCGCCGTCGGCGGGCGCATGTCGCTGCTCGGAGCGGTCTATGGCACCCTGGCGGTCAGCTTCGGCCGCACCTTCTTCTCCGAGGAATTCCCGGCCTTGTGGTACTTCCTCATGGGGTCGGTGTTCATCCTCGTGACCATGGTCTTCCCTGAGGGCCTGGCCGGCGCGGTGACCCGTTGGGGTGAGCCGGCGTGGAACAGGCTGACGCGCGGCTTCCGCGCCACACCGCCGGTCGCGCAGGAGGCCAAGTCGTGATCTATCCGCACTTCGCCCTCGAACTCGAGGAGCTGACGGTCAGCTTCGATGGCTTCAAGGCGGTCAACGGCGTGACCCTCTACGTCAGCAAGGACGAGTTGCGGGTGATCATCGGCCCGAACGGGGCAGGCAAGACCACCCTGCTCGACCTGATCTGCGGCCGCACCAAGCCGACCGGCGGCAAGATCACCTTCATGGACAAGCAGCTGACGCGCATGCCTGAGCAGGAGATCGTGCGCAGTGGCGTGGTGCGCAAGTTCCAGACCCCGTCGATCTACCCCAAGCTGAGCGTCTTCGAGAATCTCGAGGTCAGCCATCCCAAAGGCCGCACCGCCTTTGGCGCCATCTTCTTCACCCGCACGCCGGCGATCACTGCGCGGATCCACGAGGTGGCAGAGCAGGTCTTCCTCAAGGATCTGCTGCAGAGCGAGGCCGAACAGCTCAGCCATGGACAGAAGCAGTGGCTGGAGATCGGCATGCTGTTGATGGCCGATCCGCAACTGCTCCTACTCGATGAGCCGGTGGCCGGCATGAGCGTACGCGAGCGCGAGCAGACCGCCGAGTTGCTGCGCGGCATCTGCAAGGGCCGCTCGGCGGTGGTCATCGAGCACGACATGAAATTCGTCCGCCGCATCGCCGACAAGGTCACCGTGATGCATCAGGGCAAGGTGCTGGCTGAGGGGAATATGGATGACATCGAGAAGGATCCGCGCGTCGTCGAAGTGTACCTCGGACATTGAAAGGCCTGCATGCTATCCGTCTCCAACCTCTGCGTATCCTATGGCGAAAGCATCGTCATCCGCGACCTCTCCTTCCAGGTCGGCAAGAACGAGACGGTCGCGATCATGGGCCGCAACGGCATGGGCAAGACGACTCTGATGAAGAGTCTAATCGGCGTGCACAAGGCGCGCGGCGGATCGATCAAGCTCAATGGTGTCGAACTGGCGGGCAGCGACAGCTTCCGCCGGGTCAAAGCCGGTATGGGCTTTGTGCCGCAGGGCCGCCAGATCTTCTCCTCATTGTCGGTCGAGGACAACATCAAGACGGGCCTGGAGACAGCCAAGGTGAAGAAGATCGAGGAGTGGGTCTACACCACCTTCCCGGTGCTGAAGGAGATGCGCCACCGCAAGGGCGGCAATCTCTCCGGAGGCCAGCAGCAGCAGTTGGCCATCGCCCGCGCCCTGGTCAGCGGCCCCAAGCTGCTGCTGCTCGATGAACCGACCGAAGGCATCCAGCCGTCGATCATCAAGGACATCGCGCGCACGCTCAATGAGTTGAAGCGGTTGCGCGACTTGACCATCGTCGTCTCCGAGCAGGTGCTCAGCTTCACCCTTGAGATCGCCGACCGCATCCTGGTGATCGAGTCGGGGGCGATCGTGCGCGACGACCCGCGCGCCTCGGTCGATGAGGCGACGATCTCGAAGTACCTCTCGGTCTGAGTACCGCTTTCAGCCGGTCCGCTGCAGGTCGACCACTCCGCTGCCGCGGCGCACTTCCAGGCCGTGATGGGCGAGCTTGCGGTCGAGGGTCACGCGGTTGATGCCCAGGCGGCGCGCGGCGCGCAGCTTCACCCCGTTCTCGCGGTTCAGCGCCCAGGTCAGCAGCAGGCGCTCCACGGTGTCTACGACTTGGCTGATCTCCGAACCGGTCCGGTCGGCCCACGACTCAACGGCTGACCGCAGCGCGGATTCGCCGTTGGTGGCGGTGAGCGGTTGGAACGGCAGCGGCAGCGGATGCTCGGCGGCATAGCTGCGGATCGGCACCGGCACCAGATCGGCAGGAAACGTGCCGCCTGGGGCCAGGACCACGGCCTTCTGCACACAGTTCTCCAGTTCGCGGATATTCCCTGGCCACGGGTAGGCGCATAGCATTTCAAGGACCTCGCGTGGCACCTCTTCGACCTTCTTGTAGTTCTGCTGGTTGTATTTTTCGAGGAAATAGGCGACCAGCAGGGGGATATCCTCGGTGCGGCGGCGTAGCGGCGGCACCTGCAGGTTGACGACGTTGAGGCGGTAGAAGAGATCTTCGCGGAAGCGGCCGGTCTCTACCTCCTTGGCCAGATTGCGATGGGTGGCGGCGATGATGCGCACGTCGACCGGGATCGGCTGGTGGTCGCCGACCCGGACGATGCAGCGCTCCTGCAACACGCGCAGCAGGCGGACCTGGGTCTCCGGTCCCATCTCGCCGATCTCGTCGAGCAACAGGGTGCCGCCGTTGGCGACCTCGAAGAGTCCCTTGCGCATCTGGTCGGCGCCGGTGAAAGCCCCCTTGGCGTGGCCGAAGAGTTCGCTTTCCAGCAGGGTCGGGGACAACGCGGCGACGTTGACCGAGACCATCGGATGATGCGCGCGGGGACTGTGCGTGTGGACGAGGCGGGCGAGCAGTTCCTTGCCGGTGCCGGTCTCGCCCTGCAGCAGCACCGTGGCGGTCGAGGAAGCGGCCCTGACTGCCGACTTGATCAGCGACTGCATCAGGCCGCTGACTGTGAGGATCTCGTGCTCGCGCACCTGCGGGACGAGCGATCCGCGCAGGACGATGTTCTCCTCGGCCAGTTCGCTGACCTCCAGCTGCAGCCGCAAGCGGTCCATGCACCAGCGGGCGATCGCGTCGATCAGGAAGGCGGCCGGGCCCGGGTCACCCTGGTAGGAGGCCATCACGGTCGCGACCGGGACGTTGCCGTCGCGGATCT
>JFJP01012395.1_pt1 | contig 11839 bp, 9 predicted proteins | sample 431651 | NCBI WGS metagenome assembly JFJP01 (sample SAMN02602958, study PRJNA72255) | Microbial mat metagenome, whole genome shotgun sequencing project. | biome: fresh water; feature: sink hole; material: water; isolation source: purple microbial (photo- and chemosynthetic) mats found in... | reverse complement strand
GGTCCTCATGGCTCTCTCCTTTCCGCAAAAGCCAGTTTGCCATGAGAACCCTTTTTATTCAAGTCAATAGCAAGTTATGCGGTACTGCGTTAATTGGGTTCTCCTTGCGGAGATTTTGATGCGCTATAATTGGGACACGCGAATGTGCCTTTCTCAGATGGGCATTTCGCCCGGAAGTGCCTGCTTGGAGACGCCAATCAATAAGCGGACACTTCCTCTTTTTTTATCATTTCTCTTGCCGACACACCTCCTCTATTTCATTTCCATTTTCCAGAATAGATAAACAAAAAAACTGATGACCCAACCAATTTCATGTTGAGCCCTATATTTCTAACAGGATACAACCTTGTGCTTCGAAAAACCATGATTTCTTTTTGGGAAGAAGTTGAATTTTTCATGGCACAGCCAAAATAAAAATCTGCCACCTGATGCGATGGCAGATTTTTTTCGAAAAGAGTTAATTTTCTTTCGATGGCGATGATTTTTGAGGTTGGATCAGTATTTGCGGGTTGGCAAAATCTCGCTGGCGTTCTCTGGGAAGAAAACATCCTCAATGGATGGAACCCACTTGGGGATGGGTTGCTCGTTTACCACTTTCAGCGCTAAATCAAAAAACTGCGGACCCAGCAGGGGGTTACATTCCACCGTTGCATTTAATTTGCCGTCAATCATTGCTTCGAAGGCGCCTCGCGCCGCATCCACTGAAACTATTTTGATATCTTTGCCGGGCTTGAGTCCATATTCTTCGATTGCCTGAATTGCGCCAAGCGCCATATCGTCATTATGGGCATACACCGCTGTAATTGTGCCGCCGTATTTTTGCAGGAATGCCGCCATGACTTCTTTGCCTCTGGCGCGCGTAAAATCGCCGGACTGCGAATCGATGATTTGCATCTCTGGGTAAGTTTCCAGGATTTCTCGAAAGCCTGCGTAGCGGTCATTTGCAGGAGCAGATCCAATTGTGCCTACCAACTCGACAATATTTGCCTTCCCATCCATCAGTTCCGTCATGATCCGGGCGGCTTTGCGACCTTCTTCGAGAAAATCGGATCCCAGATATGAAACGTAAAAATCCTCAGGGACAGCCGCGCGCCGATCCACCAGAATGATGGGGATGCCGGCGTCTTTTGCCTCTTGAAAAACTTCTTCCCAGCCTGTTTCAACAATTGGCGAAATTCCGATGATGTCCACTTTCTGGATGATGAATTTACGCACGGCTTCGATCTGGTTTTCCTGCTTCTGCTGCGCGTCAAGGAAGCGCAACTCTACGCCCAAGTTGTCGGCTGTTTCCTTGATGGAAATGGTGTTCGCCGCGCGCCATTCGCTTTCAGCCCCCAATTGGGCATAGCCGACAATCATGTCTTCATATTTTTTCTCGGTTTTGGCTCCGAAATTAAAGCCAATCTGTTGCGTGGATGGTGAATCAGGTATTTGAGTACAGCCCAGACAACCAGTAATAATTGCAAGAAAAAGAAAAATACGTGAAATCTTCATTAACGGCGCTCCTTAATTCTGATCACCCACAGCGACTTCAATTTGGGGAGCCTCTTCCACTTTGGCTGGGATCACCAGTGTCACACAGGTGCCAGTGGTGTATTCGCTTTGAATCGAAAGCCCGTAGGGTTTTCCATAATACAACCTGATGCGCTTATTGACATTGCCAATACCGAAGCCGCTTTCCAATTTGATGTCACCCGAATCGTCATCCAACTCGGCGCGCAGTCGCGCCAGTTTTTCGGGCGTAAAGCCAATTCCATCGTCTTCCACTTCAAGCAAAACTTCGTCTTCGCCTTTCCGCCTGGCGCGCACGTTGATCGTACCCTTTCGCCGTTTGTTCTTGATGCCATGATAAAGGGCATTTTCCACCAGCGGCTGAAGGATCAGTTTCAGGATGGTATTCTCGGCTACATCCTCATCCACTTCGATTTTGAAATCCAGAATGTCGCGGTAACGCATCCTCTGAATGGTCAGGTAACTTCGGATGCGTTCAACTTCCTCTCCAATGGTGATCCAATCCATGCCTTTGCTGAGGCTGATGCGGAAGAAATTTGATAATGCGCTGACAATCTTGACCACCTGATCGGTCTTCTTGGACTCAGCCATCCAGATAATTGTATCGAGAGTGTTGTAGAGGAAGTGGGGATTGATCTGAGCCTGGAGTGCGCGCAATTCAGCCTTCTTGAGTTCCTCCTGCTCCTTGATCTTGGAATCCAACAATTCCTTGATCTTGCCGATCATGATGTTGAAACTCATGCCCAACTCGGTGATTTCATCCACGTTGTCACTAGTCATTAATGCCTGTAGATCATTTTTGGTGATCGTCGTGGTTACATCGTGCAGTTTCTTGATTGGGGTGTAAATACTCTTGGATAAACTCCAGGCTGCCACCACTGAAAATGCCACGGCGCTGAAGATTAGAATGATGGATATGATTTGCCAACGCACAAAACTTTCGCGCATCACCTGATATTGACCGTCTGTGCGCTGCACTTCGTATAAAACATAGTTTTGGACAACTTCTTCCAATACGGAAGTCGCAAAGCGGATATTTTCCAGGACGGCTTCATTTTCGGCTGCTGTGCTGTTGTGGGCAATTTTGTCACCCATCTGGTCAACATAATCTTCCAGCGATTGCAGTGTTCTGAGAATTAAATCCAGTTTAACTCTGGCTCGCTGTGAATCAGTATTTTCCATCATCCAACGGACTTTTGTATTTACGCTGTTGAGGATTTCGTACTGGTTGCCCTCTGCAAACTTTACCTTTCCGGATACGATCTTCCACATTTCATTGTCAATATCAGGTTTGATGCTGCCGCTGATGCTGTTGGCGGTGGTAATGTTGGTGATAATGGCGTCGTACTGGCGGCTGTAATTCAGCACTTGCAGCATTGAGACAATGTTGGTGGTTCCCATCAGCAGGATGACAATACATAACGAAGCCAGAATTTTCGCGCGGATTGACCAATTGATCCCGGCGATAAAATCAGCCAGATGTCCCAAATACTTGATTGGGAATTTGCTGGTTGAACTCGCTCGCGCGCTTATGCGGGTCAGAAATTGCCTGAAGTCGTGTGTTGTCATTTTTTGAGATGCTCCACTCTCTTGTGAGAGCAACTAGGTCTGGGATCGAAATTCGATGGGGGAGAGTCCGGTATTTTTTTTGAAAACAGAACTGAAATAATGCGGATCGTTATATCCGACCTGATAGGCAATGTCGGCTGATCTCAACGACGTCATGCGCAACAATTCCTTTGCCTTGTTGATGCGAATTTCAGTCAGGTACTCCTTAAATGTCTGGCTGGTTTCCTGACTGAATACAACGCTAAAGTGGCTGGCGCTGAGATTTGCCTGCGCCGCCACCTCATTGAGCGAGAGTTCTGCATTTGTGTAATGGCTTTCTATGTATTCTTTTGCGTGGCGGAGCAAATTCTTATACTGACCATTCGGCTGGCTGTCGCGATAAGCCAGCGCACTGGATAAAATCTTATAAGCCTGTTCCTGTAATTGTTCAATTGTCTTGATGTTTGACATCACCAGTTCGATGGAATTTAACTCTGGGATAACCTTGTCCACCTCACCGCCCAGATCGTTGACCAGTTTTGCGATAGCCAGAACAATATCCACGAAAATATAATTTTTGATCAGGTTTGATTTCAGCGTTGTTTCACCCAATGGGCGAAGATAAGCGTTAAAGAATTCGGTAAACTCATCCTTCGTGCCGCTGCGTAGATAATTTTCGACTGCTATTTTATCCACCTTGAGCAATTCTGCCTGCTCAACAGCCTGATTGAATCCGGATTTGTTTTCGCCCGTTAGATTTTGGACCTGCGCCAGCGCCTCGACAAACGACTGGCTGATATCTGCAATTCGTTTTTGGGAAGCGCCCACGCCAATGGTAAGTTGATAACGGGTTTTTGCAACCGCATTCCTGATCTCTTCCAGAAGCAGATCGCGTTCATCTTCGAGGTATTCAGGAGTGCTTCCTTTCATGATCAGAATCAGGTCGCCCCAATCTCTTTTTAGCGCAAAAATGTCCGGGTTTTTTTCGACCAAGCCTGTTATGACGCTTTGAACCTGCTGGTATTCATCGTAATCATATTGCTCCGTGCGATCACCCAATTCAATTTTCAGAATCACAACCAAATAGACTCTGGCTATCAGGTCAAGTCCCAGAGCTTGACCTTTTTCGATGGCGTCTGTCGGAGAAATTGCGCCTACAGCCAGTTTGAACAAAAACTTTTCGCGAAGCGTTGCGCGGTTTTCATCCACTTGTTCTTGGAGTTTTTTTAGTTTTTCCTGCTCTTTTCTTTCCTGATCCAGTTGAACGGTCAATTTACGCAGGGCATTTTGTAATTTCTGCACAGTGACAGGCTTTAAGAGATAATCTGTAACCCCAAGGTTGATGGCTTGTTGGGCATATTCAAATTCGTCATGACCACTGAGAATGATGATCTTTACCCACGGCATACGTTCCCGCACAATTTTACTTAATTGCAAGCCATCCATGAACGGCATCTTGATGTCTGTGATCAGCACATCAGGCTGGGCAGATCGCAAAAGCGGCAACGCCATCTCGCCGTCTGCCGCCTCGCCGCAAAACTCAAATCCGCTGGCTTGCCAGTCTACATTATCGCGGATTCCCTCGCGGGTAATGATTTCATCTTCAACAAAAAAAACCTTGTATGACATATTGTGCGATCCTTTAGCCCAGGCATTTTATTCCATACAAAGCGCTGTGGATTTTATGAATTTTTCTGTTGTGTGATTAACCTGGATACCAAATGGTTCGAGGATCATCCTGCGCGCGTTCATAATTCCAGGCGGAATCAATTATTTTCTTCATGTCATATTCGGGACGCCAGCCGAGGAGGAATTTCGCTTTGGTATTGTCGAGCCAGGTGGAGTGGTATTCTGTTTTAATTTCCACGGTGGGCAATCCGCGAGTTGAGTTCAGGTATTTGCCCATTTCGCCGTAATCCACTGGTTCGTCCATGCTGATGTTGAAAAGTTGTTGTCTGGCTTTGGGATTATCCAGCGCAGACAAAATGGCGCCAACCAAATCTTCCACGTGGATAAAATTCCGTTTGACAGGAACCGCTTCAGGGTCGAGCATGATCGGGATGGTCTGCATCCGCGTGTATTCATCTGCCTGTTGCGCTCCAACCAAATCCCGCCAACGCGGTCCGCCAAATACATCTTCGCCGAAGGAAAGTTGATATTTGAAATCATCCTTTTCCATGATCCAGGGCGCGCGCAGGCAACAGCCATTGAGATCATATTGAATGTAATATTGTTCGAGCATGACTTCTTCAAGCACTTTGGAAAGTGCATAACAGCCCGGGTAGGCTGAATGTTTTTGAGTCTCGGTTACTGGAATTTGGCGCGGGTAAACGAAATGCCCAACGCCCGCATCGCCGCCGATTAGAATAAATTGCTGAAATGTGGGGCTGGTGCGGCAGGTTTCCAACAGCCAGAACAATCCTTTCACTGCCACATCCATGATCTGGTCTGGGGTTTCCTTGCAGGTTGCCAGATGAACAACGTGTGTCACGCCGTCCATCGCCTTTTCCACATCTGCGCGGTGTTCGATGGAACCATGAACATTTTGTATCCGTTCATGGGGTTCAATTTCACGGTTGTGGCATAAAGCCCGAACCGTGAATGAGTTGAATTTTGGTTCTGCCAACAGCCGCTTGATAAATACGCGTCCCACCTTGCCTGTTGCGCCGGTGACTAAAACAATTCCAGATTTGGGCATTTGTATTCCTTATGTGCCCTATATCAGCACTTTGTCCATTTGCCGTTGGCGTTGCTTGATTCAATTACACTGGCTACAAAACGCACACCCAACAACCCATCCAATGAATTTGGAAAATAAAGAGCCAATGGGTTTGCTGTCGTTCCTGCTCTGCGGGCGCTGATGGCTTCGGCGGCATCAGAATAAATATTTGCAAATCCTTCGTGGAATCCTTCTGGATGTCCGGCGACAATTCGGCTGGATCGCGCCGAGAGCGGCAGGGTTCCAGACCCGTTTGGAGTTCTGTTTTGCGAGGGACCATGCAAAGGTTTGAAGGTCAATGCCTGTGGAAATTCCTGCATCCATTCCAGTGTGCCTTTGGTTCCGCTGATGCGGATACGAAGGCAATTCTCTACGCCCGCGGCGGCTTGCGTCACCCAAAAATTTCCGCGCGCGCCATTTTTGAATCGAAGCAGCGCTCCGGCGAAGTCATGGACGAGCCGTCCGGGGACGATGGTTCCAACTTCGGCAGATACTTCGTCCAACTCCAACCCGGTAATAAAGCGGGTGAGGTTGTGCGCGTGGGTTCCGATGTCGCCCATCACCAAAGATGGGCCGCCGCGGGTTGGATCATATTTCCACGGCAGTATTGCGGGGACTGGTTTTTCTTCATCGGCTTTTCCGCCCTGAACATACTCAACTTGAATTAAGCGAATTGTTCCCAATTGCCCATCTTCAACCATTGCCTTTGCCTGGCGAATCATTGGGTAGCCGGTGTAATTATGGGTTAGGCAAAATATTAAGCCCGTTTCCTGCACTTTTTTATGCAATGCATTTGCTTCTTCAAGTGTGTTGGTCATGGGCTTGTCGCAGATCACATCAAAGCCATGATCCAATGCCGCCATGGAATATTCAAAATGACTGTCGTTCGGTGTCATAATGGCGACCACATCCGCGCCGTCTTTTCGATTGGATTCTGCCGCAAGCATTTCCTGAACGTTTGAATACAGCCGGTCAGGGGCAAAGCCAAGTTGGAGCGCGGTTTGTTTTGATTTTTCAGAATCGGAGGAGAGAATGCCTGTGACGATTTCATACCGATCATCAAGCCTGGCAGCCTGTCGGTGCATCGCGCCGATAAATGATCCTGCTCCTCCTCCGATGACCGCCAGCCGCAGCCTGCGCCCCAGAATTGCCATAACTGGATTCAACTCCATCTTATTTCTCCCGCGCCAAAAAATCCCTAATTGCCTGAGTGACCAGTTTATGATCATCTTCCTGTGCAAGCCCGGAGATGGTAATTGTGCCTATTACGCCTGTATCTTTAATAATAATGGGAAAACAACCGCCATGCGGTCCGTATAGATTTTCAGGTATTAAATATACTTCTTCGATGCGTTTGCCCTTGCTTTTTAAAAGTTGCCCCATATAAAATGAACTATGTCCAAACCTATATACAAGGCGCGTTTTACGCTTAATCCATTCATCATTATCGGCTGAAGCGCCGCGCAGGCTGGCGTGGAAAAGTTGGTGTTCGCCCCGGGTTATGTCAACGGTAACAGGAAGCCCTTCGCTCGCAGCGCGCTCAACAAGTTGACTGCCAATTTGCCATGCAATATCCTCGTTGAATTTTGTAAACTGAAGTTCCTGTTCTTCTTGAAGCAGTTGCTTTAATATATCATCCATGTCAGCATCCTATAACAATTGGGAGCGTCCATTCTGTTGAATTCAGGACGCTCCCAATTGTTTAAAGTTATTTTTCGCGCTCGCTTGCTTGTAAAAGACCAATTAATTTAGAGCGGCACGATATTGGTAATTAGGCATTTTTGTTTTTGTTGTAAACATCAAACAAAACCGCAAGTAATAAAACGACGCCTTTTACAACCTTCTGCCAGTCGATTCCGACGCCCATAATGGACATGCCATTGTTCAAAACGCCGATGAGAAAAGCACCGACTAATGCGCCAATGACTTTGCCGACACCACCGCTGGGTGATGCGCCTCCGATAAAACAAGCGGCGATAACGTCCAATTCCATGCCGTCTCCAGCGTTGGGTGTGGAACTATTTAACCGAGCCGCAACGATCAAACCTGCCATGGAAGCGAGAACACCCATGTTGATGAATGTGTAAAATAACAAGCGCGGCGTGTTGACACCCGATAGTCTGGCTGCTTTTTCATTGCCACCCATTGCGTAAATACGGCGTCCAATTACCGATGAACTGGTGATGAAAGCATAAAATGTGATCAACACAAAAAGGAGCACGAGTACGGTCGGAATGCCTTTATAGGAAGCCATCAAATAGCTGAATCCCATGACCGCTGCCGTAATGGCAATGTTTTTTACAACAAAAAAATAGAGCGGTGTTACTTCAAAACCATACTTTTGCTGGTTTTTTCTGGTACGCATATCCAGCCATATCAATAAAATCGAAAGTATCACCCCGATCAGAATGGTTGTAATATGAAATGGTTTGTCGTTCAAACTGCCATTGAAAATGTCTGGAATGAACCCGGAACTAATATTTTGAAACCCTCTTGGGAAGGGTCCCACCGACTCTCCGCGAAGCAGGGCGATGGTTAAACCGCGAAAGATCAACATGCCTGCCAAAGTAACAATGAAGGCTGGGATTTTTAGGTACGCCACAAAATAGCCGTGGAAAGCGCCAATCGCCGCGCCGAGTAACAGGGAAATTGCAACGACTAGAACCCAATTGACGTCATATCTGACTATCAGCACGCCCGCAAGTGCGCCAATAACAGCAACAACCGAACCTACAGACAGGTCAATCCAGCCGGTGATGATAATCAACAGCATACCCATTGCCATGGTGATGACATAACTGTTCTGTAGAACAAGGTTGGTTATATTCACGGGCTTCATCAGTACGCCCTTGGTCTGAAACTGGAAGAACACCATGACCGCGATCAGCGCGATCAACATGCCATATTCGCGAACATTGTTTTTGAAAAGCGTTGACAGAGTTTTCATTGTTCCACTACCTCTTGTTGAGTCATAATGTATTTCATTACTTTTTCCTGCGACGCTTCGCTGGCCGGCATTTCGCCGACAATTTTCCCGTCGCGCATTATATAAATACGGTCACAAACTCCCAAAATTTCCGGCAATTCTGACGAGATCAGGATGATCCCTTTTCCTTCATTGGCCAGACGATTAATAATGGTGTAAATCTCGTATTTCGCCCCAACGTCAATGCCGCGCGTGGGTTCGTCAAGAATCAGAATTTCAGGGCTTGCAAACAGCCATTTACTAAGCACAACTTTCTGTTGATTGCCGCCGGAAAGATTAAGGGCCAGTTGCTGAATACTGGAACACTTAATATTAAGTTTATCTCGATATTCACTGGTAACCTTCATCTCTTGAGGCTCATTAATCACTTGATTATTGGAAATTTCCTCCAGATTCGCCAGTGTGATGTTATTTTTGACTTCTTGGATCAGTACCAGCCCGTACGCTTTGCGGTCTTCGGTTGCATAAGCGATACCGTTGGAAATGGCTTTATCAATGGTGCTGATATCCACTTCCTTTCCATTTCTATAAGCATTGCCGCTGATACGAGTACCATAGGCGCGACCAAAAATGCTCATCGCCAGTTCAGTTCTTCCGGCTCCCATTAACCCCGCAACTCCAACAACTTCGCCCTTGCGGACGGTGATATTCACATTAGTACTTACTTTGCGATCCTCATGAATGGGATGATATACATTCCAATCCTGCACTTCAAAAATAACTTCCCCAATATTTTTTTCGCGCGGCGGGAAGCGGTGCGTCAGGTCACGCCCTACCATGCCGCGAATGATGCGGTCTTCAGTAATATTATCCTTCCGGCAATCCAATGTTTCAATCGTTGAGCCGTCGCGAAGGATCGTGATGGAATCTGCCACTTTGTTGACTTCGCTTAATTTGTGCGAAATCAAAATTGAGGAAATGCCGTGCTCTTTAAATTGGAGCAATAACTCGAGCAGTTTCTCACTATCATTTTCATTTAGAGAGGCTGTGGGTTCATCCAAAATAAGAAGTTTAACTTCTTTGGCCAATGCTTTGGCAATTTCAACCAACTGCTGTTTACCCACACCCATGTTGGTGATCAACGTATTAGGTGACTCGTGCAGACCCACTCTCTCCAGCAATTCTGCGGTTTTGGAAATGGATTCGTTCCAATCAATGATACCGTTTTTAGCGCGCTCGTTACCGAGAAACAGGTTTTCGGCTACGGAAAGAAATGGAATTAATGCAAGTTCCTGGTGAATGATGACAAGTCCAACTTTTTCAGATTCAGTGATGTCTCGAAACCGACATTCCTTGCCTTGAAAATAGATTTCCCCATCGTATGTGCCATATGGATATATGCCACTTAACACCTTCATCAGGGTTGATTTGCCCGCTCCATTTTCTCCTACCAGAGCATGAATCTCTCCCTGAGCTACGCTAAAACTCACATTATTAAGCGCTTTTACACCGGGGAAAGTCTTTGTGATGTTGCGCATTTCCAGAATGACATCAGACATGGTTTTTCTCGTCCTTGACCTACATAATGTGAAATTATTTTATTTCGAATGCAATTTTAATACAATATGGCGATTTTTCAAGTAAATATTAGGACTTTTAAAGAAAGGGACAGTGTGTGAGGGCGGAAATGCCCTCACACACTGTGTAAAACAATTTATTTCAGATCTTCAGCCTTGATGTAGCCACTATCTACCAATTCTTTCTGGTAATTTGTGATATCAATGCTAATTGGGACTAACAAGTAGGAAGGTACAACTTTGACGAGGTTATCATAGGTCTTGGTGTCGTTGATTTCAACGGTCTCACCCTTCAAAGCCTGGTCAGCCATCTTGGCGGTCTGCTTGGCAAGAACGCGGGTGTCTTTGAACACGGTGTAGCTCTGTTCGCCGGCGATCATTGACTTGACAGAAGCGGTTTCTGCGTCTTGTCCGGTCACAACTGGGCAGGGCTGTTCGGGTGTGCAATAGCCAACGCCCTTCAGGGAGGAGAGAATACCAATGCTAAGACCATCGTAGGGGGACAGAACGCCATCAACACGTTTGTCGACGCGCTCAAAAGGTTGTCCATGCGGGATTGGGCGGTAGCGGCAAGCCAGCGCAGGGTACCAACTTTGTCCATGCCCATTTGTCCACTTTGGATGATGATGTCGCCGCTGTCGATGTAGGGTTGGATGACAGACATAGCGCCATCATAGAAATAGAAGGCGTTGGTGTCGTCAGGTGATCCGCCGAAGAGTTCGACGTTGAAGGGGCCTTTCTTGCCGTCTTTCAGGCCGAGACCTGTGACAAGTTGAGTTCCTTGAATAACGCCGACGCCAAAGTTATCGAAGGTGGCGTAGTAATCAACATTGGCGGTCTTGGTGATCAAGCGGTCATAGGAAATTACAATGGCGCCGCTGTCATGAGCCTTCTGGAGAACGTCAGAGAGGGTTGTGCCATCAATGGCTGCAATAACGAGAACCTTGGCGCCCTTGGTGACCATGTTTTCGATCTGGGCAAGCTGATTGGGGATGTCATTGTCAGCAAATTGCAGGTCGGTGTCGTAGCCCATGGCTTCGAATTCTTTGACCATGCTTTCGCCGTCGGAGATCCAGCGGGTTGAGCTCTTGGTTGGCATGGAGATACCGACCAGTAGTTTTTCAGTAGCGGGTGCGGCAGCGGCGGGAGCGGCTCCCAGATCTTCAGCCTTGATGTAGCCACTATCTACCAATTCTTTCTGGTAGTTGTTAACATCAATGCTAATTGGGACTAACAAGTAGGAAGGTACGACTTTGACGAGGTTGTCATAAGTCTTGGTGTCGTTGATTTCAACGGTCTCACCCTTCAAAGCCTGGTCTGCCATCTTGGCGGTCTGCTTGGCAAGAACGCGGGTGTCTTTGAACACGGTGTAGCTCTGTTCGCCGGCGATGATTGATTTGACGGAAGCAACTTCCGCATCCTGTCCGGTTACGATGGGGCAGGGAAGGTCAGTTGTACAATAGCCAACGCCCTTCAGGGAGGAGAGAATACCAATGCTAAGACCATCGTAGGGGGACAGAACGCCATCAACACGCTTGTCGGTGTAGAACGCGCTCA
>JFJP01028332.1_pt1 | contig 11840 bp, 10 predicted proteins | sample 431651 | NCBI WGS metagenome assembly JFJP01 (sample SAMN02602958, study PRJNA72255) | Microbial mat metagenome, whole genome shotgun sequencing project. | biome: fresh water; feature: sink hole; material: water; isolation source: purple microbial (photo- and chemosynthetic) mats found in... | reverse complement strand
CAATTTAAATTTAGATCATTATTTTGTCAATGGAAACAATATTAAAAAAAAAATCGAAAATCATATTTTGAACTGTAATAAAATCAATTTCATCCAAATATTTTTCTGCGGCACGAAGTAAAAACATCAAATTCTTTATCTTTTTATATTACATCCCTAAAATTTCATATTAAAAAATTTAAATTTTACAACAAAAAAAACTTGAAACTTTCAGTAAATTTAATTTCTCATCTTTAACAAATTTCTTTTAATTTGAAAATTCTTCCAAAATTAATATCTTCCACTGTTTTTTCGATTCCACTAAAAATTAAAACAAGGGTTGAGAATCCAATACACCCTGTTAAACAAAAGATAATTAATGATGCCTTATTTTGTCGTTTAATATATTTCATCGCATAATTCATTCCAACAAACAATCCAAAAATCCCAATGAAAAAGCACATCAAAGTATAATCCCATTTCACCATTCCAGCAATAATATATTGAATCGCTCCAGCAACAGCAGTAAAAGTCGCCATAAAAGAAGCAGTATAAGTGGCTTCTTGTGGATGAAACCCCATTCTCAAGAGAACAGGACCTGATATAATAGCCCCTCCGGCTCCTAAAATCGCAGCTGCAAACCCGATAAAAAGTCCAATTATTATACTAGTTAAAGCAGTTTTTTGATCCCATTTGATATCAGATGGTAAGAATAAATATCCGGAATTCACTTTTTCTGTATATTCTTTATTGAGAAGTCGAACAGAAAATAAAAGAATTCCTAATCCAAAAGGTATGTATAAAAATTGTAAAAACCAATACCCAATGCTGCAATATTCTAATCCTATGAGAGAATGTGTAGTTTTATTGCCTTGTAGACATGCAAAAATTGTAAGTATTAACATGTTAACCAATAAAATATACAGTTTCTTCATGGGAACGATTTTTGACTCTTCCTCAAGTATTGTGAATAAGGATTTTTCACATTTTCTTAAAAATGATTTGGATAAGTTTTTTTCGGGCTCAACATAAATTACATCAGATTCTAACTCTGTATATCTTATTCTTTCTTTCGGAATACACAGAGAAGAAGATTTGGAATTTATAATATAAGTCTCATCAATTAAACTTGAATCTGAATCTAATAAGCACTCATGAATTTTTCTGATATGGTTCATTTCAAGATCATTCAAATTAACGAATTTATTTTTATTTTTGTTTTCTTTCTCAAGTTCTTCTGCTCGAAATTTATTCCCTTTTTTCAAAGTCTCCTTAAATGAAAAACACATTGATACTGATACCAAAGTCAATATCAACCAATTAGGAGAAGATTTATTTAACAAAACTCCGAAAATGGTTCCTATAATAATAGAAGGACAATAAATAATAGATATATCATAATTTATCAAAGGTTTATTTCTTCTTAAATGACGTTCAGGAATACTCATTATGTACCTTATCGTTAAAATCCCTGCGACTGATGTTAAAGATATTGCAACAGCTGCTTTAGGATCGATTCTCAATATTGCGATAACTATTGGAAAGAAGAAGATTCCACCACCGAGTCCTCCTACCGTTGAGATGACTGAAGCGAAACAAAGAATAAAAATTGTCAGAAGTTCTATTGGAGTTAGAGGAAATAAGTTTTTATGTGTGCAAATTGATGAAAGACATTCGTAAAGAAAAGGACATTCATCTGAATTTAAACAATTCATTTATAGAAAAAGTTTCAATATTTTTAATCTATTTTATGTTTGGAATTTTTTTTTTTCAAATAGTTTAGGAAATTTAATTTGATTAAAAAAACAAAAAGAAGTTTATTTATATTTTTCTGGACTTCTAATTAATTTTTATTAAGGATTTTAAAAGGGAAAAAATTTGATTAGTATAAAAGGAGAGATTTTTAAACTGTTTTTGATTAAAATTGCAAAAAAGCAGCTTCTTTTGTTTTTTCAATTAAATAATTGCATATTTTATATTAATTAAATTTTTCGACTTCTAATCCAAGAATATATTATTTTAAACATCTATTCAGTTTTTCTTCCATCATAAGTAAAATATTACCTTTTTGAAATTCCTTATATTAAGCTGTTTACGCTTTTAAGAACAAGGAAATGAAAAATACAAACAATATTAAAAAATTCCCAACAAGTCAGTTTGCTAAAAAAATTCCATTTAAAAAATCAAAAACACCTGTTTTCTAGGAAAAGAATCAGAGCCTTTAAGTCAATCCACATCTCATTCTTCAAATGAAGAAAAACCATTGAAAAAAGTTTTGTTTGTTTTTTTAAATACAATGAAAAATTCAAAAAATATTAGTTTGATTCTGATAATTCAGAATTTTTAGACAAATTAGATGATATTGATTTGTCAAAGGTTAGAATAAGCCAAAAGAATTTAGTCTATGTGATAGGTCTATCACATAATATTGCCAAAGAGGAAACGCTTTTAAAAAATGAGTTTTTTGGTCAATATGGACACATTACAAAGATTGTGGTATATAAGAACAATTCTTACAATAGAAATCAAAAATATTCACCTTCTTTGTCAGCATATTTAACTTTTTCAGATGAAAAAGAAGCTTCTTTAGCCATATTCGCTGTTGATGGCTTTGAAATAAATGAGAAAATCTTGCATTGTTCATATGGAACTACAAAGTATTCATCATTTTTTTGTTTTTTAAATAAATTATGGTATTTTAAAGATATTGCTCCTATTTTCTAAGAGATCAACTTTGTCCCAATAGATATGAATGTGTTTATTTGCATAGTCTGAGCAAGGACCATGAATATTACTATTTAAATACCCATAAGAATGGAACTGAAGATCAAAAAATATCTATTCTGAACGTTTTACGAAAATATAAAAAGGAGTTTGGGAATTATATCAGTAGTTTTAAGAAATCAGATGCTCCAAAAACTGTTTTTCCTTCTATTTCCAAAATTATTCTTGATTTAAACCAATTTTTTATCAATGAAACTACAGTGATTGATGAACTGAGTATTTAAAAATTAATTATTGTATATATGTCAAAAAAAAAATTTCAAATTAATTTGTTAGATAATGGTAGAAAAAGCTCAAAAACTTTTTTATCAAAATCTCATTCAACGAATTCTGAAGATAAACCAAGTTCAAATTGTTTGATTATTTCGAAAAAAGACTCTCTTGTTAAAAAAATGAAGAATGTCACTCAAAAATTAATCAACACTGTCGATTGGGAAGAGGATGTTTCAAGTTCCAAAAAAGAAAAGGAAATGAACAGCAGCGAGATAAAGAAGCTTGAAACATTGACAAAAGCCTCGGATGAAACAAAGAATTCTCAACAGGAACAAGAACACATGAATTTTAACAATGCAATTAATAATATTCTTCATTGCGACACAGTTATTTTGTATGAAAATGATAAAAAAAATGAAGCAAAAAATGAACAAATTGAAAAAAATAATGAAGAAAATATTGATGAAAACAAAGGTGAAAAAAATGAAGCAAAAAATTATGAAAACCAGGTTGAAAACAAAGATGAAATAAATGATGAGAAAAAAGAGAAGGATTCTGCCAGAAATTCTGATAAATCAAATCCAATTTTAGACGAAAAGCAAAAAGAAGTGAAGTTCGAAGAGGATTTCGCAAAAGGCAATGATTTAAAGAGTATGAATGAATCAACTGATTTGCCAAATGAAGAAAGAGAAAAAGAATTAGACGTAAATTCTAAAAAACCAAGTCCATCTGAACAAATTTTAAATAATTCAAATGAAAGAATCAAGCCTTTTGAAATTGATCATACATCTCCAGACGTATCACAAAAGGTTTTTGTTGAAATAAATGAGAAAAAAACCTTTAGCAAGACTCCTGATGATAGAAATTTCTATAATAAATTAAACGGTTGCAATGATATTGAAATGAAAATAATAAAGAATATGCTGAATGAAACAAATCAAAGATCAAGGTTTTCTTTTGTGCATAGCGAAGAAAAAAACAATGAAGAAAAAAGGGACAATTCATTGAAGGAAATTTTATTATCCTCTTTGAAATTAAATGAATTTAAAAGGAGCTGTAGTTTAAATTTTAATGAAATTTTTGATAAAAATGAATCTATAGAAAAAAAAGACCACTGCTATTCACATTTCAATGATGGCAATATTCTTGGAGTCAATTTGTTAAATATTTTTTCTAATCGTGAACAAATGGTGCAAAACGAATTTATGGTAATTCATGAAAATAATTAATGTTAACGATTCAAATGCAACAAAAACTTATTATTTGTTTTTAAGATTAAAAGTTTTAATCCCATTAATTTAAATAAATAAATAATATATATTCGTTTAAGCTTAATTGAATTTGGGCGATTTTTTTTTGTCATCCAAAATTAGAAAACTTGATGTTAAACTAAAATTTTTGAATTCTTGAAATTTATTAGTTTTACATTTTTTTTTTTTTAATAATAAATTAAAATGTTTGACTTATTTGGTTTTTTAAACATTTTAGTAAATCAAATTAATTAATAAATAATTTCTGAGAAACAATCAGAAGTAAATTTTTAATTTTATTTATCTATTTGTTTTATTTTAACGGAAAAAGATTGATGCAAAATTGTGCATTAATGTAAAAAATTATAAAAATGATTCATTTAACATTAAATGATTTTCAATCTTGCATTTTATTGAGTTTTGCTTTTTTTTTTAAATGAATAAAATAAAATTTTTTTGTAAATTTCTCTAATTATTTTTTTTTTTAAAACATTAAAGGAATTATTAAAAAATATTAATTTTTCTTAAAAGCCGAATTTCTCAAAATTTGAATATGTTATATACAAATAACCATCTTCATCTTTTGAGTTTGTATAACAATCCTTTACTGCTGAATCTAAGATAAAAAAAAAACACATAAATAACTTTAAATTGTCAAAATATTTTTTTTTTTTTACTTAATTGGTCTAATTTTCCTAATGTTTTGTTGAAATTCATAAAGTTTCAAGTCATCAGCGACCAAATATCTGAAAATAAAAAAACAATTTAAAATTCTAGGTTTCGTGCATTTTTTTTACTTGGTTTTCTCTAGATCATTTATTGTTGCATTCTTGTGTTTTTCAAGAATTATTGGAATATGGGCAGGGAAATCCTTTCTTTTCTTATCAGAGTCTTTTTTTCTTTCTTCAAAAGTATACTTTTCCTTGAAGTTTTTTTTTTTTAAGGTGCTCATTGATTGAACTGCTTATCGATAATTTGAAAATTTCTTTTGATTTTTAATGAAAATTTATAATTAAGTCTCAAAAAAATTTGTTAAGAAGAAATAATAATAAATCTGATTAAAACTGATAAGTTTTTTTAAATTTTTCTTTCTTTTGTAAGAAAGATTTTTTTTCTAATTAGTTTTTGTTTTAAAACATACAGCTTTCATATGTTGGAATCATGTATTTTATATTAATATAAGCATCTTCTCCTCCGTTTCTTTCTAAAATCTCTAAGGTTTCTTGGATTAAATCAGCTAAGTTCTCATTTTTCCTTTGAGAATAATCTATTTTATCCCCTAAATTCACTATAAAGAAAGAATAAATAACAAATCAAAACAATATAAAATGCAATATTTTTATTTTATTACCTCGTTTTCCTTTAAAAAGATTGAATGTTGGCAATATTTGTCTATAATAAGGAACTAAAGCTTCTCCAATCATTTCGCCAGATAGCACAAGTTTTTGCAGTTTTTTTAAAGTCACACACATGATCTCATGATTTTTGGTGCCTAAAGCCTCTAAAATAAAAGGTAACAGAATTTATTGAAAATTAAATCATCAATCGAGAACTTTTTATTGGGATAATTAATTGAGGCAGGACTGCTAAAATTTTGCTGCCTCCTTTAGCCAACAACTCTTCACACCCTTGATTAGCCAAAAATTTATAAGGTTCTTCTTTTTCTCTTAACCCTTGAAAACAATAATTATTATTAATATGAATAAACATAGTATAAAAACCTTCAAAGAAGATAGGTAAATGTAAATGATAATCAATATTATCGAAATTTTCTATTTTCCAAGTCACCTGATAAAAAAAATTTAAGAAATTTTCAGATGATTAAAGAAATTAACGTTTCGATGCGCTCCGTGGAAGCTTACAGCGATTGGTAAATCCCCTCGATTGTAATATTTTTTGAATATAGTTTCATCTTTTGATCTGTAGTGTTTTTTGAAGCACAATTTAAAAGAAATAATATAAGAAAAAATTTCATTTGAAAAAAAATGTTTATTTTTACGAAGTTTCAGTAAATATTCCTGTTTTCTTTAGTTTTGGCATGACTAAAGCCTTTTTAGGAGCAAGTGACGAAACATCTAGACACAAATTATGAAAAAACGTTTTATTTTTTTGTTTTTAGGATAAAATGGATTTTTTACTTCCTCCAGTGCCTGCAAACTTGGCATTTATATTCAACAATTGACTTAAATCCTTCCTTTTTGGAGATAATGAGTCATATTTTTTACTATTATATTTTTGTTCTGCAGGTTCCATAAGAGAATCAACTGAAAATAAATTAATTTTTAGAAACTGAAATATTTTATTTTTTTTAGATTATATTTATTTAATTTTTTTTCCCCATCTATTAATAAATCATTTTAATTTTTTCTGTAAAAAAATTTTTGTATAAGTTTCAACAAATAGGCCTGAAACTCCATATATCAAGTCCTGCATTATAGTCAATTATCATAAAACTGACGCCTGAAACAATGATCAGAATTGTTGATAAAATAATCAAAAAAGCTAAAACTACCACAATTAATGATGTTTGACCCATTCTCTTTACATATTTTAACACCACTTCCAATCCAATATACATAGCACAAATCCCAATCAAAGTGCAAAACACTGCAAAGTCCCATTTAATCAATCCAGTCAGTGAATATTGCAAGAAACTTGAAAATGCTGTAAACAAGGCTGAAAATGAAGCTGTATATGTTGATTCATGAGGGGGTAATCCTAATTGCAAGAGCAAAGGACCAATAAAAACAGCTCCTCCAATTCCTAGAACTGAAGAAGCAAATCCAGTGAAAACACCATTAATTGAGATTTTCAGACATGTAGCATAATCATAAACCAAATCATTCTTTAAAAAAATATAGCCACTTTCTTTTTTTTCCTGATGTTCTTTGGTGAGAAGCCTGACAACATAAACCAAAAAACCAAACCCAATCGGCAGAAATGAAAACCTTATAAGCCAATAACTCACACTACAGAAAGGAATGCCGATAATAGATGGGAAATGTCGACTGCCTTGAATCAATGAAATTATGATCAAAATGACAAGCATAAATAACATCAAATAAATTTTTTTTTTAGGGATCAATTGGCTTTCTACTTCAAGAATATCATGCAGGTTAGTTGCAATCTTCTTTAGGAAGGATTTGCGTGCTGATTCATCATGTAAGTTTGGAGGGATGATATCATCATCTATTTCAGATTTTGACTGTTTGATTTTTATGTCTTCTTTATTTTTCCCATAAATTTTTTCAAACCTTTCTATATCGTTTATTTTCGCTTGAATTTCATTTAAAAATTGGGCTTCTTCATCTTCTTTTTGATTCAGTAATTTCATTTCCATCGCATTATCATTCAAACTATCAAAATCTACAGCACTTCCCTTTCGTTTTTGAATGTAATTCATCTCAATTTGTTTCACATATTGCGAATGAACGACTCTAGTTTTATTGGTTTCCTGTTCCAAATTTATGTCATCTTCACCGAAATCTCTTATTTTAGCATAAATATTTAACAGATAAGTTTTTTCCTGCTCAGTCAAGCTAAACAATTTTCTTCCTTTCATAATTTTTTCAGCTTCTCTCAATACAATAGCTTTTCTTAAGGTTTTATACCCTAAAGATCCCAGTACAAATAATACCAAAATCAAAATAACCCAACTTGGAGAGATTTTATTCAAAAGAACACCAAACACAGTCCCAACTGTTATTGATGGAGAGAATATCAAACAAACCTCATAATTTATCAAAGGTTTATCTCTTCTGGGATGTTTTTCCTTGATGGTTAACAAAAAGCGGACAAATAAAACGCCCATCACACAAGTGATTGATAGTGGAATAGATTCTCTTAAGGTAAATCCAAAAAAGACCATGAAGGTTGGTAGGTAAAAAGCACCTCCTCCAATACCTCCCACTGTTGTAATGATGGTGACAAAAAAGAAGAATAAATACCCAAAGAATTCAAGCCAAGTTATTGGGAAAATGGATTTGTGGGATGCAGGACAATTTTCAACACATTCTGATGCTTGAAGGCAGCAGAAAAGACAAGATGTTAAAACAAAAAAAAGGTTGGATTTAAGATTCATTTTTTTTTTCTCTAGTTTATTATGGTTAAAATTATGACAAAATACTTCATTATTTTTATCAAAAATTTCAAATTTAATAATTTTTATAAAAATAAAAAAAATACCACAGTGGCTTGGGTTCGAATCCAAAGGAGCAGAAAATTTATAACAATCAATGAATTAAAAAGTGTAATTAATAATTAAAAAAAAGGGGAAATTTTTTTTTAGGAAATAATCAAAAACAGCTCCTCACCTCTAAAGAAAAATCTTAATGAGTGTTGGCACTTTTAACACCAAAAACAAAAATCAGGCTTCAAAGGAGACTATTTGTTTGATGAAGAGCCCTTTGCATAACTCATTGTTAATGCCGACTTACTCTTTCTAATTTGGAATAAAGGGCTCTCTAGAATTCAATTTCAGTATTTTCCAATTTGATACTTGTGATTTAATTTTTCAATTCTTTTATTTTATTGTGATTATCAACAAAGAGATTTGTGTTTTCTTTTTTTCCTTTTTTGAATTTTTTCTTCACCTCATTAATTTCAAGCTCAGTTTATGAGGCATCTAATTATATTTTCTATCTTTTCATATTTATCTGAAGCTCTTCTAGTTTAGAATAGTTTGTGTTTTCCTTATTTTCTGTTGTCGCTTTGAGGGACTCAAATTGGTTTTTTAAGGCATATAATTCATTTTGTGTTAAACTGATTTCTAATTCCATTTTGAAGCTATATCTATAGAGATACAATTCTGGCTTTTTCTTGAAGTTTTTCTTGAATTTTGAAGAGTTTTCCCTTGATTGAGGATAAATTATCTTAGAATTGAGCTCTAATTCTGTGTTAATTACAAATTCTTTTGGGAAATTTATGGTAAATTTATTGTTGAAATATTAGTGAATATTTTATTAGGAAATGAGAAAAATAATGCAGTAAAATTAATAAAAAATAAAAAAGAAATTAATAATTTACATGTTTTTTTAATTCCTTTACAATAATTTACAATTTTTTACCTTTCAATTAATTTCTTAATTTTTTTTTATTTTTCAATCATTTTTTTTTTTATAAAAGTTCAACAAATGGTAAATTTCACACACAATAATTTTATTTATTTTTATATCCAATCTATTATTTCTTTGCATAAACTGCTTTAACGCATCCCTGAAGCTCCATACATACAAAGAAGAAATATTTTTAATAATAAGCAAGCAAATCATCACTTTATCGATCAATTCATTTTTAGTAATGTTCTTAAATAAAGTATTTATAAGTAAAATATTGCAAGAAGTCTGGGCTAATTCTTCTTTATTGAGAGAATTAGTGACTTTATCAAATTCTTTGCGATTTTCAGCCCAAGACTTCGGATCTTCTTTAAAAAGTGAATTGAGCAGATTAATTTCTGAATGGAATTGTGCCAATGATTGAATTTGTTTTCTTTGTAGATTAATAATAATATTATAATAACCCAGTTCATCTTCTTTGATATCCAGACTATTTCTATTCATTTGCTCTTTGATCTTATCATTAATTTCATTTAAACTATTAATGATATTTTCTAAATTTTGAAACGAAAAACTTTTTAATGTGAATTTTTTTTCTGTTCTTGAAAATAATTTGCTATGTAATATATTTATTGAATCTCCACATGATTTTCTGAAAAAACACGTTCTAGCGTTTTGATATTGTTCAATTTTCACGATATTATTAGGACTTTTCAAAATACTTCTAATGCTTTTATGTTTTCGATCATTAAATTCATCTAAATCACAACCAAAATCTTCATCATTTAGCAAGTTTTCTTCAAATAATTTGGCATTTATATTGTTTTGATTAGTGAAGTATTTCGATTTACCGCTGAAAAGTGTTATTTTATTTGAATGAATCGCTGTTGGCAGATTAATTTTATGATGAGACTCTTCATTATCGTTTTCTTCGTCAATTTTAATTATTAAATTATCGAGGATTTTGATATTTTTTTTTTGCTTTGAAATAATGTTTCTTCGTATATCCTTTTTTTCTTTTGTTTTTATCAATTTTATCAAAAACTGATCATTTACGCATAAATTCTTTGGAAGTCTATCCAAACTGTCACATATTAAATAATCGCATCCATAATCTAACAAAATGCTCATTATTTCTCTATTTCCTTGGCATCCTGCCAAATGTAATAAAGTCATCTCAATTTCTCCTCCTGCTTTATCCATATTAAAAACCTCTTTCCCTTCGTTTTTATTATATTGGATCGCCCATTTTAAAGCTTCCACTTGTTCAGCTTTTACGGCTAAATGCAAACAAGTCCATAACTCTTTGTTTTTAACCTGAGGATTCGCATTAAATTCCAATAAAATTTTCGCAATTTTTTCTCCTTTATGCATATTATTTGAAAAAGTAGAGAATAATAAATGTAGAGGAGTGTTTCCTTGCTGATCGAATGCGTTCGGATCCCCTCCTTTTCTTAATAAATCTTGTAAGAGAAACACTTCTTTCTTCACAACAGCCAAATGAATACAGCCTCCTAACATCCCAACACCCATGCTGGGATCCGCCCCTGAATATAATAAAATTTTTGTTGCATTGAAATTTTCTTCCAAAATTGACAAAAACAAAGCAGTGTAATTTTCACTATCCAATTCATTAACAAGATTAGGAAGCAAAGGGATTGAGGATCTCAAGACTCCTACATCATTTTCAAAAGCCGCCCTATGTAGAATATTCCTTTTTTTAGCAAAAAGCTTCCATAGTTCTATTTTTTTGTTCGAAAACACCTCAAGAAATTCAAGAAAATTGAAAGAAAGTTTAGATTTATCGAATAAAACTTCACAGAATCTAAGGAATTTTTTGAGAAGATCTCCTGATATCAGAAAAAAATTTGAAGGAAAAGTGTATTTGAACCAATCTAATGCAAACTCTTCAAGAAAAGTAAAAGCATAGAAAGAAGTTGGGATCTTGATAAAATTATTATTATTAATGCAAAGACGTCTCAATAAAGCTAATTCCGTTAAATTTTGATCTAATCGATCGATCTGGTTAAAAGAGAAATCAAAACTCAGCAAAGAATCTGACCATTTGCCATATTTTTCAGGCAAAATTTCCAATAAATTGTGATTGATGCTAAAGGTCTCTAATGATAGGTTTTCTATAAGAAAAGTTGGGATTTTTGAAAAATGGTTTGAATCTAAAGAAAGTTGCTTTAAAGTTGAAAAATTGACAAAATTCTGAGGAAGCTCCTTTAATTTGCAATCGTTCAAAACGATTATTTGAGTTTTCTGCTGGAAATCGTAAAAATTTAAGGTGGAAAGAGATTTGTGGTCTAGTCTTAAAATTGCAGGATTTTCTTTAGATTTCCTTAAAACACTTGTTGGGGATTTTGAACAGGAAATTTTGGAGGGGGAGGATTCAAATAGGTTGTTTTGGCTTGAGATTAAAGTATTTTTTTTTTGAGTCAAATAGGTTGAACTGTCGATACTGTTATTGAATTTTATATTTTGAGAAGAAAAATGACGGTTCTTTAAGTTTTTTTGAAGCATTTTAGAAACTAATTGTTAATGTTATGTTTATTAT
>JFJP01021706.1_pt1 | contig 11840 bp, 6 predicted proteins | sample 431651 | NCBI WGS metagenome assembly JFJP01 (sample SAMN02602958, study PRJNA72255) | Microbial mat metagenome, whole genome shotgun sequencing project. | biome: fresh water; feature: sink hole; material: water; isolation source: purple microbial (photo- and chemosynthetic) mats found in... | reverse complement strand
CTTGCTCCGGGCTTCGCTTTGCTCGGTGCCGAAATACGGCACGCCTTCGGCCCCTGCACATCCCTAACGCGTAATACTCTTTCAATCAACGATTTGGTTTTACAGTAACAGTTGTATATGTCGATTCGGGTGTTCGTAAAATCTTACGATTTTTCACAGATACTCTGTGTTGATCCGTTCGATCAGATCGGGGATGTCACGGAATCGGTTGATTGCAAAATCGGCACCCGCTTCGTAGAACCGTTCACGAACGACCGCCATCCGTTCGCCCTGCTCAAGCGGATCGAGAGAATCAAACTGATCTTTCGTGAGCCCCATTTCGCTGGAACCTTCGATAATTCCCACAGACCAGCACGCCGCATTCACCCCTTCTTGAATATCCGCCACGGTGTCGCCGATTTTTACCACCGACATAAGAGGATAGACATTCAGTTTTTCGCAGTTGCGGAAAATCATCCACGGATAGGGACGACCGGCAGGCACTTCGTCGGAAGCGATACAGAAATCAGGGGCGTACCCTTTTTTTGCCGCTTCGGGAAGAACCACATCCATCATCGCTTTGGTGTAGCCCGTGGTCGATCCGATCTTGATTCCCATTTCGCGAAGCTGTGCCACCGTTTCTACCACATCGGGAATCGGCGTGGTGTAGTTTTTCAGCGTCGCAAAGAGCGCCGGTTCAAACGTTGCGTAGAGTGAATCCACATCGGCGTTGGTCGGTTCTGATCCAAAGGCTGATTTCCATGCCTGAGCAATGCGCGGCATATCGCAGATCGCTCGAATGTGATCCCATTTCAATTTTCCCATGGGCTCGCGCGCTTCCGCATCGGTGAGGGAAATCCCGCGGTCGCCAAAGATTTTGAGAAATACTTCGAGCGGGGCAAAACAGCCGTAATCGACGGTTGTTCCCGCCCAGTCAAAGATGATTGCTTGAATGTTCATACTGGTTCCTTTCCTTGTTCAAACGATTAAGGGATTAAACGATTAAATGGAACGGATCGTTCGTTTTGTCGTTTAATCGTTTTGTCCCTTTTTCTCGTCACCAGTCTCCGGCTGGTGATGGAATCCCGTGAGTCTCCGGCTCACAAAATGATGCCAGAGGCATCGAAATACGCATTCCGACCAGAGGCCTGGAACGAGAAGAATCGTCGTTTTGTCGTTTAATCGTTTTTCCGTTTAGTCTATTTCTTCATTTTCAACTGCAAATCTGTTTCATCCGCCAGATAGTTCACATCGATGGAAAGCCGCATACGATCGCCTCGACTGAGATCTTCGGAAAATTCAAAGGGACGATCATCCTGCAAGTACATGGTTCGCTGAATCGCCAATCCCGCACTTCCTGGTTCACAGTCGAGCAGTTCTGCGTCATCGCCATAGAGATTTACCGCGGTGATCCGGTTTTTTGATCGAAGAAACACAAAACCTTCCGCATTGAGATGTTCATAGAGCGAGCCCGTTTCGATATCTGCACCGAACACCGTATTCCCCACCTCTTCGATAAACCAAGTTGTTTCAATTGTCCACGGTTCCCCATCCACAAACCGCAACCGTTTCACAAAGATTAGTGGTGAGTTCTCATCGAGTTTCAGGTGCGCGTACACATGATTCGGAGCACTCTCCACCCGTTTCAGTTCTACTGTTTTTCCCGAAGCCGTTTTTCCGGCGCGGTGAGCGATATGGGAAAAGTAACCGAAAATCTTATCTGCTGAATACTCCAGTTTTGGTTTCGCCACGATCGATCCCTTGCCGGGAAATGTTTCGATAATTCCCTCATTGGTGAGAATCTGCAGTGCCTTGCGTACACTTCCCCGACTGATATCGTAGCGACTGCAGAATTCACTTTCCGATGGAAGCAGATCGCCGGGAAGAAATTGACGATATTCGATCATCATTTTGAGCTCTTCCACAAGCTGATCGTAGAGTGGTTCACCTTTTGTTTTGTCGATTGACATAAAAACCTCATCTGTGTTGAATTCCCCTCTGAATCCGGCAAAAGTTTTCTCGCAGAAAACCATTGCGGGGTTCAGAATGGGGCGGATTGATCATCCGCCCGATCCAGTTTTTTTAATTCAGGGTACCCACAAGGGGCACCCCTACGAATCATTATTCAATTAAAAAATGTTCGCCTTGATTCCCACCAGTGATTTCACACCGTAGTATTCAGTCTGAACTTGACGACCTTTTTCAGGATCTCCAAGAGTGTAGACCATCGGCGTGTTCAACAGGTTAGAAACTTCTCCGAAGATCGTTACTTTCTTGTTGAACGAATAGCTTGTCGAAAAGTCCATGCTCAAGTAGTCTGCATAGTATTCATCGAGATACTCATTGGCAGCTTCGTTCTTTTCACCGGCGTGACCAGTAATGAACGCACCTTTGAAATTCCCCGCAAGGCGAGCGTTAAATCCGCCCAGTTCGTAGAATACCGCCGCGTTGAACAGGTGATCCGCCTGACGAGGAATCGCCACTTCGCGGAATTTCTGAACATTGTTCGAATCGAGATCACCATCGGGAATCGTCATAGACGATTTCGTATAGGTGTAGTTCGCTTCGAGACCGAATCCGCCGAGCACTTTGTTCGGGATGAAATCAAGTTTCTTGCTTGCCGCAAGTTCGATTCCAAAGATCGATGCATCGTCGCCATTAAGGGGTTTTGACTCTTTCCAGTCGCCTACATATTCAGTTCCGTAGTATACTGGATCAGTAATCTGCTTGTAGAAAACTCCCGCATTGAGATATCCCACGCCCTTGAAATAGTACTCAGACATAAAGTCATAGTTATTTGCATAGGTCGCTTTCAAATCGGGGTTACCCAATTTGCGGGCCTGGTCGTAGGTCATTTCTGATCCGCCGGGAACCATGTCACCAAAGGAGGGGCGAGCGAATGTCCGAGCGTATGAAGCGCGAAGATTCAGACGATCTACGGGCGAATATTTTGCGTTAAACACAGGAAGCCACGACATATAGTCATTGGTTTTTGTGACAGAATTACGTCTATAGAATAGTCCCTTAATCTCAACATCTGATGTATCAATGCGACTTTCGTTTGATGTCGTAAGAGTTCCATTCACTTCGGACCAGGTGCGTTCACCGCGAAGACCGCCGAGAAGCGTAATCTGGTCAGTTGCTTTCAGCTTACCATGAACATATCCCGCCTGATGCGTTTCGCGAAGTGAATAGTTTCTTCCGTTTGCACCGCCATTGAGAAGCGTTGCAGATTCGGAAGTGTCCATATACATATTTGCCCGGTTGTTCACCCACCATGCATCGATATCGTCAGATTTGATTACTTTACCGAAATCACCGTTCACGCCGCCCACTTCAGAAAGGAAATCTTCTACGCCAGGCTTATCAACAGTAGCAATCGAAGACCATACAGGGGCCTTAATTGAATCTCCCTTGGCATTGACTTTATTGAAATACCAGTATTCGTCAGAGAACGACTCGACCCGTTCTTTATCGCGATACTTTCCACCTACTTTCAGTTCCAACTTATCTGTCGGAGTGATTGTCAGGTCACCGGTAAGTACGATTTTATCTTTTTCTGTTTTTTCAACGCGATAGACACCGGCATCGGCAAAACTCACTTTGGCAGGATCAATCACTGCACCGCTAGTATTTACCAGATGAGTGTTCACCCCATCGTTATTGGGCATTTTCCCACCATCAACGGCAAAGTACGCCATCGAACCATAGGAAGTACTGTCTTTGCCATATTTGCGTTCTTCGAGACCGGTCATGGCAATCCCTTTCTGAGCGTATTTCAACGCAAAGTAGGAGTTGTCTTTTGAATCAGGTACGTCGCCGTAGTGGAAATTGTTTTCGTAGTGACCAATGGAGAGATCGAGTTTCAGAAGATCGTTGAAACGGTTTTCTGTAGCGAACTCTCCACCCCAGAACTGAGTGATCAGGATATTGTGGATATTCTGAATCTCTACGCGTCCAAGTCCGGTTCCGGTGTTGGGATTCCACTTGGTTGTATCGCCTTTGGCGTCAGCTTTGGCCTTGTCAAAACGAAGGCGATATTTATAGTGTAGCTCTTCGTCGTTGAGCGATCCGTACATCCCGAGGAATTTTATCTTGTGGTCATCATTGAACTTAAAGTCAAACGCACCGTTTCCGCCGTAGGTCTGACGAACACCTGTGTAGTCGCGAAGTTCTGTGCGGTAGATACCAAGGCCATCACCGCCGATACGGTTTTCCCAGTTGTCTGTTGCCCAGGCACGGCGCCAGTAGGTTCCGTTGAGAAGCATACCGAATTTTCCATCGGCAAAACGGTTTCCATAGAGCAGTGATCCGTTCATTGCACCACGACCAACCGCGTTTTCTCCGCCCTTGATCTCTTTTGAACCAACTCCTCCGGCCGCAGAAGCTTGAAGTGTCTGCTGATCCGGTGCAGTTTTTGTGCGGTAGTTGATACTTCCGCCCATGGCATCCATCTCTTTATCCGGTGTAAACGCTTTGTTTACTTCGATATATTCGATAAGATCAGTAGGGAAAAAGTCAAATGCTGTTCCGCGAGAAAGGTCTTCTTCTTCAGCGGCAGGAATGCGATTGCCGTTGAGAGTCGCCGAGTTCCACTCTTTTGGAAGTCCGCGAACCGCCACAAAGCGACCTTCGCCCTGGTCCTTTTCGATTGATACACCAGCCACGCGCTGAACTGCTTCGGCGGCATTTCTGTCAGGAAGTTTTCCGATACGGTCAGAAGCGATAACCGATGTGATCGCGTCGGAGTTTTGCATAATCATCTGAGCGCGAGCCTGGTCGCGGCTCATGGTTCCCACCACTTTCATTTTCGCCATGGTATCAACGCGATCGCTCATGGTAATGGCGCCAAGATCTTTTGTTTCACTGTCAGAGCTGATCGTTACATCTTTTACGACATCAGCATATCCAAGATAGGAAGTACGAATTTTGTACGAACCGACAAAAAGATTTGAAAGAATAAATCGACCGTTCATATCGGTGATAATTGTACTCTGAACGACACCCTTGTCATTGATAATCTCTACTTTAGCTGCCGGAAGAACACCGCTTGTTTCTGCGACTTTCCCCCGAATTTCTGCAGCATTAATTACTGATGCAACTGCAAGGAGTACTGCTAATTCTGTTTTCATACTATTTTATCTCCGTAAATAATAGATATTGATTGCGTCACTGTTTATTATGTACCGGCGTACCGGATCTTTCCGAATGCTGGGGCATCACATCTGAACCATGAGATGCCCACTTTACCTTATCACCGTTTTTTCCTGAGTGGCAAACCCCCTCTGTTTTGTACAGGTCTGTACAGGTTCACAAAAAAGATACACCCCTTCTGTGTGACCGCCATTGAACTTATGTGTTAATTTCGTGAGCCTACTGCTTGAATTTACGCAAATCAGATTTTAACCCTAAACACTAATGCGTACCGAATCATTTTCTTGCGGAGTTCTCACATCTCGTCGGTTGTTGGAATTAAAAGGGTGGTGGCATTAGTTCTGTTTAGCATGGTGTTCAAAATTCCACTTGTAATCACTGTCGCAAACACGAAAACCATATGACAAATAAAAAACAAAATTCTTCTGTAACAATTTATAAACTATACTACTCTAACAAACTCTTACGAGACAATAAACGGAGCGTACAATGATAGAAAAAAGACAGATTATTATTCTGGCGATCACTGCGGCGGTGATTGCCGGTTCGGTGGGAATCAGCAAAGCCATGAAACCGGGCGAAGAGAAAAAGCGCGGCGGAAAACCAGAACTTCAGGTGACTCGCGAAGAGTTTACCGTCAAAGTGAAACCATTTACCGAGACAATCTCTCTGTCGGGAAAAGCCGAAGCTGTGCAATCCATGGAACTGACTCCCACCGTGGCGGGAACCATGATCCCCGGAACAAAACCATTTCGCGCAGGAACTCGTTTTAAGGCAGGAGAAATTCTCTTTCGCATCGACGAAGGAACCTTTGGGTTTGATCTTCGAGCGAAACGGACGCTCTTTCACGGGCAGATTCTGAAAGTTCTCCCTGAACTGGCGGTGGATTTCCCCAAAGCGGCGAAGCGATGGGAACAGTTTGCTTCGGCAATTTCGGCGGACAAATCACTGCCGGCACTCCCCAAAGCGACCTCGGAACGGGAACGCATGGTACTGGTAGCGCGAGAACTCTATTCGACCTACTGGACAATTCGCGGGCTCGAAGATAAACAGGACGAGTACACCATTACCGCTCCCTTTGATGGCGTGGTCACCGTGGCACTCTCTTCGGGGCGAAGTTATCTCACGGCGGGAAGAAATGTGGGGACATTTACGGGAAATCGCCGATTTGAAATCGCTCTGGCCGTGCCTGCTTCACAGATTTCTGCTGTGGCGATTGGTTCGCCGGTGAACTGTTCGGTCATGGAAACGGGAGCGGAACTGAAACTCACCGTGGCGAGAATCAACACCGCCATTGATCCTCAGACCAGAACCGTGAACATCTATCTCACCACCGATTCGCCAGATCTCTTTGAAAACTCCTTTGTCACAGCAAAACTGAACGGGAAAACACACACCGATGCGGCTCTGATTCCGGCGCGATTTATGCGCGACGGCAGTTCGGTTCGTATAAAAGAGGGGAAAAAAGGCGGTACAGCACAAGCCGTCACGGTGATCGCCCGCCTCGACTCCGGCGTTGTTGTCACGGGACTTGCTGAGGGAACCACACTTACTCGATAGAGCTTATGGTTGTGTTTGTATTTGATTTCGGGGTGTTGCGGGGTGTCCCCGCACGGAAGGGGAAGCAAAGACCACCAGATTCTGAGCCTAAGCGAAGAGTGGTGGGCTGAAGCGGGGGGAAACCGGCCGGAGTACAGAAGTGCCACGAAGAAACAGCGTTAGCCCGGCGGGTGTCCCCCGACAGAGTAGCCACGAAGAAAAGAGATTCGCAAAGCACTGCTTTCAAAATGTGCAAAGAGAAGAAATTCAAAAACTTGGTGTAAGGATTTTCGATGCAAAAACTTATTGAATATTTTATCCGCTATCCCATAATGGGCAACGGAATTTTGATTACCGTGGTCATTTTTGGCTTGATGGCCTTGAAAGGGACAAAAACAACCTTTTTCCCCGATCAACCACTTCGCGACATAACCATTTCCGCCACCATGCCCGGCGCTTCGCCGCGGGAAATCGAAGAGGGAATTGTTACTCCTCTGGAAAACAGCGTGAAAAGTGTTTCCGGTATTCGTCGCTACAGTTCCACTTCCACGGAAAACAGCGGAACCGTGCGCATCGAAATCCTTCGCACTGCCGATATCGACGAAGTACTTCAAAATGTTCAGAGCGCGGTAAATCGCACGGCACTTCCCGCGGAAATGGAACCGATTTCTGTCTACAAAGAAGAACCGCGCGAACCGGCAATCGATCTGGCGGTGCGCGGCGATGTTTCGTTGGGTGAACTGAAAGCGGAAGCGCGACGGATCGAAAAAGAGTTTCTCGCTCTGCCGGGAATTTCCAAGGTGAGCGTGTCGGGATTTCCCGATGAAGAGATCGAAATTGCCGTGAACAACGAACAACTGCACGCATTTAATCTCACGATCAACGACATCTCTTCGGCGATTCGCGCCAGCAATGTGCGGATCACCGGCGGAACGATCAAAGGAAGCGCTGAACAAGTGCTCATTCGCGCCGATGCAAAAAACTACTACGCCGCAGATCTGGGAAATACGGTGGTAAAGCGTTCGCCCGATGGCGCGGTGGTACTTTTGAATCAGGTGGCAAAAATCACCGATCGATGGGAAGATATCGCTTCGAAATCCTTTTTCAAAGGCGACCAGAGCGTGATGATTCAGGTTTCCAGCACTCGGTCGGAAGATCTGATCGGCACGGCAAAAACGATTCGAACCTACGCGGAACAGTACAAAAACAGCAACGGAATCTCGTTGGATATTCTTCAGGATCGATCCACCACAATCAAGGAACGGTCGAGTATCTTAGTGAGCAACGGCTGGCAGGGAATCGTTCTGGTCATTCTGATTCTGGGCGTGTTCCTTCATTTTCGCCTTGCCTTTTGGGTGTCGCTGGTGATTCCCGTTTCGCTCTTGGGAATGTTCATTATCAGTCCGCTCTACGGATTTACGATCAATGTTATGTCACTCATGGGTATGATTTTAGTGCTGGGAATTTTGGTGGATCACGGAATTGTGATCGCCGAAAATATCTACACCAAGTTCGAATCGGGCATGGCGGCAATTCCCGCGGCGGTGAAAGGAACCATGGAAGTTCTTCCGTCGGTGATCGGTTCTGTACTGACAACGATGATCATTTTCGTGGCCTTTTTCTTTCTCGAAGGCCCAATGGGTGATCGATCGCGGGATATCGGCTTTGTGGTGATCGCCACGCTGGCAATATCTCTTATCGAAGCGATGTTTATTCTTCCCGCGCATATTGCGCACTCGAAAACACTTCACCAGAAACCGGGCAAAGAGAAACACACATTCTTTGCCGCAGTAGAACGGTTCATGGAGTGGGTTGAACAGAAACTCTACCGAAAATTGATTCGCTTTACCACGAAATCGGTTCCCCACGCACTACTCACCGTGGCGATCCCCTTTGCGCTTCTGATTATCACCATGGGCGCGGTGAAAAGCGGGATAATCAAAACATCCTATTTCCCTGAAATCGAACGGCGGTCACTCAATGTGTCGCTGGAACTTCCCGCAGGAACCGTAGAATCGGTCACCGATTCTCTCTTGCAGGTGATCGAATCGAAAGTGCCCGCGCTGAACAATCAGTTTGCGAAACAGCACGGCGGAAAAGAGATTATCACCGCTTGGTCGAGGGATATTCGCGGAACCAATCGCGGTTCCGTGAGCTTGACGCTTATTCCCAGTGATCAGCGAAAAGTCGATGCCGCCACCGTGGCCAACGCCTACCGCGAACTGGTGGGCCCTATTGTTCAAGCGGAACGACTCACTTTTGGCGGCGGTCGCGCGTTCGGAGCTGCCGTGGCTATTGCACTCTACGGGGATAATCTCGATCAACTGCAGGAAGCAAAAACCTGGTTGAAAACGGAACTCACCGCCTATCCGTTCCTCAAAGATATTGTGGACAGCGATTCTAAGGCGGCGCAGGAAGTGTTGATCACCTTAAAACCGATTGCTTACTCCATGGGATTGACCAATCAATTTGTCATGGCTCAGGTGCGCAACAGCTTTTTCGGCGGAACCGTCCAGCGTCTTCAGCGAGGAATCGACGAAGTTCCCGTGGTGATTCGCTACGACGAACAGAGTCGTCGGTCGGTGAACGATCTGGAAAAACTGACGATCCGCGGAATCAACGGCGAACTGATTCCTCTCAGCGAAATCGCGGAGATTTCTCTTCGCCCGGGAGTGACCTCTATTGCCCATCAAGATGGCGAAAAAGAGATTATGGTCAGCGCCGATTTGGGAAATAAAGCGATGACACCGGTTTCGGCGAATGCAAAAATCAGCGAAGAACTGATACCTTTGTTAAAGTCGCGGTTTCCCGGCGTCACCGTGAGTCTTCGAGGTGAAAGCGAAGCGAGTGCGGAAACGACGAACAGCGCAAAAGTGGTTGTTCCGGTGGTTCTGTTTCTCATGTACATCGTGGTGGTTTACACATTCCGATCATTTTCGCAGGCGGCGATCATTTTCCTGCTGATTCCGGTCAGTATTGTGGGGATTTATTGGGGACACTTTTTCGAAGGGTATGCGGTCAGTATGCTGTCGCTCTTTGGAATAATCGCGCTTCTGGGAATTATCGTCAATGATTCGCTGGTCTTGGTTTGTACTTTTAACCAATACCTCAAGGAGGGATTTAGTTTTTCAGAATCACTGCGTATGGCTGGTGAAAGTCGTCTTCGACCGGTAATTCTCACTTCGCTGACCACTGTGGCCGGTTTGTGGCCACTCATAAAAAACCAATCGCTTCACGCGCAGTTTCTTTCGCCCATGGCAATTTCCGTGGGATACGGTCTGCTCTACGGAACGCTCTTAACCCTGTTTATGCTCCCGGCGCTGCTTCTTATTTTGAATCGAACCAAGCGGGCGCTGCTTCAACTCTGGACAGGAAAACCGGTGGATCCTCTCGATGTGGAACCGGCGATCCGCGAAGATCGCGAATCGAATATTCTCGCCACCGATGGCTTACAATCAGGAGATATCGCATGAAAACAAATCTACTTATAGCGACATTGGCCATGGGAATCAGCGCGGCGCAGCACTTGACACTGAAAGATGTGTTCACCGCCACGCTCAAAGAAAATCACTCTCTTCAGTTGAGCCGACGATCCACCGAATCGGCAGAACGAACCGCTTCGTTGAGCAATGCGGGACTCTTGCCCACCGCATCGCTCACGGCGGGACTTACCTACACCAACGGTGAACAGCGCGCGTCGTCGGGATCGGTCACCGATCAGGAAAAAACAACTGCTCAAACAGGGATTCAGTTCAACTACACTCTGTTCGATGGATTCTATACGATCAACAACTATCGATCAAATCAGAAGCGGTCGGAACTTTCGGAGTTACAAACCCGCGCCTTGGTGGATTTGACTCTTCTTCAGAGCGCCACTGCGTACATGGCGGTGCAGAGTGCTCAGCGGTCGGTTATTTTGGCTCAGCAGAGTTGTGAACTTTCGAACAAGCGCGTTTCCTTTGCGCAAAACCGAATCGGCTATGGTCAGAACAGTTCCCTCGATCTGCTCTCTGCTCAAGTGGATCTTCGCAGTGACAGCACGGCCCTTTTTCGCGCAGAAGAACAACTTCACGCGGCGCAGATCGCCCTGAATCAACTGATGGGGAAAACCGAACCGCTTGCGTTTACCGTGGATCAATCGATTTCGCTTGATTCACTCCCCCCGCTGGAAGAGTTACTCACCCGAGCCGTTGCCTACAGCCCGACACTCAAGGCGGCGGAAAGTGAAAAAGTAGTTTCTGAACTGACTCATTCGCTGGCGAAATCGGCATTCTTTCCGCGCCTGAATATCGGAGCCGGCTATGGATTGTCCAACAGTCGCGAAGGGTTTGGGATTCCCACAGAGAATTCACCCACGGGGCAGTTCACGGGATCACTTTCACTGAACTGGTCGCTCATCGATGGGCGAGCATTCACCACCTACCGCAACGCCGAATCGTTGATCACCGACAGCGATATCAAAATCGATCGCGAACGAATCGCCATCGAGTCCGAACTGCGCACGCTCTACGGCGCGTGGGAATCGGCGAAACTCATTCTTTCCACGGAAGAGCAGACCCGTTCGCTTTCCAATGAATTGCAAAAGCGTTCGCTGGAACAGTATCGGTTGGGGCAGATTCAATCGGTGACACTGCGCGAATCTCAGTTGGCGTATTTTCGCACAGAACAAGCGGTGCAATCAGCGCAGAGTGCGATAAAACTAAACGAATTGAAAATCCGCCGGCTCGCGGGGATGTTGTAAAGAGAATTCTTGTTTGTGAAATCGGGCTAAAGGGAGAATTTTCGATCTGGTGAATTGAGCTCTCCCCTACTTTCCTGCTGAAACAAACAACTCTCCGCACGCGGCGGAAATATCATCACCGTGAGCGGTTAGGCTCTTTCAAAAACTTTCAACATCATTCAGCTACCTCAAACCACAGAAAAGGTATTCCCGTATTCAGAAGTAGCCTTCACAACTTGAGTTCCCGGTTCCAGTACAATTGTGCCTTGGGTCTGAATCAAAATTGAGCGAATATCCCCCTCCCCGATTCGTCCTAAATTTCAGGGAGGTTTCCTTCCCGCCCAAAACTGCTTTTACCCTAAAATCCGCAGTTGCATCTTGAATTTCATTCTAACACTATATCATCTTTAGAACTACACCAAATACTCCTTTCACCCAATAGGTGAAT
>JFJP01027800.1_pt1 | contig 11841 bp, 11 predicted proteins | sample 431651 | NCBI WGS metagenome assembly JFJP01 (sample SAMN02602958, study PRJNA72255) | Microbial mat metagenome, whole genome shotgun sequencing project. | biome: fresh water; feature: sink hole; material: water; isolation source: purple microbial (photo- and chemosynthetic) mats found in... | reverse complement strand
AATAAAAATAAAATATTAAAATTTATAGTAAAAACAATTAATCCTCTCCTTCCACATTTTTTAAAATCTCCAGCTGATCTTTCCAGGAAACTTCTTTAGGAAACTTCTTTTTCTTGTATATATTGGATCGGAAAAATTTCTCACTCATCTTTTTTATTTTTTTTCTGTTTGTTTTTATTGTTATTGAGATCCTTTAAAATGATCTTAAAGCTTGTTACCAAATTCCCTATAACTCGGTCAGCCTTTAAAACTCAAAATTACATGGATTTCTCACAAATTTCAAATTTACTTGAATTGAATTGATATCTAAGTTCAAAATATGCTTAATTTTATCATTTTCATCAATAGAATGTGCTGTTTGATTGATGGTTTGTGCATAATTTGTAGAAAAATAAAAGATTTAGCAGTTCTCTTCCACAAAATCATTTTTCGATTATTTTCTCATCCTTCAAAAGGATTAGACTCGTAATCAAGCTTTCCCCTCAAATCAGGACCAGATTAATCAATTCTCCTTTTTTTATCGGATTTTTTCTGAGAAGTCTCTATTTCTTGATAACAGTAAAAAAAAACTTCTCAAAATGCTAAATTTTTTTAAATTTAAATTTTTTTTTTCAATTTAAAAAAACAAAAACGAAAAATTAAGAAAAATGTCAAATAAACAAGAGTTTCCAATCCCCTCTAAACGTGATAATATTATCAGTTCGCCTCCTTCAAAATCTGGCAAAATTTACACAAACCATCCTTATTTCGATTATAAGCCTATTCTTCAAAACGATTACACTCATGATCGCAATTTCCCTCTCAAACCAGGACCCATTCAAACAACAAAAATATTAAGTCCTTTAATACTTTCAAGCCCCACATATCTCAATAATTTCAATCAAAATTTCACACAAACCAAAGATTTTCAAGTTGAAGAGAAATTTTCACAGGCGAATATTCACGATTCTTTCAAATTTAGTGAATTTCAAAACGATTATCATTCTGAAGACTATCTTTCACAAAAGGCACTTTCATCAAACAGCTTAGAAGTCTATAATTCTTATGATTTGAACCGGAGTAAAAGCAAATTTCGAAGCAATAGAAATAAAGATTTCTCAAAAGAACAAATAAAATTCATGGCAATGGCTTTTCAAACACAAATTTCTTTTATTCGAACCCTGGATCAAGTCAAACAAAGGATTTTCGATTTTTTTTCAAGGGATACTGATAGAATATATGAAATTTTCTTCAAGGATTTAGCAAATGGCTCTTTAAATTTCTATGATTTTATGAATATTTTCAAAATTTTAAACATTGAAGCTGATGCAGAAGATGTAAAATTATTGTTTTGGAGGTATGGGGTTGAAAGAATCGGACTTGATATTAATGCATTTAAACGATATTTTATTCCTATATACAAAAAACCGTATGAAATTGAAGAAAATTCAAATGGGGATGAAAAAGAACTTATTGTAAAAGTTTTGAAAATGAACTTAAATTTTGAATATTCATTAGAGGTTCTTAGAAAGGAAATCAAAAGAAAAAACATTGGCCTGAAGAACATTTTTGAACAGATTTCTTTAAAGGAAGCATTGATAACAACAGTGAACATGAAGAATTTCTTAAAGGAGTTTAGAATAAAGGTTGAAGATGAAGATATCGAAGCGCTGTATTCGCTTTATGACCCAAAAAAGGAAGGGTTAACGTTCAAAATGTTTTATCAAGAACTTTTGCCCAAGATTTGAAAAAATTAATGATTCTTAAAGAAATTGTTTGTTTTTATGTAAATTATAATATTTTTTATTTTTTAAACAAAAAGGAATTTATAAGGCTTTGTTGTGGCTGGCTGCTGAAGCTAATTTTGCTCAGAGTGAATTGTAAAGAGTTGCTTTTTGTACTATTGAATTTTTGTCGTTTAAAAGTTGGGGAGTCTTCGTTTTTTAAATTATTGTTGTGGGTGAATAAAGCATTTTTTATTCGTCTTGAATTGATTTCACTTATTTTATTTGTGATGTCTTTTCTCAAACTGGGCTTTTGTTCAAAACTAAACAATTTTTTTATAATTTTGCTTAAAATAATTTTTTATCGGTAAACTTGAAAATGTTCTTTTCTTCCGGTTTTTCAATCAAATACTCCATATTAAATTCATTATCTTCAATTGCCTCAATTGTAACAAAGGCAGGAGATATGACCTTATTATTTTCTAATCTTGTAATGTTTCTATTTGAAATATTGATGTTTTCTATATCCTCCAAAAACTCAAAGTTCGTAGAATTGTTTTCATTATTGATTTTGTTGCTTTTTTCTTCACTTTAAAAATTTTTTTTGGGCAAAAACAAAATACATTAATTTTTTTGGGGGGAAGAACTTTTTTTTATTTTAGAAAAAACTTGCTGCTTTTTTCCTTTCGTTCCTTTGCTTGAAGCTTGTATTTGTCCGATAACTCCTTTTGACGTTCTAAATCTCTTTTCAATCTCTCACATTCCTGGGTCTTGTCCTCATAGAATATTTGAAATTTTCTCAAAGTTTTCAACTCTGTTTTGCCCTTTATTTGAATTTTGAATAGAAATTCTATATTTTATAAGAAATTTTATATTTTAATACGTTTTCTATTTCTTTCTTCAAATTTTTCATTTCAGTCTTTTTTAAAAGAACCGTTTCATAAAAGATTTTCGCTTGTTCTTGAATGGAGTGTTTTTCTCTAATTACCTTAATGTACTCATCTTCTTCAGCTGTCATTTTTCTATATTTATCAAAAAAGATGTCTTTATTAAAATACATATAGAGGTTTGAACGCTCGTAATAGTTTCAAAGCTGCACAGTCTTTTTGTTCTTTTTCCATTGCAGCAACTTTGTCAAATAATTCCTTTTTTTCAAGCCTTTATATTAGAAAAATGTTTCTTAATAGTATTTTTTTAATTTTTTACTCATTGTTTTGAAATAATATTTTCATCGATTTCTTCTTGTTTTTGAAATTTTCAGCTTCCTTTTCGAATTTTTCTTTTTCACCTTTTATTTCATTATATTTCTTTTCAAAATCTGCGCTGTTCACCTTCATTTGATCGACCTCCAACTTCAAACTGCGATTAGCACTTTGTAATTTATTATTTTCCTTAAACAAATCTTCATTTTTATCAACAAGTTTTGTAAATTCCTTTTGTTCTTCCTTTGTAAGCTCTTCAATAAATTTCAAATGTGCATTCTTTCCAGCACTAACATCTAATTAAAAACATGTTGAAACCATCAAACCACAATAATTTTACTTCCTATTGAATAAATAATATTATGAACCTGACAGGGTATTACTCTAGCTTTGCAATTCGGACATGAACTCCTTATTTCTAAGCTTTGTTCAATGCTTTTTTATATATTTTAATTAATTTTTACAAGAATATTGAAGGAAAGATGGAGAAAAAAACCAAATTGTATGAAAAACATGACCACATTTTGTGACCGAAAGCTCATTAGCTAGCTCTTCTAAACAAATAGTACATGTGGGTATTTCAGGAAAAACTTTTGTTTCCATTTAAATTGAGGGGGATTTTAATTTTTAGTCCTGGAAATAATATAATGATTTAGTTTTTGAAAATTTTGAAAAATTGCGCTATAATTGTATGTTTTGAGTGTTTTAAATTTTACTCAATTTCTATAAATTTACAAAAATATTAAAAAACTATTAAAACAAAAAAAAATTTTTGATTTTTGAAAATTAATAAACTTGAATTTTTTTTATTAATGCTTAGGTTTAGGCTCGACTTTGTATGCTGATAAAATATACCCGCTAAAGCCTTCCATATTAACATGGGGATGTGTTCTGTTCTCAAGAACCTATAAAAAAATTTATGATATATTTTCTTACATCATTATCATGAATTTATACTTGATAATTTCTTGTAAAAATATCCATAATTTTCACCATTAAAAACTTATTATCCAGTCTCAAATATTCATAAGCTTCAGTTAAAGGCTTATTATTCAAAATAAACGATCAAATCAGAAAGTAATTTATAACGAACTTCCAAAAATATTGAGAAAACAACTACAATAGCTCCCAATTGTAAGTACTCATAGCATTTCGAAATTAATTCCTTCACATTTAATTCCCCAGCAATCAAAAGACTGATAAAAACATTTAAAAACGCAGAGTAAGAAATAACAATACTGAGTATATGTGTTTATCGCATCAGGATTCGCAAGCACATTTTCCAATTCCATAAGTTTTATATTTTCGTTTTTATTTTTACAAAGGTTTAATTGATTAAAACAGGCAATTTGGTTCAAAGGCTTCTTGACTTCTTCATTAAATGCAAAGGTGATCTCACCTTTACAATTTAGCCTTTGAGCAACAGCCGCGAGAACTAATCCCTTGGTCTTTTCTAGAATCAAAATATTTGATTCTGGTATTATATTGGAATGATGAAGGAATAAAGCAAGACTATCATATCTAAGATAACTAAACACAAAAAAAGTGATAACATATTTGTAATATTAAGAATTTTTCACTTGATTTTCAAAGGACTATCTGCATAATGTGCTTGTGCTAGGGTCTCCAATGTGATTTTCTTTGCAGAAAAATAGAACATATGCCTTTTTTGTTTAAAAAAAACAATAGGTAAAAACAAAAATTGATTAGTTTTACTTGGATTTTTTTTTTTTTATGTATTTTTCTTGGGCAAACACAGTCTTTTTTTGGAAAGTTTGGCTGTTTTCCTTGAGTTTTTCAATTAAATTCATCGCTTTTCCACCATCAGCTTTAAATTTCGCTATGTCTTCATTACCTAATTTCTGAGCATTGTTGCTATCATATATATCTCTATTATCTTTATCTAAACATTCTTCAGTTTCTTCCTCATTCTTCTCTTCTTCTGATGAACTTTCTGCAGCAACCTCAGCCAGTTTCTTTAAATCGAAAGGAATTAAATGCTGACCATCTAGCTCGAAATATGAATTGAATTGCTTTCCGATAAGATCTGATGATTTGAAAATCTTTTTTTTCCATTTGATGTTTCTAGTAAAAATAAATTATCTAAAAAATGAGAGAAATAAAAAACCCGAATCTTATGTTAACGATTTTCTTTTCCTGACGATTGTTCACCAAAAGAAGGAAATCAGTGTCATTGGATATTAAATCAGGATTCGCCTCGAGCATTTATAATTTAATTCTTTAGTTTGATCGTATAATATGAAATAATATAATATTTGAAGAAAAAAAATTAAAAAAAATTCAAGATTTTTAATATTTAAATTAATTTTTTAAAATAATGCCTCCAAAGGATTTTTTATAAAATTTATTTTGATTAAAACTTCACATTTTAATACTGAGAAATGATGAAAATTTTAATTTAAAAATATCTTGAAAAAAAAAATTTAACATCGATAATGGAAAACGCTATATTTAAATAACTTTAGATTTTTTATTAAGAGACTTTAACCAAGAAAATTTATAAAATAAGATATTCCAAAACCAATTGAATAAAATCATTCTTTTCCTTTGTTTTTCCTTGCATATCTTTCCAAAACTTCTTTCAACTCATCTTTTTTTATTGGTTTATACAAGATTTCTTTCATCCCGGCAATGAACCCTTTATCAACTTCTTCCTTCAGTAAATAAGCAGTGACTCCAATGATAGGAATAATCTCAATTTCTCCTCTCTCCATCATATTCATCAATATCGTCGTAGCTTCCACACCGTCCATTATCGGCATATTAAAGTCCATTAAAATTAAGCAATACCCCTCTCTATTTGATCGATTTAGTTCAATTTTCTTGATAGCTTCTTTCCCATTATTAGCGAAATCTATTCTATAATTAAACATCTTCAAAAAGAACTTCATGACCTCTATATTGTAAAAATCATCATCAACCACTAAAACACAACCTTTCAATACCTCTTGTTTTTTGTTAATATCAGAGTTATTTTCCTCGTCAATTTCATCGTGTTCCTTCAGAGATTCTATGTCATTCTCTTTGAAATTCGTCGCAAAACGATATATTTCCTGCTTGCCTGCTATAGGCTTTATCTTCAAAGAGTCGAAAAAAATGTTGATTTGATGGTTTCCTTCATCGTCATCGACATCAAATTTATTCAAAGTGCTATTTTTTATATCAAATTGTTCAAAACCGTTCAAACTCAGATTTTCATTATATTCTTCAATCCTTTGAAAATTTTCTGGAAATTTCTCCTTTTTGTCAATACTAGAAAAAATCAGCTTTATACTCCCCTGACCGCCTTTCTTCGTTTCAAACAATTGGCTTTCGCTGCGAAAACCCTTTAGGAAATCACTTTCGTGATTAAAGATCTCAAAACTGAACTGAGTGCCTTTGCCAGTTTCACTTTGACATATGATAGCATTCTGTGAAACAATCAATCCATCAGGAGATTTATTCAATAATTCTATCAATTTAGAGCTGATTTTCAAGCCTAAACCAGCGCCTGTTGAATTTTTATTGACTTTAATCAAGTAATTATTCTCAGAAATAATCTTCTCAATCCTTGTTTTCTCGTCTAAATCTATGCCAATCCCTGTGTCTTTTATGGAGAAATGTATCCTCTGGCCTATTTTCCCAACCTCTAATATCACATACCCCTTATTCGTGAATTTTACAGCATTAATCAGAAAATTCAAAAGAACTTGCTTTAAACGATTTGGTTCAGAAAATATCTCAAAAGGTGTGCCTTTCTTGAAATTGAACCTTATTTGAATGCCTTTCATACGGGCCTGAGGCTCAACGAGCTTTACACAATCGATGCAAACAGCTTTCAGATGAAATCTTGAGAAATCAAGCCTGAGTTTATTTGCATTGATCATTGAATAATCCAGAAAGTCACTGATGATCGACAGGAGTAATTTACTTGAATTGAGAGCAGGATATAAAAAATTATCGCTAATTATATTAGAACTTTCACACATAGCGTGCTCTATCATATTGATAATCCCGTTTAAAGGTGTGCGTAACTCATGAGAAACTGAAGCCATTAAATGATCTTTATAGTTTATTGCTTCGGATTGGATTTGGGACATTTTCTTGTTTAAGGTGATATCATCGAAAATGAAGACAAAGTGAAGCTCTTTACGTATCTCTAATATACTCATTTGGACACTGTAATAGTTTCTATGACCAAAATCCGATGGCTTTTTATGAAGACTTTGGTGAACGGAAAGGCTCATTTGGTCAGTTTCTTGAAAGTCGATGTAGAATTCTAAGGTGAAATAGTTCTCTTTGCGAAAACGGTCGTGGGCCCAGTTCTCTCGGTGGGTTCTCAGGAGAGTGTGGATTATTGGATCGGCTGTGTTCTGCAGGTTTTTTTTGAAGTAGTGGTAGAGGTCGTGTAAGGTTCGCAAATTCGCTTCTTTTATCCGATTTTGAAGAAAATTTGATTGTCCATTCTTTTTTATAATTTAAAGATTTTTTTATGAATTTTTTGAATTTTATCAGCTTTTTAGTAAAATTACTATTAGGTTCTGTTCGAAATTGTCAATACGATTGTTTTTCGGTGGGCTAAAAAGGTCTTTTTGTGAGGTGAATTCTTCCTTTACATGCATAGCAGCAAGCAGCGGAGTTTCGTTTTGAATTTCTTCTTTCACTTCTTCTTCACTGAGGATTCTAAGATTCTTAAATAATTCCTGTATTGTTATGAGGGTATTTCGATTAGGAAAAGGGTTTAAAATAGTGGAGCAGTTTTGAATAAAGCTTTGAGCATTGTAATTTGAATAGAATAAATGATCAGATTGATTGAGAATGACCAGAGACTCAGGTAATCTATTGAGCATTTTTTTGAAGAGTTTATTGTCTTCCTTCTGATAATGCTTGATTTGTGAGTCATTTTCGAGGAGTTTCTCATAAATATAAAAGAAATAGGTATAGACAAAAAAAATTATCATGGAATAAAAGATCGATTTATAGATTTCATTGACATTCTCATTAAATTTATAAATTATGTAAATAAGCTCAATAAAGAGCGTAGAGGTCGTAACCCACATGGATCTAGTGATAATCTTCGTTATTATGCTGGTTGAACATAAACGGTAACCCATCCAAAAGTAATAAAAACTTGAAGGTAATGAGAAATCAATGGTGTTTTTAGAAAATTCGATCGAAATTATTGTGTTTAATATGTTCAAAACAAAGAAATATAGCCTGTTGATATATTTATAATAGGGGGATTGGAAAATTTTATCCATAAACATCACGAAGGCAAAGAGCATTATTAATATTATAATCATTAAAATCAGACGAAATAATCGCAGTTCAAAGCTGTTTTCCATTCTAAATTCGTTATAAAGGCAACAAATTATGATGAAAAATATGTTTGACATATAAAAAATCAGGAAACACTTAAAACGCTTTTTTAAGAGCAATTCACTATATTTGACATTAATCTCAGAAATTTTCTGCTTGTTGGTCGATTTTTGGGATGGTCCCTTGTTAGTAGAGGTTAAAGAATTGAAAAATAGACTTGTGAAAGGGATTTTGAAGAAGTTTTTACTCATTTTATGGGGAATTTAAGTTTTGAAGAAAGATTTTTATCTATTTATTAAAAGAAAAAATTATTTTGTTGGGCTAATAACAGTTTAGATAAAGAATCTTAAAAAGACGATTCACTGCAAAAAATGTTTTTTTAAGGTTGGTTGTACAAGAATAAAATATTTATGTTTATGGTATGGCCTCAATTTTCTTAAAGGCAAAAAATAAAATATCAGTGAATGTTTAAATTGCAAAAAAATATATTTTTTTTTGCAATTTAAAGCCTTTTTCTTTTTTCTTCCAGATTTTTCTTTTTAAAAAAAAAAAATCAGTTTCATAATTTTCAAAATTAAATGTTTAAAAATTCCGTTTTGTTCCGAACAACGACAAGCCCCACATTTCTTAAATTTTCAATCATTTCACTCAAGTATTTCACTCTTTTCATCTTTCTCACCTTCTGGTTCTTATGGTAATCTGCTAAATTTCTCTCCAAATCATTTGCTTTTTCTTTACTTTCCTTCAAATCCACATTCAATTTGCACAACCTCTCATAAAACTCCTTCAATAACACCTCATTTTTTCCAGCATTTCTCTCTTTTTCCAATTCTTCATTAAGATAATTTATTTCAGTCTTTAATCTCAAAATTTCATCATCCTCAGTTTTTTTCGCCTTTTTAACTTTTTCATTTCTTTCATTTGTATCCACTTTTGGGATTTCTTTGATTATTGGTATATATTCAATGATTTCCTCTATTTTATAAGCTATAGGTGGTGATTTTGACCTTTTTAATCTATTTAATTCTTCCTCTAATTCCACATTTTTCATTTGAAGATTCTCTTCTAATTTTATATGATCATGTAAAGAATTCTGCAATATTGCCATATGCTCACTGCTCTATTAATTCTGATTGAAGGCCTTGAAAAGGACGATCATTTATCGAAAAATCCATGAGATTTTTAATTTTTTTAGGACTTTCATAATGATAAGAACTATTTTTAAGAATTGGCTTTGGTTGAAAGGTCTCATCAAGAGATTTTTTTGGAGTTTCGTTCAGATATTGAAGGGGGTTAGGCTCAAGATGATTCTCATAGGTTTGGAGGGGAGAGCAGTATTTGAGGTTTATGGTGGGGAAAAAATCAGAGGATGTGAGAGATTTAGCAGGGGGGTGGGATATGTCGTAGGGCTCCGAATAATAAGCTGTCATCTGTGATTAATTTGATGATTTTTTTTTATCTGTTGGTTTTTTGATCAAATTTTTTTTTTTTTTCTTAGGGGAAAAATTAAAAATGAGTTTTTAAGGATTTTGAAATAAATTTGAATTTTTTTATCAATTTTTAATTTAAAAATGATTTTTCCCTTCTTTTGATGAAAACCCTTCTCCTAACAAAGCAGCCTTCTTTCACATCCCCAAACTGATTTCCCCATGTTATCGCATACTCCCAATTCTCTGGATCTTTTCTTTGTTTTCCATCATTGTGCCAATCCTCACACCAATCAAAATCCTCATCAGGATCCTCTAGTTCAAAAGTAGCAGGTTCTCCTTTCTGATTGATCATTTTAAGTCGTTCTTTAGAAAAAACATCATAAATAAATAAAGTTTCTTCATAAAGATATAATAGATTTTTCTTGTATTTTATCAATATCTAATAAAATTTTATCGTATTTCATCAGAATTCAACAGAATTCATCAGAATTCATCAGAAATTCATTTGAATATAATAGATAATTATCTATTTTATTTTATTCAATTATATTCTATTCTTTTTATTTCAATTCAAATACCCATCGGCAATTGCGGACAATCCATCCACATATTTTTCCACCATCTCTGATTCTCCATCAAAACATAGACAAAATGCTTAGCCCCCATTCTGGACCTGCATTTCAAGCAAAGATCGTAGGAATCTTCTTCATTAAAACAATGATGAACCCCTTCTTCCCATTTCTCGCTATTCCCACATATATTGCATTTGAATAAGACTGTGTAGCCTTTTACACCAAAAAGGTCTTTTGTAAATTTTAAAGGCTTTCTACAGATTTTACAGTTTGCTTGGGCCCCTTCACTATCACATAGACGACAGACCGCGAGGGAGCAGGACTCACATTTGGAGAAACCTGAGGAATAGAAGGTTGTATGTTGACATTTAGCACAAGGGAAAGAAGGGTTTTCACGATGATTTGGGGAGTTTTCGGGGGAGGGGGAGACAAATTTCAAGGGAGTCAGACATTTATCGCAGGATAGGCTTGATTTATAGGCATTTTCTTTGTATTTAATATGAAAATTGATAAAATTGATAAAATTGATAAAATTGATAAAATTGATAAAAATGATAAAATTGATAAAATTGATAAAATTGATAAAAGAAACCTGTCACAATCTCCTTCATCTCCTCACTGAAAGAATTGGCTAAAACCATTGTTTTCGCGAGTATATTTTCAAACCCTTTGGAAAATTCCCCTCCCAGCCAAGGGTGATCCTCCACGGGATTATACTTTTGCAACTGAGCCTGCATAAATTTAAAGGAAAAATCAATATCCACGATATTTTTTATCGTGATTTTCAAAAGTTCTTTATCGAATAAAAAGTCCTGATTCTTTAAATCTATCATTAATTTCTCCATTAATCGCTTGAATTCCACGATACCAGCATCATCTAAAGGCTCGATTTCTTGGGATTTCTCTAATAAAACACCTTGTGTTTTGAGTAAATATGAGTAAATTCCATTGAGAAATATCCCCAATGCCTCAATTATCTCATATCGTTTGAGATTTATCACGATTTTCTCAAGACAGGACTCAGTTAGAGCTGTTAATTCGGAAAGGAGCGTTATATAGGTTTTTGTATCGATTGATTGGGCTTTGCGAGGAGCTGCACAAAAAGAACCCATTTTTAATTGGTTTTTATTTGTATTTTGTGATAAATTTTCGGTTTTTTTTGGTTTTTGAGAAAATTTTCACTAAATTTTTATTTGAACTTTATTCAAAAATCTTGAGGTTTTTCTTTGTTTTTCTCATATTTTCTCAATTTAATTTAACTTAAAAACCTCATTATTGAGTAATTTCACCATTTTTCCTTTATAAAAATCCCCATTTTCCTTTATATTAATTTATTTTTTATTCATCAGAACTTATGATAAAATTATAATTGAATTCGCTGGGTTTTTATTGGGAAATTCCTTCTTTTATTCAGAAATATCACGTTTAAAACGAATTTCACCAATATTTACCTGCAAAAAAGCTCATTAATTACTTCAAAAACATCACTAATTTCGATAAAAACAATTTTTCATTGAAAATACCGAAAATTCCTTTAAAATAACTGATACGATATTTATGGATAATGTGATGAAAGGCCATGTGATAAATGCGATAAATTGCCGTTTTTCGTGAT
>JFJP01005879.1_pt2 | contig 11841 bp, 12 predicted proteins | sample 431651 | NCBI WGS metagenome assembly JFJP01 (sample SAMN02602958, study PRJNA72255) | Microbial mat metagenome, whole genome shotgun sequencing project. | biome: fresh water; feature: sink hole; material: water; isolation source: purple microbial (photo- and chemosynthetic) mats found in... | reverse complement strand
ATTGCTTGCCATGAAACAGATCACCGCCGTCATCAAACCCTTCAAACTCGAAGAAGTGCGTGAGGCATTGGCAGAGCAGGGCGTGACCGGGCTGACCGTGACGGAAGTGAAAGGTTTTGGCCGCCAGAAGGGCCACACCGAGTTGTACCGGGGTGCCGAATACGTGGTCGACTTTTTACCCAAGGTGAAGGTCGAGGTGGTGGTGAAGTCGGTCGATGTGGACCGCTGTGTCGATGCCATCATCCGCGCTGCACGCACCGGCAAAATAGGCGATGGCAAGATTTTTGTCACGTCGGTGGAGCGCGTGGTGCGCATCCGCACCGGTGAAGAGGACGAAACCGCCGTCTGATTCGTCGGCCCGGCGCTTCAGCGCACTAGAGCCGCTCGCGCAAGCCCTCGGCGGAGCCGAAACCGCCGGCTTGCACCAACTGGGGCAGCAGGCGGGTAGCGTCGGTGCCAATGTGGAGCAAGTCCATTTGCCAAGGGCCTACAAACCCGGCATTGACGGTGTGCTCCAAAAACTGCACCAAGCCGTCGTAATAACCGGCCACGTTCAGCAAGCCCAACGGTTTCTGGTGGTAGCCCAGTTGCCGCCAGGCCCACACCTCAAACAATTCTTCAAACGTGCCGATGCCGCCGGGCAGAGCCAAAAACGCGTCTGCGCGTTCGGCCATCAGCGCTTTGCGCTCGTGCATGTTGGCCACCACGTGCAGCTCGGTGCAGGCATGGTTCGCGCATTCTTTGTCCACCAGCGCCTGAGGTATCACTCCCACCACCGTTCCGCCTGCTTCCAGCGTTGCGTGGGCCACGGTGCCCATCAGGCCGTTGTTGCCCCCGCCATACACAAGCGCACCGCCACGCTCCCCAATCCAGTGCCCCACTTGGGTGGCGACGTCGGTGAACAGGGCGTCATTGCCGGGCCGCGAGCCGCAGTAGACACACAGCGAAAAGGTGGGCGATGGGTTCATGGTGTGCGTCCAGCGTCAGGCAAACTGGGCCCAGAGTGCACCACCCCAGGTGCCCACGCACAGCAACAGGGTCAGCAGCACGGCTGCGCTGCCCATGTCTTTGGCGCGTTTGGAGAGGTCATGCCACTCGGGGCCGATGCGGTCAATGGCGGATTCAATGCCTGTGTTCAGCAGCTCGACGACCATGACGAGCAGCACAGTGCCCGCCAGCGCGGCAGTTTCCAGCCAGCCATTGCCCAGCCAGAAGGCCGCTGGCACCAGCAGCACGGCCAGAATGGCTTCCTGCCGGAATGCGGTTTCGTGCCAGCCGGCCTTCAGCCCGGCCAGCGAGTACCCGAAGGCGTGCCACACACGGTGCATGCCGCGACGGGCTTTTTGAGGATTGGCGGGAGTATCGCGTTCAGCGGGAGAATTCATGTCAGGCACTGTAGGTGTTGCAACTTGTGCGGTGCTTAAGCGCTCAGCCGACCGGCATCGGTGTTCGATGGCACCAGGCGTGTGCCGGCCAGCACGTCATGGAGGTATTGCCGCTGCGGATGAAAACGCGACAGCAATGCCCACGCCAGCACCCAGCCCACGACCAGCACGCCGGATTTCGGGCCATCCAGCTCAAACAGCCAGGCGCACGACAGTGGCGGCACAAACCACAGCCAGCTCCACACGTAACGCAACAGAGCTCGACCCTGCGTCAGGGGCTTGCCGTGCGTGTCCACCACCTTGATGCGCCAAGTTTTCATGGCAAGTGTCTGCCCCTTGGACCACAGCCATGTGAAATAAATACCCAGCACCACGAACACGAAGGCCTGGTGGGCATGGCGGTTGTCCAGCGCATGCCGGGTCTGGCTGAGCGATGAAAACAGATAACCCGCCACGAACACCACGGCAAACAGCAACATGCCTTCGTACATCCAGCATGCCAGCCGACGACGGAGTGTGGGGGCAGTCAAATCAATAGCTGCAGATTGTTCAGGAGCAAGCGCTGGAGGCATTATTTTTGCTGAATCGGTTGTGCGTGCGGACAGCGGTGTATCGGTGACAAGGGCGGGATTGTCGCACCCGATGTTGTGCACTGCGGGGGCGATGGCGCGATATGCGTCGTGGCTGATGCGATAATCGCGGGTTGCAACTCAAACGGCAAACGGATCAAGGTCGCGCAGTCAATGGTGGCTGCCCATGGTTTTGGTCTCAAGTCTCAACGCAGCCTCACGAGGGCGCGCGAAGAGGCACCCAAGGTTTTTCGTCAGAGAAATTCTCGAAAGGTTCATCATGGAAATCTCCAAAGCGGAAATGAACTCCGCAGCAGCAGCGTCTTCGGGCGCACAAACTCAAGAACTTCGCGGCGCTGAAATTCTCGTCAAGGCCTTGCAGGCCGAAAACGTGAAATTCATCTGGGGCTATCCAGGTGGTGCAGTGCTGCACATTTACGACGCTTTTTACAAGCAGGACACCATCCAGCACGTGCTGGTGCGCCACGAGCAGGCTGCCGTGCACGCCGCTGATGGCTACGCACGTGCCACAGGCGACGTGGGCGTGGCTTTGGTCACATCGGGTCCCGGCGTGACGAACGCGGTGACCGGTATTGCCACGGCGTACATGGACAGCATCCCCATGGTGATCATCACAGGTCAGGTGCCCACACACGCCATTGGTCTGGATGCCTTCCAGGAGTGCGACACGGTGGGCATCACCCGCCCCGTGGTGAAGCACAACTTCCTGGTGAAGGATGTGCGCGACATGGCCATGGTCATGAAAAAGGCGTTTCACATCGCCCGCAGCGGTCGCCCTGGGCCCGTGGTGGTGGACATTCCGAAAGACGTGTCCTTCAACAAGACGGCGTACGCAGGTTACCCAGAGTCGCTGGAAATGCGCTCTTACAACCCCGTGCGCAAGGGCCACGGAGGCCAGATCCGCAAGGCTCTGCAGTTGTTGCTGACCGCCAAGCGCCCTTACATCTACACCGGCGGCGGTGTGTTGCTGGGCAATGCCACCAACGAGTTGCGCACCTTGGTGGACATGCTAGGTTACCCCGTGACCAACACGCTGATGGGGCTGGGTGCCTTCCCCGCTACAGACAAGCGTTTCTTGGGCATGCTGGGTATGCACGGCACGGTGGAAGCCAACAACGCCATGCAGAACTGCGATGTGCTGTTGGCCGTGGGCGCCCGTTTTGACGACCGCGTGATTGGCAACCCCAAACACTTTGCGCAGAACGAACGCAAGATCATCCACATCGACATCGATCCCTCCAGCATCTCCAAGCGCGTGAAGGTGGATGTGCCGATCGTTGGTGACGTGAAGGATGTCCTCACGGAACTCATCAACATGATCCGCGAGACCCCGTCGCGCGCCGATGCACAGGCATTGGCCGCCTGGTGGGACACCATTGAAGGTTGGCGTGGTCGCGACTGCATGAGGTACGACAGCGACAACAAGGACGTGATCAAACCGCAGAAAGTCATCGAGACCCTGTGGAACATGACCAAAGATGCTGATGCTTACATCACATCCGACGTGGGTCAACATCAGATGTGGGCGGCGCAGTACTACAAGTTCAACGAGCCACGTCGCTGGATCAACTCGGGCGGCTTGGGCACCATGGGCGTGGGCATTCCCTACGCCATGGGCATCAAGCTGGCCAAGCCCGAGAGCGAGGTGTATTGCGTGACCGGTGAAGGTTCGGTGCAGATGTGCATCCAGGAACTGTCCACCTGCCTGCAGTACAACACGCCCATCAAAATCCTGGCCCTGAACAACCGCTACTTGGGCATGGTGCGTCAGTGGCAGGAGATTGAATACTCTGGCCGCTACAGCCACAGCTACATGGACGCGTTGCCCAACTTTGTGAAGCTGGCCGAGGCCTACGGACACGTGGGCATGCTCATCGAGCGGCCTGAAGACGTGGAAGGCGCTTTGCACGAGGCCCGCAAGCTCAAGGACCGCACCGTGTTCATGGACTTCCGCACCGACCCCACCGAGAACGTGTTCCCGATGGTGCAGGCGGGAAAAGGCATCACTGAAATGCTGCTGGCCAGCGAAGAGCTGTAATTTTATAAAAATAATGCTTCTGACGCATGCTGATATTGCGTAGTCAGCTCTTATTTTTGAAGAATCTATTGCCCGCCAAGCCCGACACTTACCGGTGCCGGGGGAGGGCGGCGAAAAGAGGAATCTCATCATCATGAAACACATCATTGCAGTCCTGTTGGAAAACGAAGCCGGTGCGCTGTCGCGCGTGGTCGGCCTGTTTTCTGCTCGTGGGTACAACATCGAGTCACTCACCGTTGCCCCCACCGAAGACCCCAGCCTCTCGCGCATGACGATCCAGACCCACGGGTCTGACGATGTCATCGAGCAGATCACCAAACACCTGAACCGCCTGATTGAGGTGGTGAAGGTGGTTGACCTGACCGAAGGTGCCTACACCGAGCGCGAGCTCATGATGGTGAAGGTGCGTGCGGTGGGCAAAGAGCGCGAAGAAATGAAGCGCATGGCCGACATCTTCCGTGGCCGCATCATCGATGTGACAGAAAAAAGTTACACCATCGAACTCACCGGCGACCAGGGCAAGAACGACGCTTTCCTGGAGGCCATCGACCGCACTGCCATTTTGGAAACCGTTCGCACGGGAGCCAGCGGCATCGGACGCGGTGAGAGAATTTTGCGCGTCTGAGTTTTCCAAGGCCCCCGTTCGGGGGCGTTCCATCACTTCACCCCATATTCACTGGAGCAAAAAATGAAAGTTTTCTACGACAAAGACTGTGATCTGAGCCTGATCAAGGGCAAAACAGTCGCGATCATCGGCTACGGCAGCCAGGGTCACGCCCATGCCCAGAACCTGAACGACAGCGGCGTGAAGGTGGTGGTTGGTTTGCGCAAGGGTGGCGCATCGTGGGACAAAGTCGGCAAAGCCGGCCTGACCGTGATGGAAGTCAACGATGCCGTCAAGGCCGCTGACGTGGTCATGATCCTGTTGCCTGACGAGCAGATCGCTGAGGTCTACACCAACAACGTTGCCCCCAACATCAAGCAAGGTGCGTCGCTGGCGTTTGCCCACGGCTTCAACGTGCATTACAACCAAGTTGTGCCCCGCGCCGATCTGGACGTGTGGATGGTGGCTCCCAAGGCCCCTGGTCACACCGTTCGCAACACCTACACCCAGGGTGGCGGCGTGCCCCACCTGGTGGCCATCCATCAGGACAAGTCCGGCAAAGCCCGTGACCTGGCCCTGAGCTATGCCATGGCCAACGGTGGCGGCAAGGCCGGCATCATTGAAACCAACTTCAAAGAAGAAACCGAGACCGACCTGTTCGGTGAACAAGCCGTGTTGTGCGGTGGTGCGGTCGAACTGGTGAAGATGGGCTTCGAAACCCTGGTGGAAGCCGGTTATGCCCCCGAAATGGCGTACTTCGAGTGCCTGCACGAGCTGAAGCTGATCGTGGACCTGATCTACGAAGGCGGCATTGCCAACATGAACTACTCCATCTCCAACAACGCGGAGTTCGGTGAGTACGTGACTGGCCCCGAAGTCATCAATGACCAGTCCCGCGCTGCCATGCGCAATGCGCTCAAGCGCATTCAGAACGGCGACTACGCCAAGATGTTCATCCAGGAAGGCCGCTTGAACTACCCAAGCATGACCGCACGTCGCCGCAACACCGCCGATCACCAGATCGAAGTGGTGGGTGGCCAACTGCGCGCCATGATGCCCTGGATTGCAAAGAACAAGCTGGTGGACCAGACCCGCAACTGATTGCGGTTCAGCCTCAAGGACAAAAGGCCACTTGCGTGGCCTTTTTTACGTCTGTTTGCCGCCATCCGTGTGAGCCTTACACTTCACTGTCCACTGGCTGGCGCACGCCCGCCACCTCAATTGAAACCAACACCGCACACATGACCGACGGCAACGACACCAAGCCCATCACCCGGCGCAGCAAGGGCATTTACATCCTGCCCAACATGATCACGCTGGCCGCGCTGTTCGGTGGGTTCTACGCCATCGTCATGTCCATGAACGGCCGCTATGACCTGGCCACCGTCGGCATTTTTGCGGCCATGGTGCTCGACAGCCTGGACGGGCGTGTCGCGCGACTGACCAACACCCAAAGTGCATTCGGCGAGCAGATGGACTCTCTGTCCGACATGGTGTCGTTTGGCGCCGCGCCCGCACTGATTGCCTACGAATGGTCGCTCAGCGGGCTGGGCCGTTGGGGCTGGATCGCCGCGTTTGTGTATTGCGCCTGTGCAGCCTTGCGCCTGGCCCGCTTCAACGTCAATACCACTGTGGTGGACAAACGGTTTTTCCAGGGGCTGCCATCACCTGCAGCCGCCGCACTGGTGGCAGGTTTCATCTGGTTGATGACCGAAGCGGGTGTGCAAGGTCCGGACCTGTCATGGTGGGTGTTTGGTTTGACGCTGTTCTCGGGCCTGACGATGGTCACCAACGTGCCGTTCTACAGCTTCAAAGACGTGCACATGCGCAAAAGCGTGCCGTTTGCAGTGATCGTATTGATTGCGTTGATCATCGCGATCATCAACATTGATCCACCCACCGTCCTGTTCGGACTGTTCGTGATCTACGGACTCTCTGGGTATGCGGTTTACGTCTGGCGCAAGGCCAAAGGCAAGCCCACCAGCGTGATCAGCACATCCACCGACGAGCCCGATGAGCGCGGTTTGCACGACCAGAACGACGCGCCTTGATGTGATACATTGAGGTCATGCAACAAGTTTCTTTCGCCCTGCTACTGGATGCCCCTCACGGGCAGATGGCGTAGCGCGCGAGCACTTCTTCCAACGGCCCGTTTGCACCCGCAGCGGGCCGTTTGTATTTGCACTGCGGGTTTTTACACAGCACTGCCGCACCTTTTTTCGCGGCTCAATGGAGCAAGACATGAGCGACCAGTTGATCATTTTTGACACCACCTTGCGTGATGGCGAGCAATCGCCCGGCGCATCCATGACCAAGGACGAGAAGCTGCGCATCGCCCGTCAGTTGGAGCGTCTGAAGGTCGATGTGATCGAGGCCGGTTTTGCTGCCAGTTCCAATGGCGACTTTGACGCGGTCAAAGCCATTGCAGATGCCATCAAGGATTCGACGATCTGCTCGCTGGCACGTGCGAATGACCGCGACATCGGTCGTGCGGCCGATGCCCTGGCGGGCGCCAATCGTGCGCGCATTCACACCTTCATTGCCACCAGCGCGTTGCACATGGAGAAAAAGCTGCGCATGACACCTGAGCAGGTTCTGGAGCAAGCCAAGCAGGCCGTGCGCTATGCACGTTCCCGCGTGGCCGATGTGGAATTCAGCCCAGAGGATGGCTACCGCAGTGACCCAGACTTTTTGTGCCGGGTGTTGGAGGCCGTGATTGCCGAGGGTGCCACCACCATCAACGTGCCCGACACGGTGGGCTATGCCGTGCCGGAGTTGTATGGCAACTTCATCAAAACCCTGCGTGAGCGCATTCCCAATTCCGACAAGGCCATTTGGAGTGTTCACTGTCACAACGATCTGGGCATGGCGGTAGCCAACTCGTTGGCAGGTGTGAAGATTGGCGGCGCTCGACAGGTTGAGTGCACGATCAACGGCTTGGGCGAGCGAGCCGGCAACTGTTCGCTGGAAGAAATTGTGATGGCAGTGAAAACCCGCCGCGACTATTTCGGCTTGAGCCTCAACATCGATGCCACCCAGATCGTGCCCGCCAGCCGTATGGTCAGCCAGACCACTGGCTTTGTGGTGCAACCCAACAAAGCGGTGGTCGGAGCCAACGCCTTTGCGCATGCCAGTGGCATTCATCAGGATGGCGTGCTCAAAGCGCGTGATACCTACGAAATCATGCGTGCCGAGGACGTGGGCTGGAGTGCCAACAAAATTGTGCTGGGCAAACTCAGTGGCCGCAATGCGTTCAAGCAGCGTTTGCAGGACTTGGGCATTTCGCTGGATTCCGAGTCGGAGATCAACACTGCATTTGCCAAGTTCAAGGAACTGGCCGACCGCAAAAGCGACATTTTTGATGAAGACATCCTGGCGCTCGTCAGCGATGAAAGCGTGAGCGCCGAGAAGGAGCAATTTGGCCTGGTGTCGCTGGCGCAGCACAGCGAAACCGGCGAGCGCCCCCAGGCCACGGTGGTTTTCACGGTGGACGGCAAAGAGGTGCGTGGCCAGTCAGATGGCAACGGACCTGTGGACGCCTCACTGAAGGCGATCGAATCGCACGTCAAAAGTGGTGCAGAAATGGTGTTGTATTCTGTCAATGCCATCAGCGGTTCCACCGAAAGCCAAGGCGAAGTCACCGTGCGTTTGCAGCACAGTGGCCGTGTGGTCAATGGTGTGGGCTCAGACCCTGACATCGTGGTGGCATCCGCCAAGGCCTACCTCAGCGCCCTCAACAAGCTGCAGAGCAAGGCTGACCGGGTTGCTGCTCAGGGTTGAAAAGACAATGAAATCAACAACTTACAGTGATTTTGGTCGGTGAATCTGTGTAAAAGGCCCTCAGGGGCCTTTTTTCCTGGCTTTTAATGAGCATTCATTCGCAAGCAATTGATATTGCTCGCTTTTTTTCCTGGGCCTATACTGTGGTTTTGGCAGCAAGCAGACACCGGAGCAGTTCAATATGACCACCACACCACGCGTGTTCTCCCGTTGGGTATTTCTGCTTGTGCTGGCCATCGGTTTTCAGTTTCCAGACGCTCAGGCTGCCGACAAGAAAAAGTCGGCAGATCGTGTTCAGGTGGTCAAGAAAAAACCGGTTCGACAGGTGGCAACCAGAACCAAGTCGCAACCAAAGGCTGTGGCGCAACGCGCTGCAAAGCCTGAGACCGTGGCCAAGCGGAATGGTGTCAGGAAAAGCGCATCGATTGCCGCCAGTGGTTCAACGAGGAAAATGAAGGCTCAGGCCGTTCCGGTGTCACGCCCCTCATATGGACAGTTGGCCGGTCTTGAGTCCGCAGTTGATGCGCTCGGCCTCAAATCCAACGCGGTGATGGTGATCGATCAGAACACCCAGGAAGTCCTGTTCAACAAGAATGGCTCCACCGTCCTGCCGATCGCCTCACTGACCAAACTCATGACAGGACTGGTTGTTGCTGATGCCAACCTGTCTCTCGACGAACGGATCACCATCACCGATGACGATGTGGACACGCTCAAAGGAAGCGGCTCGCGGCTCGCCGTCGGAACCACTCTCACACGCGGGGAGTTGTTGCACCTCGCGCTGATGTCCAGTGAAAACCGGGCAGCACATGCCTTGGGTCGAACCTTTCCTGGTGGGCTGGACGCGTTTGTGCGGCTTATGAATGTCAAGGCGCAGCTGTTGGGCATGTCGGACACCCAGTATGTCGACCCAACCGGTTTGTCACCACGCAACCAGTCCAGCGCCAAAGACCTCACCACATTGGCCGCAGAGGCCTATCACCGCCCCATCATTCGCGACCTGTCCACATCCCAGGGGTATGAAGTGGATACGGGCCGCAGAACCCTGCAGTACCGCAACACGAACCGCTTGGTCAGCAACCCCGAATGGGAGATCGGCCTGCAAAAAACAGGCTACATCTCAGAAGCCGGGCGCTGTCTGGTCATGCAGGCAAAAGTGGCTGGTCGGGAGCTGATCATGGTGTTTCTGGATTCAGCAGGCAAACTCACTCGACTGGCCGATGCCGAGCGTGTCCGGCGCTGGATGGAAGCCAAGTAAAAAAAGCCCCTGTGACAGGGGCTTTTTTTATAGCAATAAGTCCTTATGATTAATGCGATGAGGGCTAAAACTAATCAGTTTTTATATCCGAGTGCCCTGGAGATCTCGTGGGCTGTGGCATTGAGCTTGGCCAGCCATTTGTCATCCAATCGGTCTGCGGGCGCTGAGATTGAGAGCCCAGCCACCAGTTTGCCGTGGTCATCGTAGATGCCTGCGGCCATGCAGCGCACGCCCAGCTCCAGTTCTTCATTGTCACGCGCCACACCGGTCTGGCGTGCTTGGTCCAGTTCAGCTTCCAGCCGGGGCAACTGTGTCAGGCTGTTGCGGGTTTGCCCAGCCAGTCCGGTGCGCGTGGCGTAAGTCCTTACCCGTGCCGGGTCGTCATTGGCCAAAAACAATTTGCCGACCGACGTCAGGTGAAGGGGAGCCCGCCCGCCAATGGCCCTGACCACCTGCATGCCCGAACGCTCGCTGTAGGCTCGCTCCACATACACGATTTCGTCACCCTGGCGCACGCTCAGGTTCACAGGTTGCTGAATCAGCTTGTGCAAATCACGCATGGGTCCAAGGGCTGCATCTCGCACGTTGAGCCGGGCTTTGACCAGGTTTCCGAGTTCCAGCAGGCGCATGCCCAGGCGGTAGCTGCCGGGTTCCGGCCGTTCCACAAACCGGCCAATCGTCAAGTCGTTGAGTATTCGGTGTGCGGTGGAAGGGTGCAGTTTCGATTGCTCAGCGATGTCCCTGAGGGAAACCGGCTCTTCGTGGATCGCCAGTATCTCCAGCAGATGGAACATTCGGTCAATGACCTGTACGGTGGGCGTGGTCGGTTGCAGTTCGGGTCGTTTGGTCATGGCATCACATCTCGTGAGGCCATTTTATAGCGTGAAATATTTATCTGATCCGGGCGCCTTGCTGGGCCCACTCAGTCGGATGAACGCATCCAAACGCCATTGCTGAGCAGTTCATGGGGTTTGAACCGCGTTTTGTACGCCATCTTGCCGCTGTCGGCGATCCAGTACCCCAGGTACACATATGGGAGGCCCAATGCCTTGGCTTGTTCGACCAGCCACAGCACGTTGTAGGTGCCATAACTTGCGTCGTCGGTGGGTTCGTAAAAGGTGTACACCGCCGACAGCCCATCGTTCAGCACATCCACAATGGACACCATTTTCAGCAGGGGCTCTTTGCTGCCAAGGGCCTCTGGATGGGCGGGCTCGCTGAATTCAATCAACCGGGAGTTGACCCGGCTTTGCAGCAGGAACTGCGTGTACTGGTCTACGCTGTCCTCATCCATGCCGCCACCCGGATGCCGACTGGCCTGGTAGCGCAGGTACAGGTCGTAATGGTCTGGCACAAAACACAGTTTCAGCACATTGGCTTTCAGCGTGTGGTGTGCCAGTGCGCTGCGTCTTTGGCTGCGGTTGGGTTTGAAGTCGTTGACCGGTATGCGCAATGCCATGCAAGCATGACAACCATCACAGTGAGGGCGGTAGGTGAACATCCCGCTGCGCCGGAAACCTTGCTTCACCAACGACGAGTAAGCATCGTTGTGGATCAGGTGGCTGGGCGTGGCCACCTGGGACCTTGCCAGCCGGCCTGGAAGGTAGCTGCAGCTGTAAGGCGCAGTGGCGTAGAACTGCAGCGCCTCAAAGGGCAGGTCGTTGGGATGTGTCACGCGCTGGCGGGAGGGCGGTTGAAAAGTGCGTACCAGTATATGGGGTCGAATTGCCAGGGCACAGGCGGTTGCCGGGTCAACCCGCCGAGTTGTCGGGTGAATGCATCTCGAGGCCACGGGCTGGCTCCCAGACTCGCCAGATGGCGGGTCTGCTGCTGGCAGTCAATGATGGGCATGCCGTGGTGCAGGCAGAACGCCACCAACGCGCTGAGCGCGATTTTGGAGGCATTGCTTCTCAGGCTGAACATTGACTCACCAAACACCATGTGCCCAATGTTTACCGCATACAAACCACCGCAACGTGTGCCGTCGATCCAGGCCTCGACGCAGTGCGCGTATCCCGCTTCGTGTAACCGGACGTAGGCCTGCTGCATCTCGTCAACGATCCATGTACCTTCTTGTCCCGGGCGCTGCGTGTTCGCGCATGCCGCAATGGTGGACCTGAAATCATGGTCGATGCGGATGTCCAGCCGGTGGTTGCGCAAGAGAGCACGAAGCTCTTTTTTGAGGG
>JFJP01040124.1_pt1 | contig 11842 bp, 7 predicted proteins | sample 431651 | NCBI WGS metagenome assembly JFJP01 (sample SAMN02602958, study PRJNA72255) | Microbial mat metagenome, whole genome shotgun sequencing project. | biome: fresh water; feature: sink hole; material: water; isolation source: purple microbial (photo- and chemosynthetic) mats found in... | reverse complement strand
ATAAATTTTATAATGCATATCCTTATAAGGAGTTTCGCCCTGTTGTCCTCCCATAGGTCCACCGGGTCCTCCGGCTCCCCCAGGTCCGGCACCAGCACGGCCGCCCCGAACCATCATATTATTTACAGCCTTACCGATATAGCAGTAAATATCATAATATCCCGGCTCATTAATAATTGCAGACCATGATACTGATTTGTCACCTGTACCGGCACGCGTATAAACAGAGGAGAGAATATATTTTCCATAATAGGTTGTAAGAACTATCGGTTGCCAGTATTCCGGTATATTCCACATACTTACAGCCTGATATGTTTTTCCCCTTCTGCTTTCGATCTTAAGCAGTTTCTTCAGCGGACTTACAGTATTCTGTTTACTTGAAGCGAAATTGCTGTCTTCATTATCTACAATTATCTCTGAAGGATCTGAGAAGTCAGGTATTTTTGCAAGGATTTCTTCTCCTGAAAATTCTTTGGTAGTGCTTTTTGATTTCAATATTTCATTTACAGGTATATTGATTTCTCCGGGTATATTTTTGGCAAACAGGGTGTTAATAAACATTGCTCTGGGTTGGGCGTCAAGAACAATACCTATTTTTCTGGCCTCTTGTGGTCCCATGAAAATTATTTTAGAGATATCTGATGCTTCCATTCCTCTTCCCTGAGTAGCTATTGTTATGCCCCCTCTTCCTCCTCCCTGGAAAGTCATTGTAGTTTGCACACCCCCTCTGCCGGCTCCTCCCGGACCTCCGGTTCTGAAAGAAACGTTGAATAGTCCGGGAACCGGCTCCGGATTTGACGCTATGAAAGTAACCTGATATCTGGATCTTTCTCCTACAATTATTTCCGATACCTTCAATTCGTCAAAAAGAAATCCCGGCTGATCCTTTCCATTAAACCATTCGTTAAGGTATGGATAAAACTCAAATCCGAACCTTTCCTTAAGATCTGCATTAAACTGCTGAATATCAACACGCTTAAATGTCTGCTTGTCAATGTATTGCGAGAACCAGTCTTTGAATTCCTCAATACCTGCCTTTGATCTCAGCATATTGAAGAACCAATCACCCTTTACAGTAAGGACAGTTCTGATTGTATCACCTATAGGATTTTTACTAAGCAGGTCCCTGAAACTTATCTCCTTAAGAATGAGATTTGCTTTGTCATTGTCCGACAGCATTCCTGACATTTCCTGGAAGCCTCCCCTTGGACCCTGTTGAGCAAGCTTCTGTAAATGCGATTCAAATACTGCATTTATTACCGGATATTCTGTTGAATAAAAGTTATTCTTGAAAAAGTAAAAACTTGGTCCCAACCGGTACCTTGTTGGTTCATTTGCCGGGACTCCGTTTATAAATCTGAAGTTTTCGCCACTTATAAATGTATTTCTGATGAAGTTATTAAACAGTCTGACCTGCAGCTCTTTATCAGTGATGACCTGATTTTGCCGGGCCATTCTTTTCTTCTGTCGGGTAAATTGTTTAAGGAATCCGGCGTTATTAAGTGTTGATAGTTTTTCAGGAAGCAATACCAGAGAAGGCTGAACCTCTGCTCTGGTCTGTGTGCTTGATTTTGGATATGAGAAGAACTGGACCGGCACTTCTGCTAGACTCAATGTTTTAAATGGATATTTTGTTGAAAAATTAGTTTCAAGCTCTCTCATTATTCCAGAGACAAGATTTGTTAAAGTATCACTAAGCTCAGACAGATCGTTCTTGTAATAATCATGTCCCGGGAAATGATAAGTTATATATTCAACTGAATCAACTTTCAGCGTATCCGACATATAATTACCTATTGCTAATGTGAGTCCTGTTAGAGGACTATCCGGAGAGAAAATGCTATGACCATTAACAATCTTTTTTCTTCCCTGTGAAACAGCTGTCATCCCCGCTTCATCCTTAACTCTCAGCGAATAATTGGTGAAATCTATTTTAATTCGGGCCGGATTTGAAGGATAGTAGTTAAGCGAAGTAACAGGGTACCAGTGAGTTTCGGGTGTTAACAGCAAGTACTTCTCTTCAAGGAAAGCCTGTCGCTTGTTTACATTAAGCATAGCTATCCGGTACTGATTTTCTTTCATATTGTCGCTGTAATTCGGGTAACAGAAGGACTCCAATATAGAGCCCTGATATGAGATAATCAGGCTGTCGCGATCTCCCTGGTTGAGCGTTTTTCCCGGATCAATTTCTATTATGTGGTTTGTTTTAGTGAAGCTCAAATCTCTATCTGCCGATGTTATTTTCAGAATATTCAGAGCCGGATTAAGTGAAAAGAGATACCTGTCGAGGGGTTCTTTATTATCATTAATAATTGTAATACTGGCATCTGCTTCAATCGATTCACCATTATGTTTTATATCAATATAAAGATCAGTCGTACTTGCGAAATTCCTGTTTTCAAACTTTTTGTTTGTTTCAATAACTGTTTCTTTCTCCCTTACTACTGTTGCATATGCTTCATAGGTGTTATACCCGCATACCCCGGCAGCAACAGTAAAAATTATCATAAATATAATCGTGAAAACCCTGTGTGTTTTCGATTGTGGCAGTCGTTTGAACAGAAGAACTGTTGCAAGCACGAGAGCCATGCCAAGGAAAAAATAGAGAAGCCGCTGATTAACAATAAAACTCAGGTTTGAGAACCCGATAATATCTGATTTAAAAACAGGAAGACCAAAGGCTGAATAATCGAATATTGATCCTAACCTGAACCAGAGATAAAACATGTTCAATGCAGCTATTCCAAGAAGTAGCAGGAAAGTTATTGCCTGGTTCCTTATAACAGACATAAGAACGAATGCCAGACCAAGACTGAATATTATTGTTGGTACACAGATGATTAACAGATAGGCCACATATGCCATGTAATCAATCGTCATCGACTTTGAAATAATATTCATAAGTAAGCCGATACCAAGGATGATAAGATCGAGACCCAGAAAGAGGCGCAGGATACCCCATGTTTTTCCAATTACATATTCGAAGTTTGACATCGATCTGGTGTATAGAACTTCATTGGTATCAAGCTTCTTGTCTCTTTTAAGAAAATCAGCTGCGAGAAAGATTACAACAATTGCCTGACCGATATTTAAGAGGTAGAGGTTAATTAACGGAACTGAAGATGAGATTGAGACCAGGTCCCACGATTCATCTCCGATTGGTGAGAAAAGGCCGATATTTAAAAAGGTGAAGATGAAAAGGGCACCTAATGAAAAGAGCCTGAAGAACCAGCTTCTCCGGAGCGTCTTTGCTTCATACTGTGCAACTGTACCTATGTTATGAATGAGTGACATATTCTTATTTGGTTGTTAGTCAGTTATATCAGTGTGTAACTTATGCTCCATAAAATAAACATATGCATGTTCAATATTCGGAACTATTTCAGTTGAACTATACTCAGGAGCTTCATCTGAGACTATCTGTACTTCCCAGCCGGATTCGACAGGGATGGTAGAGATCACATTGTACCGTTCCTTGACCCTTTCATAATCATATGGATTCAGATTCATTTTGAATACATGACCTTCAGCATGCTTGACAAGATTTTCAGGTGATCCTGAGAAAACAAGTTCTCCCCGGTTCAGGAGAGCCATGCCCTGACAAGTGGAAGAGATATCGCCGACGATATGAGTTGATAATATTATTGTTACATCATGCTGACTTAACTGAGACAAAATGTTTCTGAATCGTATCCTTTCATCAGGGTCCAAGCCTGTAGTAGGCTCATCCACTACAATTATCTTAGGATTTCCGATGAGAGCCTGAGCAATGCCAAGGCGTCTTTTCATACCACCAGATAACCTGTTGGCTTGTCTGTCGCGGACTTCCAGGAGCCCAACCTGATCAAGCAGCCTGTCAACCTCTGATATTCTTTCCTTCTTATTCTTTAATCCGGCAAGGGCCCCTGAATAATCAAGAAATTCCCAGGTCTTAAGTGAAGTGAAAAATCTGAAATCCTGCGGAAGATAACCCAGAATTTTCCGAAGTTCCTTCCTGTTGTTCTGTATGTCTTTTCCATCTACAAGAACCACCCCTGATGAAGGTTTCATGAGTGTAACCATTATCCTCATCAGGCTTGATTTTCCGGCACCATTAGGGCCGAGAAGTCCGAACATACCGGTGCCAAACTCAAGGTTAATGTCTTTCAATGCATGATTGCCGTTTGGATATATCTGGTTCAGACCCTGAATTTCAATTTTCATAGAGAACTGTTATTTATTTCACAGATGTAATCAATTCTTAGTATTTGACGCATTAAAGACGAGAAATATTTCAATTGTTACAATAAATAATTATGTTGTACAGCATACTATATTTAAGAACAGAATAAATCTTCGATAAGCAAGGTAGCAAATTATTTATCCTGACTGTAAAAAGTACTTTGAAATGCAAAGTAGAGCTATATTATTTTCATTTCCAAAATCTTTCAGGTTTTTTTATAATAAAGGTATTTGGGTTGCTAAAAACTGAATTATTGCATTCTGAAACTAATTCCTATTTTTGTACTTAAATTTTTTCATGTGGTATATCTTACTAATAAGCGAAAAATAATTAATGATCCGGTTTATGGTTTTATAAGTATTCCCGGAGATTTTGTTTTTGACCTTATTGAACACCCATGGTTTCAGAGACTGCGGAACATTAAGCAGCTCGGACTAACCAGTTTTGTATACCCCGGAGCCAATCACAGTCGTTTTCAGCACGGACTAGGGGCACTGCATCTGATGGATATGGCAATCAGTACTCTCAGGAGTAAGGGAGTAACAATTTCAGCAGATGAAGAGGAGGCAACATGTATAGCTATTCTGCTTCACGATGCCGGCCATGGTCCGTTTTCTCATGCTCTCGAGAACTCAATTATTAGTGGAATCAGTCACGAGGATCTTTCACTTCTTTTGATGAGAAAGATGAATGAAGAATATAATGGGAGACTTGAACTTGCAATTCAGATTTTTACCGGTAATTATCCCCGTAAATTCTTTTATGAGCTGATCTCCGGACAAATGGATATGGACAGGCTTGATTACCTGCGTCGTGACAGTTTCTTTACCGGAGTTATAGAAGGATCTGTAGGCTCTGAAAGGATTATAAGAATGCTTAATGTAGTTGACAACAGACTTGTTATTGAAGAGAAGGGTATTTATTCTCTTGAGAAGTTCCTGATTGCGCGGAGGCTTATGTACTGGCAGGTATATATGCACAAGACCGTTTTGTCATCAGAGAGTCTGCTTGTAAATATTCTGAAACGGGCCAAAGAGCTCGCAAATGAAGGGCATGATCTGTATTCAACACCGGCATTAAAGTTCTTTCTGTATAATAAGATTGATGCGTCCGATCTTATTTCTGATGGAACTTTCACACCCGGTCTGATCGCATCAAATTTTACCAGGCTCGATGACTCTGATATACTTGTGTCGGCAAAGTATTGGGCTGATGATTCCGATAAAGTTTTATCAGATCTTTCCGGAAGATTAAACAGAAGAGATCTGCTTGCAATTGAGCTTCAAAACGACCCGTTCCCTGCTAAAAGAATCAGAGAACTTAAGAATATGGCAGGAGTTTTGATGAAGATTAGTCATGATATGGAAAATTATTATGTTTATACAGGAAGTATCTCAAACCTTACATATACTCCTGATGCTCCTGAAGTAAAGATCCTGCTTAAGAACGGAACAACTGCAGATATTTCGTCTGTATCGGATATGTTTGATCACAGGTTTCTGTCGGAAAGAGTTACCAAGAATTTTCTTTGTTATCCAAAAGAGTGTAGATAAAAAACAATAGACCATGGAATTTACAGCTGCAATAATCGCCGGATTTTTAAAGGGAGAAATAGAAGGTAATCCTGAAATTAAGGTCAGTACAGTTGCCAAGATTGAAGAGGGTCACGAAGGAGCTCTTTCATTTCTTTCAAATCCTAAATATGAGCATTTTCTTTATTCGACAAAATCATCTGTAGTCCTTGTAAATAAGGACTTTATGGCATCAGGCCCGGTAAGTGCAACCCTTATAAGGGTGAATAATGCTTATGAGGCATTTGCTTCACTTCTGAATCTCGTTGAAGCATCAAAACCAAAAAAACAGGGCATCCACCCGACAGCCATTGTTGCTCCTTCAGCTAAAATAGGGAAGGATGTATATCTCGGTGCTTATTCCTTCATTGGTGAAAGCGCAGTTATCGGTGACGGATGCAAGATCTATCCTCACGGATATTTAGGTGATGATTCCAAAATCGGCAATAACTGTACCCTTTTTCCCGGAGTGAAGATCTACCATGAGTGCATCGTTGGTAATAATTGTACAATTCATGCAGGATCTGTAATTGGAAGTGATGGTTTCGGTTTTGCTCCCCAGGAAGACGGGAAGTACCTGAAAATACCTCAGATCGGGAATGTAATTATCGAGAATGATGTTGAGATAGGGGCAAATGTCACTATTGATCGTGCAACAATGGGTTCTACAATCATCAGAAATGGTGTAAAACTTGATAATCTTATCCAGATTGCACATAATGTTGAGATTGGCGAAAACACCGTAATTGCTGCTCAGTCGGGCTTTGCGGGATCAGTAAAGATAGGGAAAAACTGTATGTTTGGCGGGCAGGTTGCTGTGGCAGGACACAGCAGGATAGCTGATGGAACCAAAGCAGGAGGTCAGGCCGGAATAGCAGGAAATATAAGAACAGAGAACACTACCATTTTAGGTTCTCCTGCAATTGATGTCAAACAGTTTCTGAAATCTTCAGTGATATTTAAATATTTGCCGGAGCTCAAAATAAAAGTTGATACACTTGAAAAAGAGGTGGAATCATTGAAAAAGAAGTAGTTTTACATCAGATTCGAGACAGAATATGTTGGATTAAATTTAGTTAATGAAGAATTTTCTGGATTGTTCGAATTTTTTTTATTTTTTTTGTACCCGGAAATTAAATTAATCAATACCACTGATGAGTGAAAAACAAAGGACCCTTGCCAGGGAAATAAGCCTCACCGGAAAAGGGTTACATACCGGAATTAACGTTACAATCACATTCAAACCGGCTCCGGCTAACCATGGATACAAATTCTGCAGGACTGATCTTCCGGGTAAACCGGTGATTGATGCTCTTGCTGAACATGTTACAGATACTTCAAGGGGAACAACTCTGGTTCATAATAATGCTTCCGTTTCAACTATAGAACATGTTCTTGCGGCATTTAACGGCTTACGGGTTGATAATGCTCTTATTGAAATGAATGGTCCGGAAGCGCCTATCATGGGAGGATCTTCAATAAAATTTGTTGAGGCAATCAAAGAGGCTGGTATTGTTGAGCAGAAGGAGGACAGAAATTACTTCATAGTAAAGCAGAAGATCACTTTCTCTGATGAGGAGCATGGGGTTGACCTTATTGTCTATCCCGATGACCATTTCAGTATAAATGTACTTATTGATTATAACTCAAAAATTCTTGGTAACCAGTATGCAATTCTTGATTCAATAGATGATTTTGAGAAGAAAATTGCCAATAGCCGTACATTTGTTTTCTTTCATGAGCTTGAACCTCTTTTTAACATGGGACTTATTAAGGGCGGAGATCTTGATAATGCCATTGTTATATTGGAAAAAGAAGTTGAGCAGTCAGAGATAGACCGTATTGCTAAACTCTTTAACCGTCCGGGAATAAATACTCATGTTGCAGGTGTTCTTAATAATACAGAGTTGCGCTATCCTAATGAACCGGCCCGGCATAAACTTCTGGATATCATGGGCGATATCGCCCTGGTTGGTCATCCTATTAAAGGAAAGATAGTTGCAACCCGTCCGGGTCATCATGCCAATACCCGGCTGGCTAAGATTATGAGGCAGGAGATGAAGAAGGCTGCTTCGAAACGTGAGATCCCTGTTTATGATCCCTCACAACCACCGGTATTTACGGTTGAGGAGATCAAAAAACGTCTGCCTCACAGGTTCCCGTTTTTACTTGTGGATAAAGTTATAGCCCTTGATGAATCTTCAATTGTTGGAATAAAGAACGTGACATTCAATGAAGCATTCTTTCAGGGCCATTTCCCCGAAGAACCCGTTATGCCGGGAGTACTTCTGGTTGAAGCTCTGGCTCAGACCGGAGGATTACTGGTTCTAAGTACAGTTGACGAACCTGAAAGGTATTCAACCTATTTTCTTAAGATAGATAAACTTAAGTTCAAACAAAAGGTTGTTCCGGGCGATACTGTAATTCTTAAAATGGAACTTGCAGATGTTATCAGAAGGGGTATTGTAACAATGTTCGGGCAGGCTTTTGTTGGAAATAAGCTGGTGCTCGAAGGTGAAATGACAGCGCAGGTAGTAAAAAATAAATAACAGGTTAATGATATCACATTTAGCTTTTGTTCATCCCGATGCCAGACTGGGTAAAGATGTTATTGTAGAACCTTTTGCCTATATAGCTGCTAATGTTGTTATAGGTGATGAAACCTGGGTTGGCCCCAATTCTACTATAATGGATGGTGCAAGAATAGGAAATAAATGCAGGATTTTTCCGTCTGCTGTTGTTTCCGGCATACCTCAGGACCTTAAATTCAGAGGTGAAGACACCACAGCTGAAATTGGCGATAATACCACAATAAGAGAAGGGGTTACTGTGAACAGGGGAACTGCCGCAGTAGGCAGAACTGTTGTTGGTAGCGGTTGCCTTCTTATGGCCTATTCACATGTTGGTCACGATTGTGCTATTGGAAATAATTGCATAATAGGTAATGCTACCGGACTCGCCGGGGAGGTCAAAATTGATGACTGGGCAATTCTCAGCGGAGGTACTCTGGTTCATCAGTTTGCCAGAATAGGTGCACATGTTATGATTGGTGGCGGATCAAAAATAAGAACTGATGTTCCACCTTTTATTAAGGCCGATCGTGAGCCGCTATCATATATGGGATTAAACTCTGTAGGTCTTACCAGAAGAGGTTTCGATAAAGAAAGAATTGATGAGATTCACAATATTTACAGAGCAATTTATCAGAATGGAATGAATATATCACAGGCTATGGAGCATGTTGAGAAAGTATTCAAGCCTTCACCAGACAGGGATTATATTCTGGAATTCATAAGAAAATCAGAACGGGGAATTATAAGGGCCAGATAGGCCCTTTTTTTATTTTGATTTCATCCAACCCTGGGCAGAGAGCTCAATCTCTGATCCTCCTTCACCTACAAGATAATTTCCTGATCCGGATGATGTTATATGACCAATAACTTTTACCGTTTCTAAAAGTTTTATCTTCTCAAACATTTCAAGAGGAACTGTAAACAGGAGTTCATAATCTTCCCCTCCGTTCAGAGCAGGAATAATGGGATCAATATTAAACTCTTCAGCAATTCTGCTGGTCTCGTAATCAATAGGTATTTTGCCGGCAAATATTCTGCAACCTGTTTCTGATAATTTGCATATATGTATCAGATCTGATGCCAGTCCGTCGGAAACATCTATCATCGAAGTTGGCAGAATCTCATTCTTCTTCAGTTCTTCCAGTACTGAAACAGGGAACTCAGGTTTAAGCTGCCTTCCTATGGCATACTCAAAACCTGCAAGATCGGGCTGGGAAACTTTTTCTTTCTCAAAGAGTTTTCTTTCTCTTTCAAGTAACTGGAGGCCCATGAATGAAGCTCCGAAATCTCCCGTGACACAAATCAGGTCATTCGGCCTTGCTCCGTTTCTTTTTATCAATTTATCTTTGCTGACAGATCCAATTGCTGTTATCCCAATTGTTAGTCCGGTGAGAGAACTGGTTGTGTCTCCGCCTGTCAGATCCACTTTATACTTTTCGCATGCAAGATTTATACCCTCATAGAGTTCATCTATCTGTTCAACTGTAAATCTCGAGCTTATTCCTAAGGCTATAAGAATCTGACCCGGAGTTCCATTCATGGCAAAAATATCCGAGATCCCTCTTAATACAGCTTTGTAACCAAGGTGTTTAAGAGGAGTATAGATAAGATTGAAATGAATACCCTCAAGAAAAAGATCAGTTGATACCAGTGTAAGGTTATTTCCGGAATCAAAAACAGCTGAGTCATCACCAATACCGGCTATTGTTGTTTTATTCTTCTTCCTTGCAGATTCGGCAATATGAAATATCAGTCCGAATTTTCCCAAATCCCCAATTGGTGTTCCTATATTCTCCATAATACATCATCTATCATACATTAACAATGTCTCTTCCGAACGGACTAAGGGCAATGGCAGTCAGCTTAAAGTGCTGAAGACCAAATGGTATCCCAATTATTGTTATGCAAAGGATAAGTCCGAATATTGCATGAGTCAATGCAATCCATAACCCCCCGGTGAGAAGCCAAATAATATTCATAAGTATGTAAAGGCAGCCTGATGCCCTGTCGTGAACACGTGTATCTCTCCCGAACGGCCAGATTGCCAGTGCCGCCATTTTAAGTGTCTGGATACCAAATGGTATGCCAACTATAGTAATCATCAGAATAATGCTTCCGATGAAGTATTCAATAGCAATTATTATTCCGCCAAAAATCAGCCAGATAAGATTTCCCAGGAGACTCATAGTATAAATTTTAATTGTTACTCAAGAATAACAGTTTTGTCTTTTGGATATTTTACTGAGTATGTCAGTACCAATTGTTTTGATTCCTGAGGTTTTATTTCAAGATTCCATCTTATCTCTCCTGTTTGCGGATTATGACTTCCTTCAGATAATTCCAGGGCTTCAACGGTTATCCCGCTGTTCGAAGAAACAGGTATCTGGTCATTTAGTGTAATCTTTACACTATTAGATTTGTTGTTCCTGATAGTAATCAGAAAAGAGTATGTTTCTGTTTTATTTGATCCGATAACTTTCTTGCTTGTGAAGTCTTTCCTTTTTTCTCTTTTTACCAGGATGCTGTTATCTGTTCCAAGCGAAACTGTCAAAGTGTCTGTAAGCTGATTGACATTCAGATATGATTTACCCACAAAAGAGTTTTCGAAATAGAGTGTTGCTTCACCGCTCTGAAGACTCAGTTTGGCCCAGTCGGTGATATTGGCAGTCAGGTATGCAAGCTGGGATAGTTTAGGCAGAGTAACGTACTTATAATCAGCAGGTGCAGTTATCCGTTGTATTTCAACAGTCTGTATTTTTCCGTCAGAGGGGATTGTGTAGGGAGTTGCAATATCAAATGTGATTGAAGTTTCTCCAATTTGTTTTTCCACAACAATTGGAGCAGCTTCGGCCAGATCTTCCATTTTCGCCTCTTTTACCGCCATTTCCATCATCACAGGGGCATCGCTTCTGCTGACACTTAAAAGTTTACTCCTGTTTGGAGGCGGAGCAGGATTATAATAATCAAGGAACCATGGATATAAAACGGGCATATCGCCGGCTACCCAAGGTGATGCATTAGAAAAACTTAGTTTAACATCTTTCCACTCTACGCCTGAGTTCTGAAACAGGTTTGCCTTGAAAAATATTGTTACCGGATTTTTAATGTCGTCCACTCTTATATCGTATGAAGGATACCATCCTGCATTTGATACAACATAGCTGAAGGTTAGTCTTCCTGATACCTGTTTTTCGGCTGAAACAGTTACAAGTATCTCTCCTGAGGGAAGCTGCTGTTTGCCCAGTTTCTGAGCAACCTGCTTATTGAGTGCAGCTATCTGTTTCTCATATTCCTTAATTAACCTTTCTTTTTTCAGAATCGAATTTGTTACCTGATCCATATTTGTTGTATACAGGTCCATAAGATTTTTAAATTGTTCAATTGAGAATGAAGTTTCTTTTACAAGGATAGCCTTGTTTGCAGTAAGGAAAGACATTTTTTCATTCAATACACTTATTGCAGCCTTCTCATCTTCA
>JFJP01040123.1_pt1 | contig 11842 bp, 12 predicted proteins | sample 431651 | NCBI WGS metagenome assembly JFJP01 (sample SAMN02602958, study PRJNA72255) | Microbial mat metagenome, whole genome shotgun sequencing project. | biome: fresh water; feature: sink hole; material: water; isolation source: purple microbial (photo- and chemosynthetic) mats found in... | reverse complement strand
AAGTATTGAGAAATCTGGATAAAAACGTCGTAAAATCATTGAGCCTGTTCCATTGGATTGAACGGGCAACTCGATAGCGGTTTGGTATTATTGCCTTATTGATCCAGGAATCCTAGGGGAGGCAAGGATTTCTTGATGTTGTGTTTGGTGGTTCGGACACTTCACCCCTGAAAGCAACTTGATATGAAACCAGCCGGGCCTCAGCGCACGCGCAGGTTCTCGAAGTAGCTGAAGTTTCCGCTCGATTCGCCCACGACCAGGTCGAGGTCTCCGTCGCCGTCGAAGTCGATGGCCGCGGGGTTGGGGTTGGTGCCGGTCTCGACGTTGTCGAAAAGGTTGGAGCGCTCCAGCCAGCGGGGTTCGCGCTCGGTGCCGACGTTCTGGAAGTAGGCGAACTTGCCGATGTGGGCGCCTCGGCTGAGCAGGATGTCGGTGTCGCCGTCGCCGTCGAAATCGGCGGCGGCCACGGCGGCCGAGTGCGTGGTGAAGACCTTGTCGGCGAAGAAGCCGGGCTTTTCCTCGAAGCGCGGCGCGTGTCGGGTGCCGACGTTCTCGAACAGGTGCAGCCGCCCGTCGGCGTCGCCCAGCAGCAGGTCGTTGTCCTTGTCGCCGTCTATGTCGGCCAGCGCGAGGGTGGGCTGGCTCTGGGCGGGCGGGGTGGCGAAGGGGTTTTCGAGCTTTTGCCAGCCGCCGTCGGGCATCTGCCGCAGGGCGTGGAAATGGCGGTTGCGGTCGGCCACCAGCAGGTCGGCCAGTCCGTCGCCGTTGAGGTCGGCGGAGGCCGTCGCGACGAAGGCGCCCAGGTCGAGCTCGGGCAGGGGCAGAGGGGCCTCGGTCCAGCGGGGCTCGCGGGCCGAGCCGGTGTTCTCGAAGAAGAGCAGCTCGCCGACGGCGTTGCCGGCCAGCAGGTCCATGTCGCCATCCTGGCCGTGGTCGAACAGGCAGGGCGTGCCGCGTGTGCCCACGGAGACGGTCCCGCCGAAGAGGATGTCGTTCTCGACCCAGACGGGCTCGACGTTGAAGCCCTCGTTCTGGAAGTACTTGACGGTTCCCTCGTAGTGGCCATAGACCAGCTCGAGGTAGGCGTCGTGGTCGAGGTCCACCAGGGCGGGGCAGATGAAGAAGTGCTCCTCGGGGATCTGGGCGAAGGTTTCGAGGAAGATGCGCCACTGGGGCTGCTGGGGGGTGCCGAAGTTCTTGTAGAACTTGAGGTCGGACTCGTCGTTGCCCACGATGAGGTCGAGGTCGTCGTCGCGGTCGAAGTCGGCCAGGAAGGGATAGGCGAAGAGGCCCATGTCGATGCTGAGCTTGACCTTGTCCTGCTCGCGGAAGCTGGGGCGCCCGCGGGTGCCGGAGTTGGGGTAGTAGCGGAGGGTTCCGTCCTCGGCCAGGCCGACCATGATGTCGAGCAGCCCGTCGGCGTTGACGTCCCCGAGCGAGGGGATGGGCTCGATGCCGACTTGCAGCCCGGCGAGCAGGGCGGAGTCGGCCACGAAGCGGGGCTTCTGGGGGTCTCCCTGGTTCTGGTAGTAGGAAAGCCCGCGGAAGCCGCCGGCCACCATGTCGAGGTCGCCGTCGCCGTCGAAGTCTCCGAAGTCGGCCACCACGGCGTCGAGGGCCGAGATGTGCTCGAAGATGTTCTCGGGGGCCAGGGCGAACCTCGGGCGGGAGAGGTTTCCCTCGTTGCGCAGGAAGACCAGGCCGACGTCGGCCCCGCCCAGTACCAGGTCGGGGTGGCCGTCGGCGTCGAGGTCGGCGAACCGGGGCGTCGAGAAGTTGAACGAAGGGATGCCCGAGGCGCTGAAGACCTCGGGGTGCTCGCGCCAGGGCTGGGCGAGCAGGGCCGAGGCGCAGGCCAGGGCCGGGATGAGGAGGGCCAGCCGCTTGCTCAGTACCATTTCCAGAGCCTCCAGGCCACGGTCTGGCCGTTTTCGTCCTGGCGCTCGAGCCAGAGGTCCTTGTAGGAAAGCCGCTTGATTTCCCAGCGCCAGTCGTGCTGGATGCTGTCGGCGTCGGGGCTGAAGATCTTCATGCGGATGAACTGTTCGTTGTCCTCGAAGGCCCAGGTTCCGAAGCGCATGTTGTCGGTCTGCGTGGGGTTCTCGGGGTCGAGGGGGAAGAGCTCCCAGGCGAAGGTGCGCTGGTCGTTCTTGTGGAACTGGATGTTCTGGTCGGCGTATTCCTCGGTGAGGTTCGCGCCATTTTCGACGACGCGGTCGAAGAAGAAGAATCCGGCCACGCGCTCCAGCTTGGTGTAAACGGTCAGGAAAGGCCCGTCGTCGTACTTGCAGGCGGGGAGCCCGGTGCTGAGCATGACCAGCAGCAAGATGGCTTTTTTCATGTGGGGAGGTTTTTTTGGGGGGGCATTCGGTGCGATGGGTGCGCGAATTTAGGCAAAAAGCCTTGTCGGCCCACGCGGGCGGTCGGCTCAGGGCTGGGCGGGCTCCTGGGCCAGTTGGGGCAGCCAGAGGCCGACGGCCTCGACGCCCTGGAGGGTCGGGTCCCTCATGCCGTGGACGATGTCGAAGCGGTAGGTCCCGGGCATGGCGAATCGGACGGCGGGGAGGTAGAGCAGGTCGAGGCGGTAGGGGTCGGAGCCCTCGCCGAGCCACTGTCCGTCGGGCAGGGCCAGGTCGTGCTGGAGGGTGTCCTGCTCGACGCTGCCGTTGGGTGCGGTGGTTCGGACGAAGAGCCAGATGTTGCTGTACGGGTAGTCGGCGTTGTGCCGCAGGCGCACCCACATGCGGAAGGCCTGCTCCGGCCCTGGGGCCTCGAACAGGAAGCTGACGGTGTCGGCCATGCTCCAGCGGGCGTCGGGGAGCTCCTGCTGCTGGTCGGTCAGTGCGGGGTCTTGGCATGAGGCCGCCAGGAAGGCCAGGAGCAGGGTGCTCCAGGGCCCTGGCGCCCAGGGGCGTGGTCGATTCGGTCTTTTCATGGTCGATCAGTCGGCGTTTTGGGGTGGTGTGGGAGGGGTTCCCTCGCCGGGCTTGTGGGGCCGCCGGCTGGGTCGTCGGCGCTTGGGCTGCGCCTTTTGGTCGGCCGTGTTGGCTTGCCGCGGGGTCTCCGGGAGTGTCCCTGCGGGCTGGGCCTCGGGCTCCGGCTTTGGGCTGGGCTTCTGGCTGGGCAGGGGGGTGCGGTGCGCGGCTTGCGCGGGGGCCTTTTCCAGCGGCTGGGCGGGCTTCTTCTTCTTGCGTTTCTTCTTGCGCAGGTTTTCGTCGAAGCGGGTCAGGCTGTCCTGGCCGACGGTGTCCACGTATTCCTCCGCGGGCGGCTTGACGACCTCTTCCTTGAAATCGACCAGGTTCTGGATCTTCTCGCCCTTTTTGTTCATCTCCACGAGCTCCTTGACGCGGTCCACGGAAATGGCCACGGTGGAGAAGGTCTTGCTGGGCTGGATGCTGAACCACATGACGCGCTTGAAGATGTCGGTCTTGAAATGCACGGCCTTTCCCTCCTCGAGCATGAGCGTGGTCCCGCGCCGGGGGAAGTCCTTCTGGGCGTCGATGTAGGAATCGAGCTCGAAGTTGAGGCAGCACTTGAGCTTCCCGCACTGCCCGGCGAGCTTCTGGGGGTTGAGGGCCAGCTCCTGCTTGCGGGCGGCCCCGGTGCTGACCGACGAGAAGTTGGTCAGCCAGGTGGAGCAGCAGAGCTCGCGGCCGCAGGAGCCGATGCCGCCGATGCGCCCGGCCTCCTGGCGGGCGCCGATCTGTCGCATCTCGACCCTGACGCGGAAGCGTTCGGCCAGGACGCGGATGAGCTGGCGGAAGTCCACCCGCTCCTCGGCGATGTAGTAGAAGATGGCCTTGGTCCTGTCGCCCTGGAACTCCACGTCGCCTATCTTCATGTCCAGCTTGAGGCTGGCGGCGATCTTCCGGGCCTCGTACATGACCTGGTCCTCCATGTCGCGGGCCTCCTGCCACTTCTCGACGTCGGCCGGCTTGGCCAGGCGGTATATCTTCTTGAACTCGGCCTTCGGCGAGACCTTGTGCTTGTTGAGCTGCATGAGCACCAGCTCGCCCGTGAGCGATACCGTGCCGATGTCGTGCCCGGGCGTGGCCTCCACGGCCACCATGTCGCCCTGCTGGAGGTTGAGGGCGTTGCCATTGAGGAAGAACGCCTTGCGGGTGTTCTTGAATTGCACCTCCACGATGTCCTGCCGCCGCCCTGCCGTGGGCAGGTCTTTCAGCCAGTCGTGTACGGGCAGTTTGTGGCTCCACGAGCAGCCGGAGCATTTTGAAGAACTAGTTCCACATGCCATTTCGCTTCTGTTGTTAGGGGTGGAGACAGAAGCAGTCGTCCCGCCTTCGGGCTCAGGTTTTCAAGCATCGCATCATTTTGAGGGAGAGGTCGAGCAGGACGATCTTGTTGGCGGCGTTGCGCTCGATGTGGGTGTGCGCCAGGTCCAGCTCGGCCGCTATCTGGGCCACGTTCGAGCCCCGGATGAAAGGGGCGAAGCGCTGGGCGAAGGCCATCTCCTCCTGGGCCAGGTGGACCAGTTGGCCGTGGTGGGCGGGGGCCAGGTTCAGGGCGAAGCTCTCGCGGACCATGCGCAGGGCGTAGAGCAGGAACTGCTTCTGGCCCTCGCGGCCAATGGAGGCCATTTCCTCGACCCAGGCCATGACCTCGGGCACCTTGACGCCGTAGCACATGCGCATCCATTCCGAGAAGTTGCGGAAGTCCTCGCTCGAGGCCCGGGCGCTGTCCAGGGCCTCCAGGGCCTTGACGTAGTCGCCGTCGGCCACCCGCAGCAGGTAGTCGAGCTGCCCGGGGCCCACCTGGTGCCGTTCGCCCAAGGCGCGGCCCAGGCTGGCGTCGTCCAGCTTCGGCAGGCGGGTGTGCTGCACCCGCGAGAGGATCGTCTGCAACAGTTGCTCCGGCTCCTGCGAGACCAGCAGGAACAGGGTCTTCGGCGGCGGCTCCTCCAGGACCTTGAGCAGCTTGTTGGCCGCCGAGGGGTTCATCAGCTCCGGAAGCCAGACCACCATGACCTTGTACTCCGACTCGTAGGTCTTCAGGTTCAGGGTCTTGATGATCTCCTCGGCCTCCTGGGCGAAGATGCCGCCCTGCTTGTTCTCGTTGGCCAGCTTCGAGAGCCAGCGCGCGAGCGTATGCCGGGGCTCGTCCAGCACGAACTCCCGCCATCGCGGCAGGAAATCCTTGCTGACCGGGTTCTTGAGCGATGGGGTCTTGACCACCGGGAAGACGAAGTGCAAATCGGGGTGGACCATTTTCTGGTACTTCTTGCACGAGGGGCATTGCCCGCACGAGTCCGAAGCCTCCGGCCTGGCGCAGCACAGGTATTGCGCGAAGGCCAGGGCAAGCGGCAGGCCCTGGCTGCCTTGGGGCCCGCTCAGCAACTGAGCATGGCTCACCCGGCCAGACCGGTGGGCTTCCAACAACCTTTCCTTCGCGGCCACTTGGCCGATCACTTCCTCGAATCGCATCTCTCGACTTTCTTATTGGGAGGGTGGTCGCAGACGCCCGATTTTCCTTTGATGCTGAAAGCGTTGGGGACTGCTTGTTTGTCTGTTTGTCGTTATCCCCACAAAGATACGCGAAAAAAGACCCCGAGGTACACTTTTCAAGGCCACCGCCATGACATCGAAACGCCCCGTCCCTTTTGTCCGACAGATTTCTTACTTTCGCGCCAAAACCTACGCAAACCTATCCGTTCCACGATGACCCCTATCAACCCCCTGATCAAAGACCTCCTGCTCAAGCACGACTGCGTCACCCTGCCCGGGCTGGGCGGATTCCTCATCCAGCAGCAGACCGCCCAGATCGAGCAGGGCGGGACCGCAGACCACTTCAGCCCGCCCCGGCGCGGCCTGGCCTTCGACAGGAGCTACGCCGGTGACGACGGAGTCCTGGCCAACGCCATGCTGCTGGCCGGGGCCGCGGACCTCGACCAGGCCCGCGCCCAGGTCCAGGAGCAGGTCCACGCCATCGGCGAGGCCCTCAACCTCGGCCAGAAGGTCGATTTCCCCGGAGTCGGCATCCTGGCCAAGATCGACGGCGCCCTGGTCTTCATGCCCGACCCCGAGTCCGAGCTCCTGGCCGAGACCCTCGGCTTCGAAGGCTTCAAGATGGAACCCCTCGACAAGCCCAAGGCCGCCACCATGGCCGCCACCGTCGTCAAGCCCCAGGAGGAGGAGGAAGACGAGAAGAAGCCCATCCTCCTGATCGCCGCCCTGCTGCTCGTCCTGCTCCTGCTCGTCTTCATCGGGTTCCAGACCAAGCTCTTTGACTTCGGCAGCCGCAGGCAGGCCCAGGTCGATGCCCCCGCCGCCGACTCCAGCGCCAACACCGCGCAGAACACCACACAGGCCCCCGACTCGGCCGCCACCGCACCCGTGGCCGAGCTGGCCCCCGACACTGCCGCCCGGCCCAACCCGCCCCAGACGCCCGCCGTGGAGGTCGAGATCGACGAGAACGGCCAGGAGCGCTTCTTCTTGGTGGTCGGCAGCTTCAAGGTCCGCGAAAACGCCACCCGCCTCAACCAGCAGCTCAAGGCCGCCGGCTACAACTCCCGCATCCTGCCCTTCGGCGACTTCCACCGCGTCACCATGAGCGGATTCGCCAACCGCGAGCAGGCCGCCTCCGAGTACCAGAAGCTCATGGCCGACAAGACCGAGGTCTGGCTCCTCGACAACTGAGCCCCGGCCCCCGCGCCCGACTGCTCTCCCCCACGAAAAACGCCGCCCCCGAAGCCTCGGAGGCGGCGTTCGTGCCTTGCCAGGCCGCGGCCGACCACTAGCTGTGGCCGCCCACGACGATGCGCAGCATCTTGAAGTTGAACACGAAGAAGCGGAAGGTCTGCCAGATCAGCGAGCGGCGCAGGAAGCGCACCATGCCTTGCGGCTCGGTCGCGTAGAGGTGTTCGCTGGGAACTCCCCGTTCGATGGGTGGTTTCATGTGGAAAAGGTTTTAAGGGATGGGGGTTCAAAAAAGGAATCAAATCGCTCGGCAAGGAAAGGCATCACTCGGGGATCATCCACCAGAGCGGACGGGCCTTGGCCTTGTACATGAAAAGGTAGTGCAGCATCAGCTTGACCCAGTGCCCGGCCAGGCCGATCTCGCCGATGGTGTAGTTGATGTCGCGGCCCCACTTGGGGTGCTTCTCCCAGTCGGGCACGATGGGGAAGACCGTCATCACGGCGGCGCGCCCCTTGAAGAAGCCGTACCCGGCCGAGACCACGCAGACCGCGCCCATGCGCGCCATCGAGGCCCGGTGCGGGTGGTCGTTCTTGCCGGTCTTGACCTGGTGGGCGATGTTCTGGGCCACGACCATCCCCATGACGCCCGAGGGCATGCCCGTGCGGGGCGGGGTGGGGGTGATGCTCATGCCGTTCTTGTTGATGGCCGGCTTCGACATGCCGTGCGGCGGGGCGAAGGCGATCCCCGTGGCATAGACGTTCGGGTAGGCCGGGCTCTGGTAGGTGGACGGCCAGTCGGCGGCCTTCCACTGCTCGTAGGGCTTGGGCGTGTAGTCGGCGTCCACCTTCATCATGCCGTTGGCGGCGAACACCTTGTCGGAGATGTCCTGGTCCTCGCGGCCGTAGGCCTTGATGCCCGTGCCGGCGAAACCCGGGATCAGCATCGCGAAGTCGTACTCTATCTGGTGGGTCTGGCCCAGGATGTCCTCGTAGTGGATGGCCTTCTCATCGACCTTCTTGACCCCGGCCTGCTTGATCCAGCGGACGCCGTACTCGCGCAGGATCGACTCCGTGAAGATCTTGGTGGGCGTGACGTAGCCGTTCTTGCGGATGTAGGCCCCGCCCATGCCGAAGTCGCCCAGCTCCGCCTCGTTGGTGATCCACCACATGTCGGCCAGGTGGCCCAGCTTGCGGTTGTCGAGCTCGGCCTTGATGTTCAGCGCGTACTCGAAGGCCGCGCCCTGGCAGGTGGCCATCGGGTGCCCCGTGCCGATCACGAAGGTCTGCCGCTGGCCCTTCTCCATCTTGGCGATGCAGGCCTGGAGGTTCTTCCACGAGTGCGCCGCGTGGTCGTAGGTGCAGACCGAGTTGGTGAACTTGTCGGGGCCCAGCCCCTCAGTGCCCGCGAAGTTGAGCTTCGGCCCCGTGGAGTTGACCAGGTAGTCGTACTCGACCTCCTCGGTCTTGCCTTCCATGTCGGGGGCCACGTGGCGGATGCTCACGAAGGGCTTCGGGTGGCGGGCGTTGCCCTCCGGGTGGATCGAGACCGCCAGGGCCTGCTTGTAGCCGATGCCCAGCTTCTGATAGACGGGAGCCAGCTTGAAGACCACTTGCTCGGTGCTCATCTTGCCAACGCCTACCCAGATGTTGGAGGGCACCCACTGGTAGTTGCTGTTGGGGCTGATGACGGTTACCTCATGCCCCTTGCCTAGCTTGCGCTTGAGGATCTGGGCAGCCGTGTGGCCCGAGATGCCGGCGCCTAGGACGATTACTTTTGCCATTATCGGTTGGTTTTAGGTTGATTGGGAAATCCGGGCCGGGTCATTGGGTCTTCTGGTTTTGACCAACGGCGGGCCGCTCGCGCAAGTTACGGCGAGACTGGCAGAAAGTCAATAGGGGGCAGGCAGGTTTTTCAACACTTCCGGGAAGGGGGCGGGTGGCCGCGGGCCGAGGCCAATGCCAGCTTGGGCCGCCGCCGGAGATTCGAATGCCCTGCTGGCTCAGCCCGAAGCCCGCGGCCGCGCTGTCCTCGAACTTGCGGCCCTCCAGCAGCGGGATTGTCCGCCAGCCGACGAAGATGGCCCCGCCCCCGCGCTCGCCCGAGCCGTTGTTGGTGAAGGTCCACCGCTCGCCTGCCGCGAACTCCCGCAACCCACCCTCACCCAGTTCGATCGCATCCGCCTGGCCGTTGCCATTGCTGGCCTGGGTCGCGCCGATCGAACCGGACACGTCGCCGTTTTCTGCCACAAGGGTCTCCCCGCGGACCGGTAAGGCCATGCCAACCAGCAGCAGGGGGATCTTCGCTCCTTTTGTTGAAATCTTCCTTTTCATCTTGACCGGGTTGGTTTTCAGTCCAATGCGACGATTGGCAAGCCCAACGAAGCTCCGAATGTTCGCCACCGTCAAATTTAAGGAAAATTATGAACAATTGGCCACGCCTGCCGGTACGTCCCGCTCGAATGATGGAATCCGAGCTTCCGCTGCCCCGTTGGCCTGATGGGGCCCGTGCGTCGAGCGGCCTTGGTTTCCCATCTGGCCTTGCCCCCGCATGCTCGCCACCATCCATGATGGTTCCGAAACAATAGCGCGTGGGCCTTTTGATAAGGCCAAGCCCCGCTCAAACATGAGGAATCGCCTTGCAGCCGAGCCCAACCCCGAAAGGGCGAAATTGACATCAACGGGAAAAAAGGCCCTTTTTCGCGGCAACAATCCCTTTTTGCCCGCACACGCTTACAAAGAGCCTAAAATGTGTCCAACTCAATTGTGTCACCAGTGGTGACACAATCTCAATATTGGGAAACAATTCGGCAAACTGCATCATTCTCCGCAAGTTACGGGCCTCGAAACTTTTGCCGAACCGCTCCACCAATTGTGTCGCCAGCAGCAACACAATTTGTTTTCCGTATTCTGCCCGTTGGTTTTGCAAAACGTCGTCGTTGATGCGCTTGCCGATGTGCCAGTAGGTAAGCGTCAACGCGCTATTGACCTGCCTTGCCGCTTCGGTTTTGCCACTTTCGATAAGCCTTACCAAATCGGCAAACAGTTGTTTTTCAGACAAGATGGTTTCTTTTTTTATCATATCTCTATCTCCCCATTAGAAGAGCCAATCCAAAGAAGAAAGCCCCGAAGGGGCGGCATGAGTGTAGAACGAACGGGCGAAATTGTCCTGAACGGAAGAACTGCCCCTATCTTTCGTAGGGATGATTCATTTTACCCACATACTCCTGTTAAGAACCTTTTAACGCCTTTGTTTATCCTGCTGTTGTATCCTGCTGTAATTGCTTTCTAAAAAGTCTAAGAGATTCAGAAACATTTTATTCCCACATGGTTCGACTCCAGGGCCATTCAATTCAAAAATTAGGGTCCAGAATTTCATTATTTTGCCTAGGTCTCTGAAGCAATCTGAAATTTCTTTATTGATTATCTTTTTGTATAGAAACATTAACTCAACTAATTTTTTTTGATACTGGTTGATGTCAAATTCAATATTGTGCTCTTCGCACAATACTTTTGCTTGCTGAATAAAGTAATCATTCTCCTCATTGTCTTCGGAAAAGAATGCCTCCTCGAAGATTCCTTTCATACAATACTCATAATCATCATTTCTACGAATGTTGACAATTACTTTTAGATAGTCCTCGCAAACCAGAGCAAACGCACCTTCGTAAACTTTTGCAAGGACAAAATGTTTTTCATTTTCGGTAAAAGGATTTGAACTATTCTCGTACATTGTTGGAAAATTTAAAAGTCTTTGAGCGATTAAGTATAGTTGCTCACATTCTTTTCGATAAGAAGTAAGTATTACATAAATCGCACTTGTTTCCATGAAGTAATCTTTCATTGCTGATTCGTTTTGATTTGTTATTTGCAAATTAGTTCACTATTGTAATTGTTGACAACGTCATTACTTCCTCCATCGTCAATTGTTACCCAAAGGCACGAATGCAAGTACGACTGAACTGTCAATGGTAATGGCAATCTACAAACTCTGAGAGCTTATAATAGATTTCATTTCCGTAGGGTACGGATCCAGGTTCAGAAAAATCAAAAATTAGGCTCAAGAATTTCAATATTCTGTCTGTGTCTCTTTTAAAGAATGCTAATGCCTTTTTATTGATTACCTGCTTGTATTCGAACAATAATTCATCTAGATCTCTTTGATAGTGGTTGATATCAAACTCAATATCGTGCTCTTCGCACAATACTTTTGCCTGTTGAATAAAGTAATCGTTGTCCTCTTTTTTCTCGGAAAAGAACAACTCGCTAAAGAGTCTTTCCATACAATATTCATAATCATCATTTTTATAAACGTTAGCAATTGCTTTTAGATAGTCCTCGCAAAGCAAAGCAAATGCACCTTCGTAAACTAGCGCAATAAAAACAGTTTCTTTATCATTGTTAATATTGATTTTATCTCCCTTGATTTTTGGAAGATCGAAAAAATGACAGGCTATTTTGTATAGTGTTTCGCATTGACTATTCAAAGTATCAAGTATTATTTCAAAAGCACTTTCTCTTTTAACGTTATATTCCATTGTTAATTCATTTTGGTTTGTTATCAGTTCGCTTACTCAATATTGAAACCATTGGCAATGCCATCTCTCCCTGCCATCCTCAACCCCAACCCAAAAGCACCATTGCGCAAGTGAAAATCAAATGCAAGGATAGCGTGTTCATCGGGTGCGGTTGAATTGATGATAGCCAAAGATACAAATTAAAACTACGAAAAGCAAGCCCTTGGGCAATCTTTCCAGGTTTTTCAGCGAGATAGCCGCCTTTTTCATAACAAGTCCTCCTCAAACGCGAAGGATTGCCCGCGAAAAGCCCCGAAGGGGCGGCATGAGTGTAGAACGAACGGGCGAAATTGCCCTGAACGGAAGAACTGCCCCTATCTTTCATAGGGATGATCCATTTTACCCAAATACTCCAGTAAAGAACCTAATGGTTTTTATGCTGGACCCAGTCTTGCTTATCGCATATGGTTTTTCCTTGCCAATCGCCGTCCCACTCACCCGCTCTAATTTTGATTTCAAAAAAATTTCGTGCCCTTCGTGCCTTTCGTGGACAAATCCCCGGTTTTTAGACTGGGCTCACCTTTGATTTCAAAAAAATTTCGTGCCCTTCGTGCCTTTCGTGGACAAATCCCCGGTTTTTAGACTGGACTCAATTTTGATTTCAAAAAAATT
>JFJP01040121.1_pt1 | contig 11845 bp, 14 predicted proteins | sample 431651 | NCBI WGS metagenome assembly JFJP01 (sample SAMN02602958, study PRJNA72255) | Microbial mat metagenome, whole genome shotgun sequencing project. | biome: fresh water; feature: sink hole; material: water; isolation source: purple microbial (photo- and chemosynthetic) mats found in... | reverse complement strand
AACAAACACGGGTAATCAACCTAAAATAAAATACCTGGTTGATATTCTTGAACTTAAATCGTATTATAAAATAATAAAGCCGGTATGCTAAAACATATCGGCTTTATTATTTATTAAGAACTAGATGTGGATCCTGCTCAAAGTAGATTGGATTTACATTTTAGCATCCATTGGACTAACATCCGTATTCCAGATTTCTAATTTTATTTTAAGAGACCCATCCGTTTGTTTCTCCCAAACAGTTATGTATTTACCGTGATCTTTAATTGGATCTGACTGGCCTGGAATAGTTAACGCCATTTTATAGGTACCTATTTCGGTTATTGTTTTATCGCAGCTCATTACCTTTAAAACAACAGGCTCGAATGAAACCACCTTAACCCCAGATTGCTTCATTTCTTCGTTTGACTTTTTCAGGGCTTCTTTCCCTTCGAGCATTTTACCCTGGTTTGGCATAGATATGATATCCACAGTATAAAAACTCAAACTCTTTTCGATATTACCCGATAACATTGCTGCTGCCAATTCTTTGTTAATTTTTTCAATACTGGCTTTAAGTTCAGCATTAGATTGTGCAAATCCTCCGGTAAAGGTAAACACCAGAAAGCATATCAAAAACGCAGATTTTAAAATTACTTTTTTCATGTCTTTAGTTTTTAATAGGTTAATATTTGGGATTATTTTAAGCTATGTAAACAGTCATAAAATGATTTTGTTTATTCCTTCTTATCAATTATTAATTACTTATCAATGTAACATTTAGCCCAGTTATGAGGTATACGCTTTAAACCCACATTAATTAATAAATCTCACGCTATACTTAATTTAATCTCTGAAATCATGCTTGGATTATTTCTTCTTTATTTCATTGGAAAAGCATTTTACCAGCTTGCGTTTGAATTTGAAAAAAACAATTGGGGATTTGCAATTTTAGGCATTATTACCTTTTATGCCGGAACTTTTATTGGCGGCATTATATTAGGAATTATTGGATTACTCGCAAACTCTGATTTCATGGAAACGATGCCCAATTTGGCATTAAGTTTACTTTCGCTTCCGTTTGGCCTTCTTGCTTGCTGGGGATTATACAAAATTTTAGAAAACCGCTGGTCGCGTCCAAAAACAGTACAACCCAATGATTCTTTGGATAGTAATATTTTAAATTAACCCCGACCGTTTAAGCAGTTTGAAATTATTCGGTGCATAATCTCAAAAATTAGTTGCCTTTTTAGAATTAGATTCTATTAAAGTTACATCATAATCTCCAATTGACATTTTTCAATTAGAAAGAGCATGCTTGAAGCCCTAAAAGTATTTTAAGGAAACTCTACAACATTTCCAGTAAAGTTGTAAAAAATATCCAAGGCACAATCGTGGCGCATATGAGCATATTTTTCGACACCTGTACAATGGCAAACACCAATTGCATTAGGCTTTAGCTTCCTGAAGTAATTTATTATATCCATGTATTGTCCTATCGAACAATCCTTCATATGAAAACCACCCAAAATGTTATTGACACTTAGTTTGAAATAATCGGTTGCAGTATTGCAAATGTTGGTTATTCCCCTGTGAGAACATGCCGTAACAATGTTTAGTTGTTCTTGCTGCTTTAATACTATAAACAATTCATCGTTAAACTGGTCAGTTATAAAATCAGTCCCCTGTTTAATGTTTAATCCCTCGAAATGGGTATCGGTTGAATTGTAAATAGTGATGTTTGGCATTATAAAAACATTCTCATCTATTTCGGTAATAACATCGACATAAACGATTCTGCTTCCAAGGAGGGCCTCTTTTTTTAATGTTCCAATAAAACGGCTATGACCATGATATTTGGGGGCAAAAATTTCTTTTTTAGCATAAACTGTAGCTTTGCTATTTTTTTCAAGAAAAGGGTATAATCCACCGGTATGATCGTAATGCCCATGCGATAGTATAAGCGCATCAATATCTGCAATATCAATACCCAATTTTTCTGCATTTTGAAGGAATATCCCACTTTGTCCGGTATCAAAAAGTATTTTTTTGGTATCTGTTTCGATGTAAAACGATAAACCATGTTCGGCTATTAACCCCTGTTTATAAACAAGGTTTTCGATGAGCGTAAGTATTTTCATAGTCCTAGCATTTTAGGATATTTGGCTTTTCTGGCATGCCAATATCTTCTCCATTAGCCCCTTTATATTTGTCGAAAGAACAGTAATTAATCCCAATTTTATTTAACAAAGACTCAACCCCTACCTGATGCAGTTGCATTCCCATTTCCCAGGGATCAAGCCCCAATACCAGACCAGCCATCTCTTCGTAAGTAAGCACAGGGATTCCAAAACCATCTTCCCCATAGGTTTTACCTTCCATTTCGGCTATAACGTATTGCCAGCGGTCGAGAAAAAAAGTACAGCCCGGACAATTTGCAACTATAAAATCAGGCTTGAAAGGTTCCATTGAATCAAATTTTCTTTTTGTGTTCGATAGCGGATAGCCTCTATTCTCTTTAACCACATAATTCCGAAACCCAAAACCACAGCAATGCCTTCTTTCAGGATAATCAATTACTTCGCCACCCCATGTTTCAATCATTCCTGATAAAACACTTGGAAATTCAGCACCTCCTACCCCCTTTGCCGGAAATATTTTGGCATAATGGCAACCTATATGCTCAACAACCCGCAATGGCTTACCAGTTTGTTTATTGATTAATTTAAATTTAGCCTTCTCTAAAATTGCTTCCTTGTATTTATAAATAATATCACTGGTATGTACAAGATTTTCCGGCAACGAAAAGGTTCTGCCTGTGGCAGATTTCAGTTGTTGCTTTGTTCGCTCCAACGTTTCAGGAAAATGCTCCCAGGCCTCTATCATTTCGGTATAAATTCCGAAAGATGTAACACACGAAGGGATAAAGTTTTTATAGCCGGAATCGTTCATCAGCGAAAATTGACGAGCAACAACCGTCATGGTGGTCTCCATGGGAATAATATCCGAATGATAAGCTATACCGGTACAGGTAGTTTGATGAGGATCATCGTAAATATCTTTTCCCAAAATTGCACCTACAATTTTCAAAAAAGTCTCTTCCGAACCTGGAAAAAAATTTTGCCGGATACAACTTCGTGCATAATAATAATTATCAGGAGCAATTTCTTTCTGGTATTCTCCCCAAACAATTTCTTTTCCTTCTTTATTCATTCGAATGAAATTTGTTTTCGATATTCTCAAATCGCTCCATTGCTCCGGTTTCGGTAAATATCTTCCGAAGTTCGTCCAAATCGGTCTCGCTTATTTTACGTAGCGTACCAGCCCCATTTCCTTTATAATTTGCCCCAAGCTTTTGCAAAATTGTATCAGTGTTTTGTCTGAACCAATCCCACACAGGCCCTTGTTCGGGATGCTCAGTGGTATCAATTTCGTCTATATAAACACAATAACCGTACTTTAGCATATTGTCGCCAACAAGTCGTTTTACCTGCAATTGCTGGCGCCCCCTTCCGGAAAAAGTAAAATAACCGGTTTCCTGTGAAAGATGACGAAGCGACTGAATAATATATCCGGGAGTATTACCGCGTGGGCAGCGTGTTTTGCACGATAAGCATTCCCCGCAATACCAAATGGTGTCGCTCTTTAATAGTGCCTCAATTTCTAATTCGTTACCATTTTGAACCGTGTCGGCAATCTGCCGGGGATCGTAATCGTAGAATTGAGCCGCAGGACATATGGCAGTGCAGGTACCGCAGTTTATACAAGCTTTGAGACCTTCTAAAAAACGGATATCCGTTTTTAGTTGTTCTAATAATGTTGCCATACTAATTCTTTAGATTCTTTTATTTACCCGATATTTTATTGTCAGATTAATTCTCTAATATTTAGATAAAGGTATTTCTACATTTTATATTTTCAAATTATTTTTCGCGACCATAAGGCCAAGCCATAATTCCCCCTTCCAAAACTTTAACGTTATTGTATCCGTTTGCCTGAAGTATCAGTGAAGCTTCGTACCCTCGGAGCGAAATCTTACACCAGGTAATTATTTCCGTATTTTTATCCTCAGGAATTTCTTCCATCCTTTTTCGAAGTTGCCCTAATGGAATAAGTTTTTCTCCAACACCTAATCGCATTTGTTCGTATTCGTCGGGATTACGGACATCTAATAAAACCATAAGGTCCTTTTTATCGAGTTTTTCCTTAAAATGCTCTGCTGAAATTCCTGTAAAAAATCCATTGAGCTTATTTTGCATTATGTGTGCGGTTGCAATACTATGGTCGATAGCAAGAGAATAAGGCGGTGCATAAGGCAAGTCGGCATTCACCATATCGTTCACCGTAAGTTTTCCCTTAATTGCCATTGCCCAAATTGCAACCTGCTTGCTAACATCCCCAAATCCCAAGACCTGAGCCCCCAGTATTAATCCATGAGCTATTTCAACAACTAATTTGGTTACAAGCAGCTTACCCTGCATAAAACCGGGCTTATCAAGACTTGCATTCACAACTGTTTCGATATTGAGAATACCAGCTTTTATAGCAGCATGTTCAGATAGTCCTGTAGACCCTACGCCATAATCAAATACTTTGCAGATACCTGTTTGAATAGTACCCTGGAATTTAGCTACATTTCCCGAAATAATATTTTCTCCGGCAACACGGCCTTGCAAATTTGCAAGGTCGCCATAAGGGGCATGCACATAATTTCCAGAAACAAGATTTGGAATTTGGACACAATCGCCAACTGCATATATATCGTTATCGGTAGTTTGCATAAACTCATCTACCTTAATTCCGCCAGTTTTGCCAATTTCCAAACCAGCTTCTTTCGCTAATGTACAATCCGGAATTACACCAATGGCCACAACTGCGAGCTCACAAGGTATTTCGGTGCCATTTTGAAGTTTCACGGCGATAAGTTTGCCATTTTCTCCTAAAAATGATATGACGCCATTTTCTAAAATAACATTGGCTTTGCTTTGCACATATTTTTCGACCAGTTTAGCCATTTGCCTGTCAAGAAATGTAAGAAGTTGCGGCAATAGCTCAATAAGAGTAATTTCGATACCAGCGAGATGCAGTGCCTCACATGTTTCAATTCCAATTAAACCACCGCCAATAACCACAGCCCTTTTAATTTTCCCTTCATCACGAACCTTGCGCAGATAATCGGCATCTGGAAGCGATTGTAAGGCAGTTACTCCATCCAATTCTATTCCGGGAACAGAAGGTTTACGAGGTTTTGAACCAGTGGCAATAACCAGCTTGTCGTATTCGGCAGAACCTTTTTCGCGGGTAATTATATCAATAAATTCTATACGTTTATTTTTTCTGTCAATGGCAGTAACTTCAGTATTTACTTTGGTGTTAATTTTCTTGGCATTCCAAAAGAACTTTGAATCACGGACTACTCCCGCCGGTGAACACAAAAGCTGATTCCGGTCATCGAAAAAACCACCAATGTAATAAGGGTATCCGCACGAAGCCATAGAGAGATCAGAAGATTTCTGGAAGATAGTAATTTCGGCGTTTTCGTCCATACGTCGGGCTTTCGAAGCAGCTTTAGGCCCCGCTGCCGAACCTCCGATCACGATAATTCTTTTTGTACTCATACTGTTCGGTTTTGAAATGATTGATCTGTTTAAATTTTATCATCAAATTCCTTGAATGGATTATGTCTGTGTTCCCTGTCCTTTACAATAAGTGTAGTTACCGGAGCTTTCGACCTTTGATTGAAGAGAATATCGTGTCCCATACAAAGTCCAAATGAAATATTAAGTTCAGTATTATTGCTAGCCAGGTAATTGGCTTGCCCTGCAGGATTGCATGAAACGCCTTTAGCATTATTACCTAGTAGTTTGGCCGAAGATATTTTCCCTATAAAGCAGTCGATTGAATACACCTCAAATTTTTCTGCAAGTCTGGTTTTAAGTTGTTCAGCTTCTTTTTGTAAGGAAATGCAATTGGCAATTCCTATTCGTTTAATCCCGGCCTTTTGAGCATAGCTAATTAATTCTTCTACCCTATTTCTGCCCGGCAACCGAGCCTCTTCTGCTATGCGCATAGTGTTTAATTCCGCTTCGGAATATAAATTTGTGCGACTATCCGCAGAATCAGCTATTTCATCAGTCATCTTATTATAAAACACGACTGACCAATTATTATTTTGGAAAATAAGTTTGCTGATGCCACCATTTTTAAGACGGGTTTTAAAACTGCCGAATTCACCCCCTGAAATCGAATACAAAATAGCGTTTATAAGCCCCCCATGCGATATAACAATAATTTTTTTCCCCTGAAAATTACCGGCAATTTTAGTAATTCCCGCCATAGCTCGCTGGCACAAATATTCGAATTCTTCCTGATCGGGAATACCATCTGGAAAAAGATTCCGACGCTCTTCCGGCAAAAGTCCGGAAGCGGAGCCATAACAACGTTCAATAATTTCGGTGTATACATGAATTTCAGCTATTGAAATTTGAGAACCAATAATTTGAGCCGTTTCATAGGCCCGTTTTAAAGGACTTGATACAATAATGTCCCATGGTTCTCTCTTAAAGTATAAAGCAAGTTGTGCAGCCTGTTTGCGTCCTAAAGCGTTCAATTCTATATCCTCTCGTCCCTGAAGCCTGCCTGTAGAATTCCAATCGGTTTCGCCGTGCCTGATGATACAGATAGTTGTTGCTATTGAATTGCACTGCTCGTTTGCTTCCATAAAATGTTGTTAAATAAAACGACCATCGTCTTTTTTATCTTCCAATTTCTGCAAGTTGTTTTCAAACCATCCATTTTTTGAAGTTTCGAAAACATCAAACTTTGGAATATATGGTTTTATGTCTAACACCGGAGAACCATCAAGAATATCAATATTTTGAACATATAATTTATTTCCTTCAATTTTATTGAGAAATACTACCGATACTCCAATTGAATTTGGCCTTCCTGGCGAACGGGTTGCAAACACCCCATGTGGCTTGGTATCTAAAAACGGAATTACCTTTAAATCCCTTTTTGTAGCACGATGAAGATGAAACAAGATAAAAATATGCGAAAAATGCTCCAGATCTACTAGCCCCTCGCAAAATTCGGGAAAAATCTCTATGATAGCTTCGGTGTTCATCGCTGCAGCCGGCTGAATGGGCGTTCCTTCAGCCTTCAAAAAAGGCGAATGAACAATTCCAATTGGCCGATAAGTGATATCAGGGATGTCCATTTTCCATATTTTTATTTTTCTCAATTGCATCTAAAACAAAATCGGGAGCGACACAAGGTTTCCAGGTGTTTCTGCCTACAAAAGCCAACTCTGTTTCCGCTTCGTTTATCAATTCGTTATTCGAATTGTAAAGTTTATACGAAAACCATATTCTTACTCCTTTGATGGCTTTCAAACTGGTTATTACCCTGAGCTGTTCGTCGTAATGCGTTGTTTTTAAGAAACGGAAATTCATGCGAGTTACAGGTAGCATGTATCCGGCTTCTTCTACCGAATGGTACGAAATACCAATGCTTCGGAACAATTCCCACCGAGCCGTTTCGTAATATTTTACATAATTTGCATGGTGTACCGTTCCCATTTGGTCGGTATCAGGATACATTACCCTGAATTTATACTCGTTTTCTATCATTTTTTAAGCTAATTCTAATTAACTAATTCGGTTGCCGGGTTGGTAACACCTTTTAAAAGTTCATCAAACCCGTTTTTTACAGCAATATCGTTCAGTAAATCATTAAGGTTACCTCCGTCGCAAATAGAACAAATATCTTCATTTAAAGGAATTTGTGCTAAAAAGGGGATATTGAATGTTTTAGAAAGCAATTCGCCGCCTCCTTGCCCAAACAGAAAATATTTCTCTTTCGGATGTTTAGAAGGCGAAAACCAAGCCATATTTTCTACTATCCCAAGGACAGGAACACTCACATGTTCATTTTTAAACATAGAAATTGCTTTTTGAACATCGTCAAGCGCAATTTTTTGGGGTGTAGTAACAATTATTACTCCACTTATTTCGTATTGTTGAAGCAGGGAGAGATGTATATCGCCAGTTCCCGGAGGTGTATCAATAACCAGATAATCGAGCTGCCCCCAATTGGTTTCGTCTAAAAGTTGCTGAAGTCCATTGGAAGCCATTGGGCCACGCCAAAGCATTGCCTGTTTGGGATTAATAAAAAAACCTATCGACATCGCCCTAATGCCAAACTTAATAAATGGTTCAATTACAGTTTTTCCATCTTGCTCTGCTATAGATGGCTGTTCGCCGTGAAGGTTGAAAAGCGTTGGAACTGAAGGACCATAAATATCGGCATCCAGTAAACCAACTGCGTGGCCATCCATCGCAAGCGACAATGCCAACCCGGCAGCAACCGTTGACTTCCCAACTCCGCCTTTACCAGATGCCACCATAATAATGTTTTTAATGTTGGGCAGTATTTTTTTTACAATTGCTTGTTGTTTATTCATATCAATTAATTTTATTCCAAATATTTACAATTTCTTTACTCGCCATTGAATTCGGTAACCATTCTATTATGCTTTTACAATTGAGCATAGCTTCAACTATTTCCCTATCAAAAAGAATTTTCCCAACCACCGGAATTTCTCTGTCAAAACACCAGTTTTCAATCTCGCAGGTGATATCTACATTTAGATCGTACTTATTGATTACTACATACGATTTAACCTTGAAATTAGATGAAAGCTCCAGAATACGTTTCATATCGTGAAAGCCAGAGCGGGTGGGCTCCGTAACAATTATTGCTTTATTGGCACCGGTGACTGAAGATATCACCGGACAACCTGTTCCGGGAGGGCCATCGATAATTATTGTTTCGAGTCCTTCTTCTTTGGCAATTTTTCTTGCATAATCGCGAACAACATTTACTAATTTGCCCGAATTTTCTTCGCCGGGGGCAAGACGGGCGTGCACCATTTTCCCGTTACGAAAGGTTCCGGAATACCAGCGACTTTTATCACTCTGCAGCATGGAAATAGAGCTCGACGTACAAATCCGGGAACATAACTTGCAACCATCGCAAGATGTCTCGAAAATAGTAACCTTTCCATTTTGGTACGAAATAGCATCGAACCGGCAATAGTCAATGCATAATCCACAGTTTGCACATGTATTATAATCTATTATCGCTTTATAACCCGATATATATTTCGCTTCGAGATAATTATCGGGTGTTAATATTAAATGCAGGTTGGCGGCATCAACATCGCAATCGGCCACTATCATTCTACTGGTTAGAGTAGCGAATGCGGCACTAAGGCATGTTTTGCCTGTCCCCCCTTTACCGCTTAAAATAGCTATTTCGTTCATTGGTTTATTTGCTCCCCGATAGTTTTTAATAAATCCAAAAATTGAACATTGTAATTGGGTTTTTCCTTTACCAATAACCGACCTTCAGAATAAATACGGGCAATTTCCCTATCGAATTGAATTTCCATAAGAAGTGGAATGTTGTTAATTTTAAGCCAATTGTATACCTCATTGTCACCTAAACCAGCGCGGTTAATAATTACGCCGAAAGGTTTTTGAAGATGCTGAAGGGTTTCGACTGAAAGTTTCAGATCGTTTAATCCAAAAGGAGTTGGTTCGGTAACCAAAACTACAAAATCGGCCTTATCAACAGTAGCGATAAAAGGACAGGAAATGCCGGGCGGGGAATCTAAAAGGATTAATGTTTTATCGTCTGATTCCTTAATTGCTTTTTTAATTACGGGCACTGGAGAATATACTCCAACTTCGGCCCTACCTTCAATCACCTCGGCATGGCTATTTATATACATAGATACTAACGAACCCATTAATTTTTCTCTTTCGGTTATAGCTCCAAATTTGCAAGCTACACTGCAAGCGCCGCAATTGTGGCACAATTCCTCAACTACCTGAATAAAATTAGAAGGCGGTAAGTAAACAATAGCATGGTAATTACAGTACTCATAGCATTTACCGCAAAAGACACATTGCTCCTGGTCTATTACCGGAATGTTCTGCGAAACATTAATGCTACCAAATTGATATCCCGAAATAAACACTCCTACGTTAGGCTCTTCGGCATCGCAATCGACCAACGTAACAGGTATTCCTGAATTTTGGGCTGCCCAGAAAAGATTAGTCGAAACAAGCGTTTTCCCAGTACCGCCTTTACCGCTCGCAATAGCAATCTTCATATCGAGTGATTCTTTTTTACAACGAAATCTCCTTTTTTTACCCCTAAGGTATCTGCTATAACATCGCATTTAACCATTAAAAGGTAATAAACCTCCTTTTCTGTTTTGCCCAATAACCCTTCCAAATTACCATGGCCTTTAGAAATTATGGTGTCCGCACGATCAAAAACATCGTTAAATTCAAGAGAACAATGTTCCACAATTGTAGAGGGAGCATCGTAACCATTTGATATAATATGCGAAACCTTATCCATACCAACATAAAGAGCATCTTCGATAGTAACATCGTTTATGACAGGGCCGCCCCGAACAGCATAGTACAAATTAGCATGTGCCATGGTTTCAATGAAAAGCTTGTCGAAAACAATCTCACCGGCATTGTCACCGAGGTAAAGTACTGTTTTTGCTTGTAGTAGTGCTTGTTTTAATTCGGAGGATTGGTCTATGGCAAAATCGGTGTGCAATACCTTATCAATTGTTTCCTGTAAATCGAAATCTCTACTTATGCCAAAATCAATAATATTTCCGGCAATAGCGAGTCGCAATGCCATATCAAAAGGATCCCCGGATTCTTCAACCTTTTTTTTAAAATCGGAATACATGTTTAATACCAAATCGTTACTTTGGTGCTTTACAAGCTTATAAGGATCAATATTATGAGTGTATTGTTTTAGGATTGCATGTAATTCCCTCGAAAATACGGGAGCCGAAAAATTATCGCATATTTCAGTATAAACTTTAGCCATTTCCCGGGTAAAGCTCTTTTTATTCTCGTCGGAGATATTTTCATTTTCAATCAATTGCCCAAAAGCACGGGCAAAGCAGAAAAAACAACGGTAATCTGAAATCATTGCTTCTCTGGAATTAATGGTCGCAGGCATTTGATCCAATAACCAGTGATTTTTTGATCCAATCGGATACTAATTCATGCGAACTTTTAGGTTGTGCACCAACATTTACTTTAATATTTTGTGCAGCAAATAAGTCGAGGGCGCGCTGTCCCATTCCTCCGGCTATAACGTCGGTAACGCCACGTTCAGCAAGCCAACCGGGGAGTAAACCTGGTTCATGAGGAGGCGGGGTGATTAATTTTTCGCCAATAATGACATTATTATCAACATCCACAATGGCAAATTGCTCACAATGACCAAAGTGAGAACACAAACTGCCGTTTTCTAACGGAATTGCAACAATAGACTTCATGCTTAATTTATTATTAAATGAATAATTTCAATACTTTGTGGATAATAAAATGCAACATAATTTGCCTTCAATTTTTGCAAAAACTCAAAAAAGAAAGTCTAATAATTTACAACACATAGTGAACCACAAAAAAGGATACTTATAATCGTTTAGTTAGATCCACTATAACAGTTGTTAATATCAGACATTCTTATAATTAAGATTAAACGTTCCCTCTGAATCGCAAACCCATCCCTCTTCCTAATCCCTTTCCAAAACCACGTCCTCTGCCATAGCCTTGTCCTAATCCCATACCAATTTCTGATGACGAACCTTTGCTTTGGAGTATTTCCTCATCAGTTTTTCCCTTGTTTTCGGGGTTGCACCGGCCCATTTTTCTGCCGGTCATGGCGCCTTCGCCATTTGGACCTTTTCGGTTTAAATTTGGCATAATAACCTCCTTTTTAAAAATACGTTTTATTTTAATCCGCTTTTTAAGCGTTT
>JFJP01027726.1_pt1 | contig 11848 bp, 2 predicted proteins | sample 431651 | NCBI WGS metagenome assembly JFJP01 (sample SAMN02602958, study PRJNA72255) | Microbial mat metagenome, whole genome shotgun sequencing project. | biome: fresh water; feature: sink hole; material: water; isolation source: purple microbial (photo- and chemosynthetic) mats found in... | reverse complement strand
TGAACTCATATTTTCTTTTTCTATGTCGCACATCATCAAAACAGTCAACAACAAATCTATCAAAAAAACAAATAAAGACAAAATGTCCATTGCTTCAGGAAACTTAATGCCTGATTTTTCTAGAAAGTTCGTTTGTTTTTTATAAGCAAAGGCTTTTGGAAGATTTTTTTTCATTGAAAATTGAGAAAGGCTCAATAGTTCTTGCTTTAAAAGGATCAATTCCGATGTTTTAATTAATTCTTTTGCAGACCCATTTTTCAGCATAAATAAACCTTGAGGATTCATATTTATTTCATAACCCAATAAACTTGACATTATAAAGAAAAATGGTTTATCAGATAAAAATTCCTTATTTATTTCTTCTTGTTCCTTCACAGTCCAAAATTTAATGAGAGATTTGCATAAATTGTAAATCATTTGCTCCAAAAAATCAAGTTCAAGATTTCGCAAATAAATTTTACTTTGATCATTGAAAAATGTGTTTAGATTATCTTTAATTTTTGGTTCTGTCAAAATATTCTTCATATAGCCCAAAAGAAAACTCTTTATTAAAAACCAATGAAAAACAGAAAAACTATCAATTTCTTCTTTTATTTTTAATTCTGCTATTAGTTTTAAAACTTGTTCTTTTTTCATGACATTTTCAGGTGGCCAATCTTTTTTCTTTAAAATTTGATTAAAAACTTCTTCTAAAGGTGCAATAATTTCAGGGTTTTTCAAGAAGAACATCAACCATGTCAACCAATCAAAAGAAAATGCAAATAAGTTCGCATTTTTTAATATATTTTCCTTAAAGATTTCTATTATTTTCCCCCATAGACTTGTTTTTTTACTATAAGAAAAAAAACAATACAATAAAAATTTTGTTTTAAAATTTTCTAAGCTAATTTCATCAGCTAAAACATTCAAAATATTTTGTATTCTTAGACTAGGATCATTTTCTTCTTTCAATAAAAATTCAATGAAACGTTGAAGATTCTGGTCATTATCCAAAACCTGTTTTATTAATAACTTTAGCAGTTTTTTCCCTTCTGGATCAACTAACAAGTAGTTTATCACTTTTTGTTCCGAAATAAATTTTTTGAGAAGAAGCCATAAATAATTGTTGAAACTGCAATGAATAAATTTCTCTCTTATTTTAAATATACTTAATGGTATGATTGGATTAATTTCTTCTAAAGATTGTGAAATGCACCAATTTTTTATCGTTTCGTTCTTATGTTCCTCATAATCAACTTTCAATTCATTGAGTTTCTGTAAAACTTGTATACTTTTAATGTATATTTCAGAAGGAGCTTCTATTAAAATAATGCTTTTATCATCATGATCACCTTTTAATTCATTGTTTTTTTTCACCTCATTTTTTTTTTCCCCTTCCTCTTCTTCTTCATCATTTTTCCAAATTTTCCATGATTTCACTGATTTAATTCGGGTATTAAATTGTTTCAAAAGAAGTAAAGATAGTTCCGTCAAATCATTTTTAATACAATTCACTAATAATCTCTCATAAATAAAAGTTCCAAAAGGTGTAAACTCATCTAATTTCTTATTTTGTTCAACTAAACCTTTTACCAACAATTCACAAGCTCTAACTTGATAAAATCCTGGCGATAACCATCTGTCCCACCATTCAAAGAGATATTGTGTAGTTTTTCGACTTTTCATTTGGAAAAGATGATTCCAAATTGTTGAAAAGAAATAAATGATTAAAATATTAAAACATTCTTTAGCTTCATTTTTTGGGATAAATAAATTTTTTAAAGTTGTTTTTTCTGAAGTACGATTAAAATTGTTTTCCATAGCATTCAAAAATTCGATTTCTTTGTTATTTTTTAATTTTGAATAATTTGTTGTCTGGTTTTTTTCCAATGAGTTATGAAATTCCACAGAATTTACAAGGTATATTGCCTCCATTTTCTCAAATTGTTTTGTTTGCTTCCCAATTTGTTCTCTAAACTGTTCATGTTCCATTAAAATCTCTCTACAATCTTTGATAAATTCCCACAAATCATATTTTTCTTTTATTAATCCTCTAAGTATGGAGTGGAGATTTTGATAATTATCTTCGATTTTTAATAAAGTAACTTCATCAAGAGGATCAGGTTTAAACATCTTTATTTCTTTGAGAAAATCTGATATTAAATAAGTAGTTTCTCCTTTATTTGAACCGGATTCTTTGGAAGAGACTGACTTTTCGGTGAATTTCAACTTATCCTGTTGAATAGAAACATTAACATCTCCCTTTTGAAAAATTATCATTATAACTAATGAATAAACTTCAAATTTGATATGATTTGGATGTCCTTTGTTTAAATTATTTAATTTGTTCACATCTAAATCAATGTCAGAAAAACTAGCAATTTTATCTTGATTTTGTTTCAAACGACTTAATAATAGTTCACTTTTTTGGTTTTTCAAAATGGAGCGTATTTCAAGTTTTTTCTTTTCAAGTGTACAACATTTTTCTACATACTCCTTTTCAATCTCATTAAATGCTTGAATGGAACTGTCTAATGCTGGTTCGATTTGCTCTCTTTTCTGAATTTCTTCTTTCAAAGTTTCAAGGTTTTTATTTTCAAAATTTATTTCCTGAATTTTCATCTTTACCACAGAATTTCGGAATTTAGTTTCCAAAATAAAATAAAAATCACAGACAAAATCAGAATACTCATTTTGCTGAATGAACTTTTTCATAATTTTTGAAAAATCTAAAAAAAAAGATAGAAGACTTATTATTTTCCCTTTTTCCATGTTTTCTGAGAGAAGGGTATCGACTAAAGAATTCAAGAAAATCTTTAGAAATCCTTCAAATTTTAAACTGGGAACAAAAAATTCTTGGATAATTAAAAGCATATTCGGCTGTTTTAAAATAGTTTCCCAGCTACTTTTATTCAAATAGCCATTCAAAATTTGTTTGAAAAGAAAATTATTAAAGAGTGGTTGATAATTTGGAACTGTTACATATTTTCCTTGTTGAGCAAAATTTTTGAGGACCTCGTTTTTTTCAATGAATAAAAAATTATTTTCTAAAAATAATTCAAAAATTATCATAAAAGATTTTTTTTCCAACAATTTTAGTTTCAAATCCCGAATAAAAATATCCGCATTCAACAAATATTTCAACACATTTTTCATTTTTTTTGAAAATAATATCTCGAAAAAATTTTCCTGATCGATGATTGCCATTCTTTTTTCATTATACTTGTAATACCCCTTTAAATAATTAATATTAATCGTTTTTGACACAGATTCAGCAAAAACTTGAGATTCTTCTTTATTAATTCGAATAAAAAAACCTATTTCAGGAGAAGATTTTTTCGTTTTAATATATTTGACATCAGGATAAAATTTGTAGTTCAAGGAGTTTTGGCCGATTTTGAAAGGCAGATTTAAATTGCTGATTAATTTATATTCACTTTCTTTTATTCTGAGATACTGGCGCATTTCGAGATTTTTATCGTTATCCCAATGCATTTCATTATAATGCTTCTGAGCCGCTTCTGGAGATTCGAAGAATTTAGAGTATTGGAAAAATTCAACATGCCAATTCTGAATTCGAAGGAGTTTTCCTTCGTATTTTATTAAGAAATGCAAAGCCAATTGATCCTTTCTTTGCAGGATACAACAACAGATGATTTTTTCATAAATTAGAGAATTTGGAAAAAAATAAATTGATTCAAGACATTGGACCACCTTTTCTATATTTTCTTTTAGAAATGATTCACATGCAAAATTTATAGAGAAAACCACGAATTTCATGAGATAAAACAAACTCTCTTGTGAAATGGGAACGTCTTTTTGCAATGCTGGCTTTACATAATTCTCAAATAGTTGGATCCAATTTTCTGCTGAATCTAACCAAAGTTTCCGAAAATTATTGAAAACAAAATTAAAAAAATTAAGATAGGATGAATCAGACTTTGAGCTCAGTTGTTTATCCAATTTCAGCTTGAGAAAAGCAGAAGCAATACATTTTAAGGTAGATTTGTCATGAATCGAGAATTTGAGTTGATTCAGACTTTCCAACAAAAACTCATCGCAATCCAAGAAATAATCAATCATCATTTTTATATGAAATCCCTGCAACGCTTGGATTATTTTGATAGTGTTAATAGCATCGATTTCTTTCTCCTTCTTTTTCTCTTTATCATTTTCTTTCTCTTTCTCTTTCAAGATGAATTTTTCGATATATAAAATTAACAAATGTTTGAAAATATTTCGATTTTGAGGTTCATCTTTCTTAATTTGAGGAAGGGAATTCTGTAAAAAGTCAAAATATATTTTTGTAATGGCCTCAGTCATCAAGCGAGGAACATTTTCATTTGGCGATTGTTTATTTTTCAATTGGTTATCATCTGCTTCATCAAAAATTATTTCGTTTTGAAGTAAATACAAGAAGATTTCTCTGAAATGGAATAAAGTATTAAGATTGTCGAAATAAGAATTTATTGGAAAATCAAAATTCTTTATTTTTAAGAAAAGCATAACCTTGAAAATATTCTCATTCCATAATTTTTTAACTCTTAAAATATCTTGTAACGGGCTGTGCCTTCCTAAATAATTTGGATTTAAAATCAAAGGAATATCTTTTTCTTCAACTGCATCCAATCTCAAATTATTTTTATACATGTCACTTATTTTCTGCTTTTCAAGTCGAATGTAAGTTTTTACGGAGTTTTCAGGGGTTAAAACAAAAATGAGTTTGTTTTTTGTTTTAATAGAGGTTTTCTCATCCATTGACATTCTTTCCATAGCAACCATTAAAGGCAATATTCCAATTTTATTGCAGGATGTGATAGCCTTTGAGTAAATTATTTTAAATTCTTCCCGAATAGCTTTTAATGTTTTCATTTTTTGTTTCACATCCACATCAGGACTTTTATTGGATAGTATCATATGAACAAAATTATCTCCTTTAAAATTTGGCAATATTTCCTTTTTGGATAAAATTTCCCTCAAACGGAGAATCAAACTTTCGAACATATTTAAATTGCTCTTTTGAAGCAACAAACACAAAACACTGTTCCCAAAACTATCAACCTTCATTAACTCCTCTATATTTGGAATTTTTTTAAAATTACTCAGTGTGGCTATTTCAGTTCTATATAATATTTCGTGAATAGGTGTGACAATAATCCCGGGACTTTCAAATATGGTCACAAATATGTTGATATCTTCTGTGGAAAAAAAGTCATTTTCCTCAAAGTATAAGCCCGCAATTTGGAACCCATTTTTGAATTCCATCTTTCCTGATGTTATATTCCCCTTTTCCCATACCCCATAATATTTTTTGTAGCAAGAAAGTCTTGAAAATTCTAAATTCAGAACCCCTTCTCCATGTCTTAAACCATCCCTCCATTGGCCTTGATAAATTTGATAAAGTTCTCGTTTATCATTCCTTCCTTTCATAGGTCTATAAAAGGATTTTGTGCCAAAACCATGCGGATCTCCTAAGCAAAATTCACCTGAATAGATTGATTTATTTGAATACGTTAAAGTCCCCATTTTATCGAAATAGGATCCTTTAAAAAAACCTTCATATCTTGAATATGCATTATTAGGTTCATATGTAAAAACACCATATCCATCTGGCTTTAGTTTGTTCCATTCTCCTTTATAGCTGCTGCCATTCTCATAATGTATTTCTCCATATGCGTGTTGTTCATAAACTTCTTCATAATCTCTCGACACTTCTTCATATCTAAACATTTTTCTGCTAAAATCTTGTTTATATGTAATTTGTCTTTGACCTTTGTAGACTCCACCAAGATAGAGTTCAAGATATTTCAATAAATTTTTCTCATCTTTTGCTTCAAATGCTTTGCATTTTACTATTTCAGCCCTCATCTTTCTTGGTAGTTCATTTTCAGTGGATAACTCGATAATCTCCTCCTTTGATAACTGAGAGATAAATCTCGTTTGAGAAGGAAGACAAAACCAAGTAAGGATTAAAAGGTTTTTATAAAATATAGGAGATATAGCAGAATATTGTTGAATCATTCTCTTTTGCAGAATTTCTCTCATTTTTTTTAAAACATGAGCATCATGTTCTTGTTCTATTTCTTTATCCTTCAACAAATTGATTTTATCATCGTTGACCTCAATTTCTTCTTCTGGGTTTTTATTTTTTTTTTTGGTATTGGAAGCAAAAAATTTCCAACCATCTAATTCAGAATAATTTTGTCCTTTTTTCAAAAAGTTTTGCTTTTCATCATTGTCTTCAATCATTTGTTTCAAAAACATAATTACATCCGATTCTTGGCATGTTTGTCCCCCTCCATAAATCAATTTAAAGCTAATTGGTCCTTTTACCAATTCTTCAACATTGCTAAACTTTAATTCATCATAAAAAAAACGAGCTGCAAAATATTCCATTATTGATTTATGAGTAAATCTCGCTTGGCCATTAAAAATAATCAATTGAGCGCCGTTACGTGCTAGTTTTGTGATAACATCAGTGGAGAAAAATCTTGCAAATGGGTCAGATTCATTTGATAATATTTCATTTTTATTATTATTATTTTCTTTTATTTCTGACGTTTTTGAAAATAGTTGATTTAAATCTTTTTTCTTGAGAGAATAGCTAAAACCTTCAGTGGCTACAGACGTTTTGTCCAACAAGAACATATTAACAGCTAAATCTTTTGAAAATTCATAGAAGGATTTCTCTAAATCGAAACCTTTTGGGATTTGATCTTGTGTATGTTTTAGAGCACGATTCATCTCAGTTTCGAAATGCTTTATTGTAAAGACTTTATAAATGCTAGATTTGGTGATTTTAGTTTTGACTTCTGAACTCAAACTTGGCAATATATCAATGATTATTTTCAGCATATATGGAGTTTTCAAGAGTTCTTCTAAACCAGTGATTCCTCTGATAGTTACCCAATATTTGTCAAGAGTCCATTCATTGTAGAAATTTTTCTGTTTACTGTTAAAATTGGAAAAGTCGTTTTTCTTTTTCTTGTCTCGATCAACTCTTTTCTGGATGTAACTTTTTATCTGGTTTATACTCAAAGGAGTGATTCTATATTCAAGAAGCTTGCTTTCGTTATTGGCTTTAAAGTATTTACTATATTCTCCATAAGCCTTCAAATATTCCTCTCTAGATGTTACAATAACTTTGGCATATTTTCCATATTCAAGGATCTTATTGCATTCATAAAGATTTTTTGGAGCCTTCAATTCATCATATCCATCGAAAATAAACAAATATTTCCTCGAATTCTTTTCTGCTTTCAATGTTTCAACAAGATTTAAAGCTTGATGCATTGATTGCAAAGTTTCTAATACGCATTTGGACACATTGTTTATTTCAGCCAGCCTGATATAAATGGGAATATAATCATTTACTCCCAGTTTATACCTTTTCCATTGCTGATATTCAATCATCTTTAAAAAAACTGATTTTCCTGTGCCAGCATCACCTTGTATCAGCATCACAGAATAGCTAGAATTATTCAGAAATTCATCAAAAGCATTATCAGAAAATTTGCTCCAAAGTGGAACTCGCTTATTTGTTTTGAGTTTGTCCTGATAATGAATTCCTTCAATCTCAATAAAATCCATTTCACAAATCTCATCTCTATAGTATTGCTCACAACTCTTCTGCAAAGCACTTAATGAATGTTCAACAATGAGCTTATTTTTCAATGTATTATAGTATAAAGTACAACCTAATTTAGCTTTAATTGAGACAAATTCAAATTTAGTTTCTAGTTTTAAAGCAATAAGCTTCAATCTCTCCAACACTTTCAGAGCCAAATCACCAAGGGAAGAAATTTCATAAGTGTGGCTTTCTTCTTTAGGCATTCGAGTTAAATCACTTAGACATTGATGCAAATAAATCTTGACTTCCTTTTTTGAATTACTCAGAGTGAAAAAAAAATATTTCAATTTCTGTCCATGAATATTTTTTCCTTCATAAATATCTCCCATCCACTCTATACATTTCTTCCTTTCCACATAGCTTCTCTCAGTGGTTCTAGCGATAAGATATAATTGTCTTGCAATAAAGTATGCGACTTCTTCATTTTTTACCCCTTTGGTACTCATTTCTGTGAAATAACGTGATTCGAATTCTTCGAACTTCATATTAGATAAAAATATAGCCTTATTCACTTCATCATACCAATCCTTCTCCAGATTCAAATAAATATCAAGTCCCGTGCTCAGCACTGTTAACAATCCTGTTTCAATGGCATCAGTATCTAAGGTAAAAACCCCTATGGCTATGCTATAGATAGCTGGAGCTAAAGTCAATATGGCTGATTCTAAACCAGTCAAAGCACTATCTTCATCGCCTATTCTTTTAATTGCTTCCTGTGCATATTTGGCCTTGATTTTGAGACTAGGATCAGCAGCGCTTCTTGTAACTTGTTGAAAAATATGCTTTGATAAATTCGGCATTTGATCTTGTAATGTGCTCAGCAAAGCAGTTTTTTCTTTTGCATTCCGCATGCCCTTGACTGAACGAGCTGCCATTATTTGTAAAATTAAATTCAAAGCATCCATTGCATCTTGCATATTTTGATTTTCAGTTGTGAATAATCTACGTTCTACTTGTTTGTGTATGACATCTAAACATTGCTTTAGATCATCATCAAGCTTTCCAGAAGCTTTTGAATCAACCGAAGTGTTTTGGAAGATGATCGTCGCGAGGCAATTAACTTTGAAACTATCAAAGATCACATCATTGTTTATATCATTGCATAACAAACCCATCAAAAGTTGATTAATTGGCTTATCTTTGGACAATTTTGGCTGATGTTGAATGCCTGCCATAGTTACCAATTCCATCAGTTCTGAAGTATTTAAAATATCTTCCCTTTCTTTATAATTTTCTAAAATTTTTAAACAAAGATTTTCTATGAAATTTCTATTGAGGAGATCCACAGGTTCTTCGTATTTCAGACTGAGGTTGTAGTATTTGATCAGAAGAAAAATTGAATAATCGTTCCAGGAAAGTTTCCTGAGGACATGCAATTGGATCTCGTCAAAAGCAGAAGCCAATGGCGTTTCGAGCCATTTTTTATATTTCTCTTCTATGTATAAATGAAATGATTTATACACTAAATTTTTTTTTTTCTTCTTTGTTTTTTCCTTTTTTTTTTGTGGTTTCATTGTATGATTTTTATTGCATATTGGGCAAAAAACAATTATATACTTTTTTCCATTTTTAGAAATTTGTATTTGTGCATCCAGTTTTTGATCAGTTTCTTTTTCTAGATTATTAATTTTTTTCTCCAGAGTTTCTTCTGAATTATCATCTTTCTTAACCATCATTTTATCTGTTTCTTTTGGATTATCAACGTTCTTAGCTATCAATTGATCTCTTTCTTTTGAATTATTAGCCTTAACCAGCAATTGATCTGCCTCTTTTAAAGTATTAGATTTCTTAATCAGTAATTGATCTGCCTCTTTTGAATTATTAGCTTTCTTAAATAGCGATTGATCTGTTTCTTTTAAATTATTAGCTTTCGAAACCAAGAATTGATCTGTTTCTTTTGGATCTTCAACTTTTTTAACCTCCAAAAAATCATTTTTATATTTTTTGCTCACTTTTTTTACAGCTTTTTTGGACCGAGGTGATTCTGGACTATTTATCAGTTTATTATTTTCTTTAATCAAATATTTAGAAAGCCTCATAAGTTGTCGAATCAAAGGCTTATTTATCGTTGAGTTTTCATCAAATTCTGAAGATTGAAAATGAGCCATAATTGAATTATTAATCAATCTTTCAAGAATAACCCCTTCATGAATAGCCAAAATCTCTATGTTTTTAGGTTTTGCATTTTTATTATTTGCAGAATCTAGCTTCTAGCTTTTTTCTCTCTTGATTTTTGAGCTCAGTCATCATAAATTTTCTGAAATTTTTAGTGCTGAGATCGAATCTTTCTTTATTATTTACTTCTTCGAATGTGGCAGTTAACAATTCTTCATAAAAAGGACCTATTTTCACCTCATTATTCCCTAATTTGGGATATTGGTCATTTTCGAAAAAATAAATGTCCCTCATATAATCTCTTTTGTCATCAATGTTGGTTTTCGCATCTGAGATATGAGCATCAATTTTGGTTTTGGAGTCATTTTGCAAAAACGTCTTCTTTATCCTAGATGCTTTCGAAGGAAATCCTCCACCACCCCTTAACAAAGGAGATAGCAAAAATGAGGCTTTATAATAAATAGGATGGAAATTGTGAATGAGTATCTGCAGGATTGAAGATAAAGATTTTTTAGATCTCAATAGATTGAAATCAAGAGGAAGAATCACATCAACAGTGAATTCTTTAAAAGATTGATGGGTTTCTGTGATAAGAAGCCCTCTCAAATTTATATCAGAAAGAGTTACTTTCAAGAAAGTGCTTGAGGAAAGAGGAAAAATTAGACAACCGTCATTATCTATATAATTTGAATTCATTTTTATTTAAATGAAACTGTTTTGTTTTATTAAGCTTTTTTATGTGTTTGAATTGCCTCAATTAAAAACATTTTTCTGAATTTATTGAGGTTTTATCATTAAATAATAATTTTTTTCAAAAAACATAAAATAAAAAAATTTAAAAAATAAGTTTTATTTTTTTTTGCCTTAAACTTTCTGGAAATTCAAATCAATTTAATTAATTTGTTTCTATCTATATTTTTTAAAAAATAAGCATTTCTTAATTTTTGTTAATTTTTTTTAAGAAAACTTCCAATCCTTTTCTCATGATCTCAAACTTCTTTTCATTAACCGTATTTAATTTAAAAACACTGATTCCTTCTGCACCATTATCGAAAGCCATTTTCACACCTTGTTCAAAATCCTCATCATTCATCATCTCGCCTTGCAATCCTGTAAAAAGCATAGCAGAGCTTCCAATCTCTTTTAATCTGGCTTTGCCTTCACCAGTTTGTTTCCCAATCCACTTTATATCTCTTTTGAAGACGTCAGTGTATATCATTGGAAATATCATGTCCACATCCCAATCATCCCATTTTTGCCTGGTTTGCTTCGTGGATTGATAAGGTCCAGGATAAACATCAGCCGAAATTGTTTTGCCATTTAAATGAACGATTTTCGAAATTTCGTTAACAAGACTTGTAATTGCATTCACTCGATAATCATTCCATTTCTCAACAATATTAGGATTTTCGTAGGTCGATATATTAATTCCAGTTTTATTGAAAAAATTAGCAACACAATATTCGCAATAACAAGTGTCACCATTTGGATGATATGTTTGTAGATTTTCTTCAATATATCTAATGTAATCGAGATTTATTCCGTCGATCTCTGGTATTGCTGATACATTATAATACATTTCTTTTAAAAAGTTTCTAACGATTGGATGGTTCGGACAAAGAAATTTGTAATGTTCAACGCCAAAAATTGGTTGATCATGGGAATGTTGTCCAGATTTTGTTACAACATAAACCTCTGGATGATTCTCATAAAGCCATTTCTTATTAAAGCCTATTCCTAACATAGCTGGTAACCAAGCATTGATTTGAATACCAACACTTTGAGCAATTTTGCCTGCTCGATTGTAATTTGGAATATCAGCCTGGTAATTAACGCAATCAATTCCTTGATTTTTGAAATATGTCAAATTTCCGATAATATGATGTTCAGATTCTTCAGCAGCTTCGGCATACCATCCGCATAATCTAGGAAGATCCTTGGATAAGCTTTTACTTTTCGGATAGGCTTCCACCAAAAACATTAAAATGAAAAATTGAAAAAAAATAAATATTTTTTTCATTTTTTTATTTTTTTATTAAAATATTCAAATTAATAAAAAAATATATATTTTTTCCATGATGACATTTCCGAATTTAAAGTTTAAAATTTTATTTAAATATTTAT
>JFJP01003754.1_pt1 | contig 11848 bp, 11 predicted proteins | sample 431651 | NCBI WGS metagenome assembly JFJP01 (sample SAMN02602958, study PRJNA72255) | Microbial mat metagenome, whole genome shotgun sequencing project. | biome: fresh water; feature: sink hole; material: water; isolation source: purple microbial (photo- and chemosynthetic) mats found in... | reverse complement strand
CAGGCACAACAGGTGCTGCAGCCTCCTGCCGCATCTGCAACTGATAGACCACGAATCCGCCAACCAGAACGATCAGCAGCATTCCGGCCAAAATAAACGGGAGGCGTGAAGCCTGAGGCTTCGGCAAAGGACGCACGTCGTTCGGCAGTGCTGTACCGACGCCATAGGCCGCCCGGCGCGTATCGAGATCCTGCAGCATCTTGTTGATCAGACTCATGAATTCCCCATCGACAGGATTACCCCCACAGCCATCCCACGCTGCGCGCGCCCTCGGTATCCTTGCGTGCCAGCCTGACATGGCGCACCTTGGCGGTTTGACGACCCTCGCCAAAAACCGACATCAGCGATTTATGCGCCAGAATGTTGATCAGGCGGGGCGTTCCGCCGCTGGCACGGTGCAGGGCACGCAATGCCGCCGGCGTAAACAGTGCTTCTCCCCGGTAACCGGCAACGCGCAAGCGATGCGCCACATAATTTCCGATTTCGCTTTTTTTCAAGCCGCCCAACCGGTAATGGAAAGCAATACGTTGCAACAACTGACGTACTTCCGGCCGTCGCAATTTCTCATCCAGTTCCGGCTGACCGAAAAGGACAATCTGCAACAGTTTGCGTTTCTCGGTTTCCAGATTGGACAACAGCCGCAAGGCCTCGAGCGTCTCGACCGGCATCGCCTGCGCTTCATCGATACAGACTACGACTCGCTTCTTCGCCCGGGCATAATCCAGCAACGCATGGTTAATCCGGCGTACCAGATGGTACTGGTCCAGTCCGGTAGCGTCCTTGATCGCCAACTCCTCGGCCAAGGCCAGGAACAGCGTATCGGCATCGAGGTTGGGGTTGGGCAGATACGCGGTCACCCAGCTATCATCCAGCGTCTGTAACAGACGACGGCAAAGCAGTGTCTTGCCGGTGCCGACTTCGCCGCTGATCTTGACAAAACCTTCACCCTCGTTGAGCGCAAGCAGCAGGGTATTGAGCGCTTCCTGATGATACTGGACGGAATAGGCAAAGCTGGTATCCGGCGTGATGCCGAACGGCAATTCGGCAAGTCCGAAGTGTTTCAGATACAACTCAACTCCCGTAGCGGAAACATCATCACTGAACGGCCTGAGGCCTCGCCAGACGCGGGTCGAGTTGCTGCACGCGACTTTGCGTTTCGATCAGATCGTCCTTCCAACTCGATTCATTGTGGATGATCGTCGGCTTGATGAGAATGACCAGTTCGCGCTTGCGCGTGTAGTTCGATCGGGTGCCGAACAGCAAACCCAGACCGGACGATGCAGTGCTACCCGGCAAACCGTTGGCATCAGACGCCTGCTCCTGTTTCATCAAGCCGCCGATAGCCACGATGTTGCCGTCCTGGACACGTACGATGCTGTCCGTTTCATTGACCGAACTGTTGGCCAGGGGCAGGGTATAGGTTCCCAGTGATCCGAGATCGATGACTTTCTGTTTTTCAGTAACCACACTGATCGACGGATGAACATGCAAAACAATATTGTTCTCACCATCAATCTGCGGCGTCACGTCCAGCGCAATGCCGGAGAAGAATGGCTGCAAGGAAATCGTCGGTGTCGTTATGTTGCTGGTTCCGGAAGAAGTCACCGTAGAACTCACGTTGGTCACAAAGAATTCGTCGGTGCCAACCTTGAGTACCGCCTTCTGATTGTTGATGGTAGCGATTCGCGGACTCGACAACACCTGCACATTACCCTGCGTTTCCAGGAAATTCAGCAAGGCCGCAAAATTGGCACTCTGGAAGGCGAGCCCGAGAAATCCATTACCCAGAGCTGTCGCTACGGCAATCCCGCCGGCGCCGGGCAATATGCCAACCCCCGGCACCGAAACCGCACCCGCACCACTCTGCGCCACATTGGAAGAATCGAAACCCGCCCGATTGTTTGTATTCAGAACGCTTCCCGGCTGCGCCGAACCATAGGCAAAGCGGTTGCTGCCTCCGCCAAAGTGATTCCAATTTACGCCCGATTGAAACTCTTCATTGAGCGACACTTCGATGATCTTGGCTTCCAGCATCACCTGACGCTCGACGATCACCTGGGTAATCCGCAAGTAGTTCTCGACAGCGCGTATATCCGACGGGAAAGCCCTGACTAGCACGACCCCCGAACCCGGGCTGACAATTACGGTCCGTCCGTCCTGTGTACCGACAATGCTGGTCAGCGCCGTAGTCAGGTCCTTCCAGAAATCACTGTTCTGAGTAGTCGAGATCTGGCTGCTCGGTGGGCCAGCAGTGCTTGCCGCACCCGATGACCCCGTTGCATTGGCTGGTGTTGAATTGCCTTGAGGTATCGTGCCCGGGGTTTGCGGCTGCATCGAGGAAATAGAACTTGAGGTCACCCGCACATCGGACTGCCCCTGCCGTTTCCCAGCCAGATAATTGATCTGAAAGATGCGTGTCTGCATCGTATTGGGCTGCAAATAGATGCGCGTTCCCTGAAACTTGAACTCGTAGCCATACAGTTCACGTAGCGTCTCCAGTGTTTCACGCACGGTCACGTTTTTCAGATTGACGGTCACGTTGCCGCTCACTTCCGGCGCCACCAGCATGCTGTAACGTGTTCCGCTGACCAGCGCCATGAATACCTGACTGGCCGGCGCATTGCTTACGGCCAGATCAAAACGCGGCTCGACGCTTTTTGCCGAATCCGGCAGATCAAGTTGCAACGGAGGCAACATGGCCTGGCTAAGCGCGTCATCTGAGCCCTTCGACTTGGAACTCACTGCGCCCTGCAATTCCTGCCCAATCCGGTCGAAGGTGGCGCCCGGCGCCTTCGGTTGGGTTGCGCAACCGACGACCAAAATCGGCAGCAGCACGATCAGCAGAATCAATCTCAACTTCATGGTTTACTCCCACTCTGCGCTGGTTTGGCAGCAGGCGATTTCGTAAGGTTTTTTCTAATGATATTGGTTTTCTCGATACCCGGCGTCAGCAGCAAATGCTCGATACCGGCCGGTCCATCCAGAACGGCTTCACGTTCAGTCAGCCTGACCAGGCGGCTCTCGCCATAAAGCCCCCCCAGCCTAACCTGCTGCCCCCCGATCACGGCAATCGGCTTGCCCTTCTTGGGAATAACTATTGACTGTAACACAGGCCCTGTCACCACTGCGGTATCCGGGATAGCGGCAAGAACGCCGGCGGGCGGGCGGGTCGGATCGTTCAGCAGCGTTTGCGCCGGTGCGGAAACAGCAGCAAAGAGAAGTACGGTCAAGGTACACCAGTGTGTCAAACAATAAGCCATGCCCGATCCAGACTCAGGGTAAATACGGTTAGCGTCAGCACCAGTTTGGGATGCTTGTCCGCTGACAGGGAAACGCTGCTCCACAACAATTTCAATTTTGCCTTTTCGAGGCGTTCAAGATAGGCCGCCAGTTCCTGATAGCTGCCTTCAAGCCTGATTTCGACACCGTGTTTGAAGAGACCCGCCGAGGAACTCGTCAGTTTATCCACGGTCCTGGGTGTCGCTGGTTCATCGATAGCAGGCTTCTTGTCCAGCAGCGGGGCCACCGGCAAGGTTTTCAGACTGAGCAGGCGCAAACCGGTCTTCCCCCCGATCATATCTTCCAGCAAACCCGGCATGCGCTGCGGGGGCACCAGTGAATTTTCCATGACCGCAAGACGGCCAGCCAGTTCGCCCAGTTGTTTCCTCAGAGCGGACAGTTCGGCACGGGCAGCCGCGTCAGGATCCCGTTCCGGAGACTGCAGTGCCGCCATCTGCGACTGGATGGCGAATAGCTGGGTGCGATACTCTGCCGAATTGCGCTCGGCCACTTGCGCGCGCTTCATCGCCGGATCGACGAAGAGACTGAAGCCAATCAGGACGATGCCGCCCAGCACGGCCGCTACAATCAGCCAGCGCTCGCGCATTTGCAGCAGATCATAGCGTGCCGCCAGTTTGAGCCATTGCTCTTTCATGGCTTCACTCCTGCCTGCAGAGCAGCATCTGATATGCCCACATTTTCCGAGCGAAGAACAAATTCAACAAAGCGCGGCAATCTGGGCGCGGACTGTTGCTGAATACCAGGAACTGCCGCTTTTACGGTGCCTGGGGTCTCCGTTTTCTGTTCCTCGGGATCGACACCCTGCATCTCCAGTGTGGCAAAGCGACGCCCCTGGAACACCGGCTCAGTACTGAGGCGCTGCACATAGGCCGGCAACCTGGATGGATCTAGCAAGCGGCCGCGGATCTCGATTTCTTCGCCACCGGCCAACACCTGAAACCCGGTCAACCATAAATCCATCTGTGCCTGCCGGGCGAAACCCGACATGAATGCAGAGAAACCCGAGGTATTGCCCAGTTTTCCGGAATTCAGAGCCGCCATGACATCGTTGCGGACCACCAGCATCGCCTTTGCATTTTCCAGATCTGCGGTTAGCGCCGGTGATACCTTGCGCTGAGCGACCAGTTTGCTCAACGCCGTCAGCTTTTCCTGTTCTTGGGCCAATTGTTTCTGGGACACCAAGGCGGCTTCTGACTTCTGATTTGCCTCTAGACGCGTCCATAGCGAAAGCGCCACCATCAGTCCAAGCAATATCACGGCGCAAATCCCGAGATTGCGCGCTGTCGCCAGGACGTAACGTGGCCGCAAGCGCTCTTCGTAGAGATTGATCTGCTGAGTCAAGGCAGTCCCCCTGCAGAAGACTGCGTACGCAACGCCGCCCCGATGACCAGCAGATTCTTCGCCTGGCACTGGGGATCTTTCAGTTCCGGTATCGCGGGGAAATCCATGACCTTGGAAAGATCCATTTCCTGTACCGACACATAGGTATTCTGGCCCAGTTCGGTCGCCAGATTCACAACTAGCGGATAGCTCGCCACAACCACCTTGGAAATGGGGATGTGGCTGTACTGCCGGTCAAAGTTGTCCAGACTACGCTGAAGTTCGAGTACCAGGCGTTCCTTCACGCGCTTCCGCTGATCCTCGTCATCGCCATTCAACTGGCGCGAATTCATTTCACCACGGCGCACGGCAATCAGTTCGCCATGGAACGTCAGGGTCAGCATCATGCCGCTCTCGTCGATGAAGAGAAACGCCAGACCACGATTCTCGTCCTCCAGCAGGGCCGCCACATTGCGCTGGGCGAGTTCGGGGATATCGACCGCATCGAGCACGATCTTCGCCTCCTCGAACGCAGCCACCTGCGCACGCACTGCCTGTTCAGGAGCAGAAACAACCAGGACCCCTGCAGAACGGCCCGGCGGCAGACCCTCGTTCGGAATGTCGAGCACATCGACACAGGCCGTATCGACCGGATAACTCACGGTTTCTTTGAGCGCCCAGCGCAACGCTTCCTTGCGTTCGGCCTTCGGCACCTGCGGTGCATCCAGTTGAGTGATGTTGTATTCACCAGCATCCATCAGTGTCGTACAGGCATAGGATTTAAGCTGCCAGGCCGTACGCAGACGCTGAGCAGCCTGACTTCCGGCCGGGAAGTCGGCTCACGAACCACGTGCGCCAGCGTCACCCATCCGCCTTGCGGAAGAATGGCCAGCCAACCTGGCTTGCGTCGAGCGGAGGAAAAGCCAAACATCAATGCTCCCATACTCATACTTTTGTTTAAGGATACTCATTAACTAGCTAAATAACAATGAAATTTTCACGAAATCCACAAAAATAAACCGGTCATCCAACTACCGTTCAACCAAGGCCGTCAGGCGTCTTTCCACATAGTTCGACGCCCCCGCCGCTCCGGGGCAGGCACCGGCGGCCGGCTGGTTGCAGGCAATCGCCGTAATCGAATAAATACTGCCCAATCCCGCCTCGACGGCATTGCCGGTAGCCACGGTGGCGCACAGCACGGTGACCGAAATCCCGTTGACCGTTCCGATATTGCTGCTGGCGGCACAGACCGAAGCATTGAAAGCTTGTGCCACGCCCCATTCGGTTCCTGCCCGGGCGGCCTGATAGGCGCGCGCTCCCGTCAGGTCAAGGACACTGCCGATGTGCTGCGTGGTCGACACGGTGGCTATGAATCCGCCAAGTGCCGCCAGCGCGACAATGATAAAAATCGCCGAGACGATGGCAAAACCCTTCTGGCACTTGATATCAGGAGCCATTGTCAACATGCACCTCCTGATAAAGCTGGATTGTTTCGGCCCCGCGCGCACCCGGCTGAGTGAGCACCAGGGTCATCGTCAGCAGACCGTTGCGTTGCGCGGCCGCCTGAACGTAAGTAAAGGAACTGGCCGCACAATTCACATTGCCAACCAGCACCGTTCCTGCCACAGGACAGGCCGCCAATGGCGCAGCAGCGATCGCCTGGGTCGAACGGATCAGCGTTCCGCCCGCGCACGAATAGACCACTGAAAAGTCTGGAATGACATGGAAACGCTTGCCTGGAGACTGGAAGGGGAACTGATTGGCAGCGCTCAGAGTGATTGTTGCTGCGGTCGACGCCGCAGCAATGGCCGCACGATTGCGATCGGCAACATTATAAGCATTCGCTCCGGAGATGCCGAGGTTATAGATCACCACGTGGTGCTGGACGCCATAACCTCCCGGCGGCGGCAGATTGGTACTGGCCAGTACATCGAACGCATTATCCGCTGCTGCAAAATTGAGGATATCGCCAGTTGCGGCACTACTCTGCGCGACACGATAACGCCCGCCGCCCACCGTTGGCAGAAACTCGAAGCACGCGGTGCTGCCGCCGGCTGTCGTTCGCAATGAATTGGGCAAGGCGGATTGCACATCGCGCGCTATGCGCCGTAAGGCGGTATCGCCCGCGTCGGTCAGTTCGGCGCGGGCGACCGTATCGATATAGCCCTCAACCGGCGCACGGATGAAAACCGCCACCATCGTCCCGATAATGCCGGTGATGACGATCACCATGATCGCCTCGATCAGGGTAAAGCCGCGCGGCATGGAGTGGGAGAAATTCCTGTGCATGATCAGAAATTGCCCCGGAATCCGTTCAGGATTATGGTTTCCGCACCGCCGACGACGGTCACCGTTACCTGTTTTCCGGCCACGCCATTCAAGGCCAATGCCGCTACCGCCACAGCCACCCTATAGTTTCCAAGCACCGGTGCCAGCGAGCCATCCACCTGGTACACCCCGGTCTGGTTCCAGCCGTTGTAATCGTCGACGTCGTTGTAGTTGGGGCGATCCGCCACCGTATTCGGCACGCAGCGCGGCGCCGTTGTTGGTGTGCAGCCAAGAGTCGCGCTGGCATTGACAGGATCAGCCGGATCGTTCTGGAAATCCTTGCTCAGCAGTTCTTCCAGCATGGCCTCGGCCACCGCCAGCGCCTGCTTGCGAATCACCGGATCGGCGCTGGATCCGACCGTAACGTTCATCACCGACAGTACGCCAGCCAGCCCTACACCAACAATGACGATGAACATCACCAGCTCGATCAGCGACAAGCCACGCTGCCGACGTGCCATGGCAATGGGATTCATTGAACCCACCCTGTTTCCGGCGCGATGCTGATGGCTGTCTGGTTAGTCACCGCAATGCCGAGCGCGGCAGCCTGCACTGCCTTTGCCGCCGTCACCGAACGGCCGAGCGGATCAAAAACCACACTATTGCCACCCAGCGTCACACCAACCGGAGCACAAACCTGATTCGCCACTACCGGCGAACATTCGCGCCCGGGAGCAGGCAAGGCTACGGCTGTATCACAGGCTACGGCAGGCGTGTTGGCTTCCGGCAGCGCCGGATCAATGCTGATCGCCACAATGCCGGCCGCGCCGCTACCCGGTGTTGTCGTCACGCACACATAGCGGCGACTGGCCACGGCTACCCGCCGCGCATGCTGAACGGCGGCTTTCACCGCATCGTGAAAGCCGCGTTCAGCAAAAACGTTGTCGAAAAATCGCGGCATGGCCGCAACCGCCAGAATGCCGACCACAATCATGACTGTGATCAACTCGATCAGTGTGAATCCTGATTCGCCCGTTGCGTAATCACGGGAATGTCTGCACCCCATTTCAGTACATTTCCCGGCGATGAATCACCGGGCCGGACTTGTAGACCCCGAAGGTCGCTCGCGCAACTGGATTGCCGATAGCGCCCGTCCAGTCGGCCGGTCCAGCCGCCCCGGTCGCAATACACCGGTTACCTGCAGCCACTGCACCGAGATTCAGCGTAATGTCCGTCCACCCGGCATTTCCGGCGCCGGGTTTGCTCAACTTCGTTAGTAGGTAGTTCGGCGCCGTCCCGCCGATGGTGATTGCCGTTTCGCAAGCGGCGAGGTTATTCCCCGCACCCGGGAAAGCGAAAGCGAAGTCGGAGGCATTGATTAGCGTGCAGGTATCGGCAGCATTGCTTTGCCACCCCGTTGCTCCTGCCCAGTACTGCAAGCGCAGGGCAAGCGGCAGGTCGAGTAACTCGGAACCATTGGCATTGCCCAGCGACAAACGTCCATAGCGGAAAAGTGTCGGCACGCCGCTCAGCTTCTTGTGCGTGCAGCCGGCGGTGCAAACCGGTGTTCCGGCCTTGAAATCGCTGTCGCTGACCGTCGTCTGCGCCGCCGTAGCGCGGCCGATCAACGCCCCGTCAGGATCTACGGCCCTGATCACTACGTAGCCGGCATCAACCGGAGCAACGGGGGCCGCGCCACGGCTATAGGCGTCACTGGTCGCCGTCGGTGCAAAGATGCCATTGGCCCACGCGCCGACATCAGCACGATTGGTGCCGGTAGCCGCGTCGCGAATGTTGCCTGACAGATCGACCGCCCCCGTACCATCGTAGAGCGCCAGCGTGACGACAGGGGCTGCAGGGACGTAGCGTGTCATCGCCACCGAATTCAACAGTTGTGGGTTTGGGAAACTCATTGCTGTCACACTATAGGCCAACGTAAAAGGCTGACCGAAATAGTTGGTATTACCGCCCGTGCAGGCTGGCGTCAGTGTTCCGGAAGCCGTGAAATAGCTTGGGTAGAAGCGCCCGATGAGGCTGGTATCGCTCTGATTGCCCACGTCGCAGCCGAACTTGCCGCTGCTTGCCGCATTCGATGTGCTGTCGGGGATGCAATCACCATTTGTTCTATCGGCGGAGGCAAAAACACTGTCACGAACTGCACCGGCCTTGAGCAGGAATTGCCCGTAATCGTGATACTGCACCGTCCCGGTGGCCAGCCCGGTGGCTACCGTTGCCGAGCCGAGTGAAATCGGATTGGCGCCCGAAGCGTCACGCAGGTTGCCTACGTAATCGGTTGCCGAGAGGTGCGAAGCCACGGTCTGGTCGGCGACCGTCCGCTTGATCGTCGGCGAGCCGTTGTAGCCGGCCACACCCGTTGCCGTAATCAGAAAATCCGTCCCGGCCATCAGGGAAGGCGTCCCGGTCGAGAAAGACGCATTGTTCAGCGCACTGACGCCATCGGACTTTGTCACGCCGACGGTCAGCGCCTGTGGGCGCACGGCAAAGTTATCTGTTGAGCATACATTCATATCCTGCCCGCAATTGGCCAGCGTACACGTGAAATTGACCCGCACATCCTTGTAGGCACGGTAATTGGGAGCAACGCTGCTGAAAGCCGTCGCGCCAACCGTCTTGGTAGCCCGCCCGCTGGCGAAGGTCACATTACCCAGCGAAACGGTAGCCGTCGAGGCCGCCGTCGGGCAGTTTGTGGAGGTGTTGACGGTCACGGTGGAAAGATTGGCCAGCAGGCTGACGGTCACCAGCCCGTTGAAACCGGTATCCAGCGTACCGTCGGTTTTCAATGCCACAAAATCAAGATCGAAGGCCGTATCGGCGAGTTTGGTAAAAAGATGATCGTAACCGTTGGTAATCGGCTTCTGGGGCACACACTGCGGCGTTGTTTTTTCGCAGGCGTTGAGCGAAGCAAGACCGCAGGAAGACAGCACCAGATTGGGGTCTTCGCTCGCCGATTCGATAATCTGCCCATCAGTCACATTGATATTCACTGTGCCGGCAACGGTATGCGTCAGACCGAACACTGCCTGATATTCGCCGTTGAAGATATAAGTCGCCTGGCCGTCATTGGCCGTGCCATTGTTCAGGCTTCCATAGCCGCTGATCAGCGACCAGTCGCCAAGACCGGTGTTGGTGGACAGACGAACCATCGTCGTATTGTTGGGCATGACCACCAGCCCCTCCGCGCCGGTATGTGCCTGAATCGTCACCTGGTTGGCGTTACAGGTGAAGCCTGTTCCGCCATGCTGGATGGCGTAATGATCCAGACAGACATTGGCCTGATTCATGTCGCGCAAGATCAGACCGAGTGCGCCAGCATAGTTGTAGGTGCGAAATTCGTCGATCACCCCGTTGGCTGAACGGCCATACTCATTGTTTTCCACGAAAGTGCTGCGATTGTCCCCGATATGGAGGGAACCCAGACTGGCCGATAGTCCGGCGGCCGTCGTAAACGCCGATTCGGCAACTTTCACCCCATTGACGTAGATCCGCACGAAATCCGAGTTGGCCGCCACCAGTGGATTGAAACTCCAAGTCACACCGATATGCACCGAGCCGCTGGCGTTGAGTGCAGGCGTGGTGGCGGTGACCACGCGTGACGTTCCCGAGCTATCGCGAACAACAAAACGCAATTGGGGCGTCGCTCCACTCATGGTCTTGGCGAGATAGAACCACTGGTTGTTGGCCGTCGTCGCGTCAAAAAGCATCGCGGCCTTGGCACTGGCGCCCGACCAGGCCACAGGCTTGTACCAGAAGGTAATGGTTCCGGAACTTCCCACGTCGTTCGTCACAATGATCGGCGTATTGATGGCGTCGATAGTATTGGCGTTGGCATTGGAGGGAATACTCGCCCCGCGGCAGATATAGCCGGGAGCATTGGGCACCGTATCCGGTGCCCCGACCCGCGTGGCGTGCCGCCCATAGCCGCTGGTATCGAGAATCTCGCCAGCGATACCGCTCCAGCTTAGTTGCTCCATGCGGTATTCGGCCACCGGGCGCGGGATGTAATACTTGAAGGCCGTCCCCGAGGGCGGCAAGCCGACCTGCGACACCTCGTAGTCCTGTGTATCGACCTGCCAGCCGATCTGCGCCCGGCCGGTACTGGCGTAATTGGTCACGCCGTACTGATAGATGAATTCGCCATTCTCCTGCAGGATGATCTGCAGGTTGAAATTGCCGGCGGTCTGCGTGAAATTGACCCACTCGGGCAAGTTGTTCCAGGTCACGATAAAGCTGCGGTTAGGCGCCGTGCCGATCATCGTATAGCTGATGTAGCAGGCGTTGCGGTCGGTGCAGGTTGTTGGATAGGCCGCTACCGAGTCACCCGGATCAGTGGCCGCACTGCGCTTTACTGTGGCATCCAGATCACCGCCGTAGATGCGCATGGTGTAATTCATGCTCGCATTGGGATACCCGTACGGGAAGGTCTGGGGCGGCCCGACATTTGCCGTTCCGTAGCCGCAGGTGGCATTGCCAAATTGCAAGCGCCCGTTGGTCATCACCCGCAAATTGGCGAAATTGACCCCACCATACATGAAGGTAAAACCGATCGGGATTACATCGCTGATGACGTCATCAAGCGTTGGCGGCGTTGACCCGCACCCGCCGCCGCCGTTGAACTTGTAAGGCGTGCTGTTGGCAGTGATCTTGCTATGGGTGCTGGAGTCGATCCAGGTCGACGTGATGGTAGTCATGGCGTAGGTCACCGCGACCGCCGGCAATGGCGCCAACAGCAGAAACAGGCACAGCAACCTGAAACATTTGACCAGTTTCACGAGTCACCTCTCACAACAAACCGCTTATGTTGTACAACGATCACCCTAGGAAGCCAAGAAGCAAGCCAATAAACCTAGAAAAAGCAGTTGAACCACGAAGAGCACGAAGTTCACGAAGAGAATCGTGAGCTTACGATGTTAAGTCGCCTCACCCAATGGGTGAGCAAGCA
>JFJP01041288.1_pt1 | contig 11849 bp, 8 predicted proteins | sample 431651 | NCBI WGS metagenome assembly JFJP01 (sample SAMN02602958, study PRJNA72255) | Microbial mat metagenome, whole genome shotgun sequencing project. | biome: fresh water; feature: sink hole; material: water; isolation source: purple microbial (photo- and chemosynthetic) mats found in... | reverse complement strand
TATTGGGTTATTAGGTTATTGGGTTATTAGGTTATTAGGTTATTAGGTTATAAGGTTATTGGGTTATTTTGTAAAAAAAGCTTATCAGATTTATTCCGATAAGCTTTTTTTATATCAATTTTCAAATCCTCAAATTTTCAAATTTTCAAATTCAAAACTTATTTCTTCAATTTCTCTTCGATTTCTCGAACACTCGAACGGAAGTTTTTATCAATATCCATTAAGTCGTTTACAATTTTGCAGGCATGTAAAACAGTTGCATGGTCGCGCTGACCAATAGTGCTTCCAATTGACGACAATGAGTTTTTAGTCAATTGTTTTGACAGATACATGGCTATTTGACGAGCTTGAACCACTTCGCGTTTGCGACTTTTGGTCGAAATTGCGTCCACCGAAAGGGAAAAATACTCACACACCACGTCGCGAATTTTTTCAACTGTATTTACTTTACGACTTACAGTAACAATTCGGCTAACAACCTTTTCGGCAAGCTCAATGTCGATAGGCATATCAGTAAGTGTAGAATGCGCCATTAACGATACCAACACTCCTTCGAGGTCGCGCACATTATCAACCACATTTTCGGCAATAAAGTCAATTACGTCTTCCGAGATTTCAAGACCATCGCGGTAGATTTTATTTTCAAGAATTGCTTTACGCAAATCGAAATCAGGTTTTTCTATTTCGGCCGAAAGTCCCCATTTAAAACGAGTGAGTAAGCGCTGCTCCAAACCAACCAAAACCAAAGGAGAGCGGTCGGAAGTGAGTACTAATTGCTTACCAGTTTGATGTAAATGATTAAAAATATGAAAGAAGGTATTTTGCGTACCCGTTTTTCCAGAGAATTCCTGAATATCGTCTATAATAAGAACATCTATTGTTTGATAAAAATTCAAGAAATCGTTTACAGAATTACTTCTTACAGCATCAGTATATTGAATTTGAAAAGTATTAGCAGAAACATACAACACCCGTTTTTCAGGATTAAGTTGTTTTGTCATTACACCAATAGCGTTTGCCAAGTGTGTTTTTCCAACACCCGATTGTCCATATACAAACAAAGGGTTGAAAATAGTCTTTCCGGGCTCGTTAGCAATACTTATACCCGCCGTACGAGCTAATTTATTACTTGCACCTTCGATAAGGCTATTGAAATTGTAGGAAGGATTGAGCTGAGGGTCAATTTCGGGCAATTGTACACGATGATAAGGACTCACATAATTACTTCCCGAAGTATTTTGTTTACTTTTGGGCTGCTCATTCGTGCTTGGTATTTGAGTAGCTTTTCCACTCGATTTGTCAATCAAAACGCGATATTCAAGGCGAGTACCCTCACCAGCCACACGAAACAAAGTCATGCGTAGTAAATCGATGTATTTCTCTTCGATATACTCTACAAAAAACTGACTTGGCACTTGCAATACGAACACATTGTTTTCGAACTTCAATGCTACTATTGGCGCAAACCAGGTATTATAGGATGCTTCGCTTATATTATCGCTAATGACGCTTAGACACTTACTCCACAATTCTTCAGGACTCTTGAACATACTTACTTTTTAATATAAAGATATTTACATTACCGGTTAAACAATTCACATTTATATGAACTTAAAAATAGACTTGTTTTTTACAAAGGCTATTTTCAGGACTACAAAAATCGGAAAGAAAATCGACATAAAAAAACGGTGTAAAATTTGCAAATTTCAAAATGATTTTATTGTTCTTATTTTCAACTATTTACAAATTCATGCTCACTATCAGATAGTTATACTTTTAAAAGCTGTAATATATTTGTAATACAATTGATTACAAGCGGGTTAACAAATTATTACTTTTATCTTCGATTTCGAGCATAAAAAAAGCTAATATACTATTTAGAAAAATTCTAAATAGTATATTTATTTTTGTTTACTGCCAAACAAGGAGAAATGAACATAGCGTTTGGGGTTTTGTTTCAAGTCAATCAGCAATTTATCTGCATTTTCAGCCGTATTTGTTAAGTTAGTATACAAGCCTTTATCATTTAACAAAAGACCAACCGTTCCTTCTTTACTGTTCAATTTATCGGTCAGTAAATTCAAATTAGCAATGGTATGATTTATACTTGTAAATGTTGCAGCAAAATCAACGGTGCTTAAGTTGCCACTAATTTTTTTCAAATCGCCTGTAAGTCCGTTTACATCTTTCAAAATACGTGGCACATCACTACGCATCATTTTATTTAATTGATTCGATGTTGCATCTAAATTAGCGGTTGTGCTTTCGATCGACGACAAACTATTTTTAAGCGCCTTGCTTTCGGTAATAGTTCGCAACGAGCGTATCAACGAATCAGCCTGCTCTGTTATGCTTTGAATTTTGGGCATCAAATCACCTGCCACTTGTGCCATTAGACCAGTTCCAACAGTCGATTCAACAGTATCGCCAGGCGTGTATAAATCTTGTCCAGCAACGAGTGGTGAATAAACAATTTGAACGGCTTTGCCCCCCATAAGACCATTGTCGAACAGTTCAATTTTAGCTCCTTTTGGCAAAATCACATCTTTGCTTACAGATATGCGAACCACAAACGATTTTTCTTTGGTAAAATCATATTCTATGGCTTCTACTTGACCAACTTTAAATCCTTTTACTAAAACTGGAGATGAAGGAACCAATCCATCAATATTGGTATAAGTAGCATAATAAGTGGATATTGGCGAAAAGACATCTATGCCTTTTAAAAAATTTAAACCAAAATATAACACCAAAATAGATACTGTAACCATAATTCCCACTTTTACTTCGCGGGTAAAGAAATTCTTTTTCATTCTAAAATTATTATTCAATAGATTGAGTTAAATTATAAAAACTCCAAAATCATTTATTTTTGTTTGATAGTTTAATTGCATCATTGATAGGGATTTTTGTTTTTCCTAAAAATGCAATTGTAAATGCATCTGGAAATACCGATAGCAGTTCTTTGCGAAGTTTAGCAATGACTTCGTATTTGGTGTCAGAACCTATCGTATATTTATACATACCATTTTCGATATAAAAATCGGCATTGCGAATACCTCTAAATTCGGCTGCATTTGTCTTCAATTTTCTACTAATAGAAAATAACTGAACTTTATATATGGGTTGTTCGGTGGCTGCTTCGTAAGCTCTCAAATCAACAAATTGCTTTTTTTCGGCCGATATTGGTTTTTGTTTTGGAATAGCCGTGGTCGTTTTTACTGGCTCTATATCAACATTTTCTTTCGTATTCGTTTTGGTAATTGATTTATTTTCAGATTTAACTTCCTCTGCATCGTTTTCATCCGTTTCTTTAGTTAATTGTATTTCAACAGTTGGTTCTTTTTCAACTTTCGGCTTCTCCTTCGAAAAAGAATTAGAAATGATATCGGTATCTTTAGCTATTTTTTCTGATTTAATATCGTTTTTAGCTAGGGATTTACTTTCCGACTTTTTATTGTCAGATTGAATGTTTGCTGATTGTTTGCTGTCAGTTTGTTTACTTACAGTTTGTTTGCTCACATTTTGTTTACTATCTGTTTGTTTAGCAACAGAGCTATTTTCATTTTCTTGTTTATTTTTTTTATCAACTTTTTCAGGAGTATTCGGTTTTTCGATAGGTGGTTTTGCAATTTCACTAACAGGAACTACTGCATCTTTCGTATTAGCAACAACCGATTTAAGAGGCGCCGCTACACCATCAACATTTTTATCATTGCGTCCTACTTCATCGATTTTAATGGATTCTGTTTCATTAAAAGATTTTTTAGACGATTTGCCGGATTTTTTGTCATATTCGTATTTGAACCCGACAAAAGCTTTGTAAATAGATTCAGCAATTTGTTTTTGCCCTCCTCCACTTGCTAAATATTTTTCTTCGGCAGGATTTGAAATAAAACCAACTTCAATCAATACACTTGGACATGCAGACTGGTAGAGCACCCAAAAACCAGCCTGACGAACTCCTCTATCAGAACGACCAGCAAAATTTTTAAAATGATTTTGAATATCAGAAGCTATAGAAACACTTCGGTCGATATATTTATCTTGCATAAATTCGAACATAATATACGAATCGACTGAGGTTGGGTCAAATCCTTTATATTTTGATTTATAATCATCCTCGAGCAACATTACAGCATTTTCACGCATGGCAACGTCTAAATTTCCTTTCGATTTGGCTAAACCTAAAGTAAATGATTCGGTTCCGAAAGCTGAAGTTGATTTTGCTGCATTGGTATGAATTGAAATAAATAAATCGGCATGATTAGTATTGACTATATTAGCGCGCTCTTGCAATGTAAGGTATTTATCAGTAGTGCGGGTAAATACTACTTTTACGTTGCTGTAGTTTGTTGCAATCAATTCGCCCAATTGTAGAGCTACTGCTAAATTAATTTCTTTTTCGCGGGTAATTTTCCCAACAGCACCTGGGTCATGACCACCATGACCTGCATCGATTACGACCGTAAATTTGGAATTTTGAGCCACAATGGTGGACATCAACGAAACAGTGATTATAAATACTGTTACTTTAATTATGCTGAATATGCTATTTTTTCTCATATTTGGTAGCTAATAAGGTGCATTTATCTATTTTATTACAAAAGTAGTGATTTATTGCGGGATTAATACTTTATGAAAACGTAATTTTTGAAATTTATCATAAAAATGAACTGAAGCATTTCGAAGCATGTTATTTTTGACTAATTTTGCATTACGGACTCAAAAATCCCTTTCCGTTTACAAAATGTTTGTAATTGAACGCCCAAAATTTTACCGTAATTTCATATTAATGAGCAGTATACTGCTCGTTTCTATGCTTCAATTGTCATACGCACAAGTGAAACAAATAACACCAGAAAACGTTCAAATTGTTGAAAAAAGAGATTCGACAGTTGGTATTTTAAACGATTCGACCAAAACAACACAAAAATCGAACCGAATTGATGCCGAAATTAAATACACTGCTAAAGATTCCATTGTATTTACGGGAAACGGAACGGGCTTTTTGTATGGCGAAAGCGACGTAAAGTACAAAGCAATTAATCTGAAAGCCGATTTTGTAAAAGTAAAAATGGACAGTTCCACTATTTATGCGCGGGGCACCAAGGATAGTCTGGGCGTAAAAAAGGGCGAACCTGAGTTTAGTGAAGGCGAAAAATCCTATTTATCCAGAGAATTAACTTATAATTTAAAATCACAGAAAGGATTTATCCGTCAGGCAGTTACGCAAGAAGGTGAAGGCTTTATCATTAGCGACAAAACAAAGAAAACGCAAAAAGAAGCGTTTTGTATGACGAATGGAAAATTTACTACCTGCGATAATCACGACCATCCTGATTTTTACCTGAGTATGTCACGTGGCAAAGTAAAACCAGGCGAATATGTAGTTACAGGACTTGCACATCTTGTTGTTGCAGATGTGCCTTTACCCCTCATTATCCCATTCGGTTTTTTTCCTTTTACGAGCGATTATTCCTCTGGAATATTAATGCCAAGCTATGTTGATGAGCTTACGAGAGGTTTTGGGCTAATGAACGGGGGTTACTATTTTGCTATAAACGACTACATGGATGTAGAGATGCGTTCCGAAATATACACAAAAGGCACTTGGGCACTGCGTGGAAATTCTACCTATCGTAAAAAATATAAATACAGCGGAAGTTTAGGGGTTGAATACCGTGAAGACGTTACAGGCGAAAAAGGCATGTCTGATTATACTAACGCAAAGAGTTTTCGTGTTACTTGGAGCCATTCGCAAGATCAAAAAGCAAACCCTAATTTCAACTTCTCGTCGAGCGTCAACTTTTCAACAAGCGGTTTTAGTCGTAGCAACATCAATTATTATTCTCGCCCCGATTTAAACTCACAAAACACCAAATACTCGAGTATCAACTTTTCGAAACGCTTCCCAAGGCTATCTTCGCTAAGTTTATCGGGAGGTATGTCGGTTACGCAACGAACTAGTGATTCGACTATCAATATGAGTTTGCCAAATATAAATATTGCTTACAGCCGGTTTTATCCTTTTAAGCGTAAAGATATTGTAGGGAAAGAACGTTGGTACGAAAAGATTTCGATGTCGTACAGTGGTTCGTTGGCAAACAGCATTACCACCAAAGAAAACTTACTACTCAAATCATCGCTTTCGCGCGATTGGAAAAATGGAATGCGACACAGCATTCCCGTTTCGGCGACATTTAATGTACTGAAATATATCAATATATCACCTTCATTTAACTATACCGAACGATGGTATCTCCAATCGGTTAAAAAAAGCTGGGACACTGACAATCAGCGCGAGCGAATTGATACAACAAGTGGCTTTAATCGTGTATACGATTTCAATATGGGCGTTTCGGCTTCAACAAAACTATATGGTTTTTACATTCCTATTCGATCATTGTTTGGCGACAAAGTAGATCGAATTCGTCATGTAATAACACCGAGTATAGGTTTTGGATATACACCGGATTTCGGTGATAGTAATTGGGGTTATTACGATTATTATACACGGAGCGTTCGCAGCACAACTGACCCAGCCGTTTACAACGACACTCAAGTACGTTATTCGCATTATGATGGCAGTTTGTATGGTTCTCCTGGCACTGGAAAATCTGGAAGTATCAATTTTTCGTTGGGAAACAATGTCGAAATGAAAGTCCGCAACGATAAAGACACAACAGGCACAGCAGCATTTAAAATTTACAGTTTGATTGACAACTTGTCGATTGGTGGGAATTACAACTTGGCAGCCGACTCTATGCGTTGGTCAAACTTTTCGGTTGGTTTGCGTTTAAAATTAACCAAAAGCTATTCGTTGAGCCTAAGTACTTCTTTCGACCCTTATTTGTATGCTTTAAATAGTAGCGGCAATCCTGTGCGTGTAAATCAGTTACGTTGGAACAATGGTGGTTTTCCACGCTTTCAGGGTACGAGCACATCGTATAGCTATACGCTCAATAACGATACTTTTAAAAAGCTTTTCGAAAAGAAAACAACCAAGAAAGCGAAAGATTCAACTACCGATAATTCGGAAGAAGGCACAGGTGAAGATCAAGGAGAGGCATTGGAAAAACCAAATCAAAATGGAACCGAAGATAAAAATGCGAAAGATGCTTTTGGCTATGTAAAAAACACCATACCATGGAGCATTTCTATTAACTACTCATTAAGCTATTTGAATTCCGTATTTAACAAAACAAAAATGGAATACGATATGGAATTTAAACACAATTTGAGTGTGAATGGCAGTTTAGATTTAACCAAGAACTGGCGTTTTACAGCAAATTCGAGTTACGATTTTGAATTTAAGAAATTCACTTATACAAGTATAAATATTACAAGAAGTTTGCACTGTTGGAGCATGTCGGGAAGCCTAGTACCTTTTGGAGCCTACAAATCGTACAGTTTTCATATTGGCGTAAATGCAAGTATGCTTGCCGACCTCAAATACGACAAGCAACCACAACAATCACAAAATGTTATTACGTGGTATTAACGTAGAGACGGAGCGTGCACCGTATAAATTTATACGAAGTGAGCCTCATCTCTACAAATCATTATATTGAAAAAAAAATGAACAATATTACCCCGAAACGGGTTTTATGACGGTAAATAAGAAGAAGAAAATTATTAACAAAAAAACAAGAATAAAAACAATGAAAATTACAGCAAACAAATCAGTTGCAGCCGAATACGAATTGTACGTAGAAGGAGACAATGCTGGCGAACAAGAATTAATGGAAAAAGCAACTGCCGAACAACCATTAAATTTTATTTATGGTGTAGGCATGATGTTGCCAAAGTTTGAAGAAAATTTATTTGGACTTGCCGTAGGGGATAAATTTGACTTCACTATTGGCGTTGAAGACGCTTATGGTCCTTACGAAGATGAAAATGTATTGGATCTCGACCGTTCAATTTTCGAAATTGATGGAAAATTAGATAGCGAAGTTGTTTTCGAAGGCAACGTAGTACCCTTGATGGACAACGAAGGACATCGCGTTAATGCTCAAGTAGTTTCGGTATCGGACACGCATGTAAAAGTAGATTTAAACCATCCATTGGCTGGCGAAACATTACACTTCAAAGGATCAATACTTGAAATGCACGAAGCAACCGAAAAAGAATTAGCAGCACTTACAGGTGGTGGTGGATGCGGTTGTGGCGACGGTGGTTGTGGCTCAGGAAGTTGTGGCGACGGTGGTTGTGGCGATGGCGGTTGTGATACAGAGGACGACTCAAAAGGTTGTGGCTCGGGTTGTGGCTGTCATTAATTTCAAAATAAACACATTAAAAATGGATAGCGAGAAAAACGGTATCCATTTTTTTTAAATTCATTTTTAAAAATCGTATCTTTGCAAAAATTGAAATTTTAAGTTATTATTTAAAAGTATGTCGAATACAATTGGAAAATTATTTACATTCACCTCGTTTGGCGAATCGCACGGAAAAGGCATTGGAGGCATTATCGATGGCTGTCCTGCTGGGTTAGAAATTGACGAAAACTACATTCAGCTCGAATTAGACCGACGCAAACCTGGTCAATCTGCCATTGCCACGCCACGCAAAGAAGATGATAAGGTAGAATTTCTCTCGGGTATTTTCGAAGGAAAATCAACCGGAACTCCCATTGCATTTATAATTTGGAATCAGAACCAACATAGCAAAGATTACGATCATTTGAAAGAAATTTACCGCCCATCACATGCAGATTTTACCTATCAGCAAAAATATGGTGTGCGCGATTATCGTGGTGGTGGACGTAGCTCGGCGCGCGAAACAGCAGCAAGAGTTGTGGCTGGCGCTGTTGCAAAAATTGCACTTACCAACATGGGAATTAGCATCAATGCTTACACTTCGCAAGTTGGACCTTTCGCAATGTCGCAAACCATCGAAGAAATTGATTTAAAGCAAATTGAGAGCAATATTGTACGCTGCCCACAGGCTGATGTTGCCGAAAAAATGATTTCTTACATTCAAGAATTAAAAAAAGAGGGCGATTCGACAGGTGGCATTATTTCGTGTGTTGTAAAAGGCGTTCCCCTAGGTTGGGGCGAACCTATTTTCGATAAAGTACAAGCCAGATTGGCTGCGGCTATGCTTAGTATAAACGCTTCGCATGGTTTTGATTACGGACGAGGATTTGAAGGCGTAGCGCTTAGAGGTTCGCAATCGAATGATGCATTTGTAAAAGAAGGCGAAAGAATTACCACTCGCACCAACAATTCCGGTGGCATACAAGGTGGCATTAGTAATGGTGAGGATATTTATTTTCGAGTACTTTTTAAACCTGTGGCAACCATCTCGAAACGACAAGATACTATAGATATGAATAGCAATGAAGTGGAATTACAAGCCCGTGGCCGACACGACCCATGCGTTTTGCCCCGTGCAGTGCCTATTGTAGAAGCTATGGCGGCGATAACGCTGCTCGATTTGTATCTTTCGAGAAGTAGATAATGTGCTAATATGCTAATTTATCTTACGACTTTCAGCTTTCGAGATTTAACTTTCGAGATTTGACATTTTACAATAATAAAAATAAACCCAATGAATATTACCGAACGATTTTTGAAATATGTAAGTTTTACCACTACATCGGATGAAAACACCAAAATGACGCCGAGTACTCCCGGTCAGTTGGTTTTTGCTCAATACTTAGTTGAAGAACTAAAAAGCATTGGTTTACAAGAAGTTGATTTAGATAAAAACGGCTATGTAATGGCAACACTTCCTGCTAATACCGATAAAAAAATACCCGTTATTGGCTTTGTATCGCACATAGACACTAGTCCTGATATGACCGCTAAGCATGTTAAACCACGCGTAGTAACCAATTACGATGGGGGTAACATTGTTTTGAACGCTGAAAAAGAAATTGTTTTTAAAACAGAGAAATATCCCGAAATACTCCAATATAAAGGGCAGGACATTGTAGTAACCGACGGTACAACACTGCTGGGAGCCGATGATAAAGCTGGAGTAACCGAAATAGTTTCGGCTATGGAATACTTGCTGGCTCATCCCGAAATAAAACATGGAAAAATACGCGTTGGTTTTACGCCCGACGAAGAAATTGGGCAAGGTGCCGACCATTTTGATGTAGCCAAATTTGGTGCCGAATGGGCTTATACCATGGATGGAGGCGAAATTGGAGAATTGGAATACGAAAACTTCAATGCCGCAGGAGCAAAAATCACCTTCAACGGATTGAATGTTCATCCTGGATATGCTAAACATAAAATGCTCAATTCCATGCGAGTAGCACATCAGTTTGCATCCATGCTTCCGCGTCATGAAACGCCCGAGCATACCGAAAAATACGAAGGTTTTTACCATTTGGTTGGCATGGAAGGAACGGTTGAAAAATCGACTTTGAGCTATATTATCCGCGACCATGATGGCGACCGTTTCGACCGTCGCAAAAAAGAAATGACACACTTGGTAAACAAAATCAACTCGGAGTTTGGCGAAGGTACAGCTACACTCGAAATGCGGGACCAATATTACAACATGCGCGAAAAAGTTGAACCGGTGATGCATATTGTCGATTTGGCTTTCGAAGCAATGGAAGCTGTGGGTGTGAAACCAAACGTGAAACCGATTCGTGGTGGTACCGATGGGTCTCGACTATCTTACATGGGTTTGCCTTGTCCGAACATTTTTGCAGGAGGACATAATTTTCACGGACGATTTGAATACGTTCCTGTTCAGTCGATGGAAAAAGCCATGATGGTGATTGTAAAAATTGCTGAAGTTATGGGACAAAAATAGAAATTAGCTAATAAAAAAAACACGGAAATTAATTTCCGTGTTTTTTTTATTAATTATTGAAGAAATAAAAATTCCAATTTATTTTCCTTTTTCCAACATCAAAGTGCGTGTTGGTAAATCGCAAACTTCGGTTGGTCCGTAATACTGAACAGGCCCTGGATAAATGTAGCTTTGTCTTTCGTCAGCCCAATCTACTCTATTTTTTGCAAAATACTTGAATGGAGCACCATCCAATTGTACCAATGCTTTTTGTATTACTGGCTTCATTTTTCCATGACGTCGTTCCATATTCATCATCATCGTAATTGGCACACCACCTGCAATCCATTCGGCAGCAGGAGCAGTAAGGTTGCGAACCGACGACATATAACCCGTTTTGCCCGACGAAATCAACAAAGAAGCAGTATAACCTAAGGAATAAGTATAGTCTGCATCAAAATTTGAAGGGATAGCACAACGACCTTCGTAACCAAAGAAGTGGTTGATAGCCGAGAATTTGCCTTTGTATTTGCCTTCGGCTTTGAGTTGAGCCAAGCGTTTAGCTACCATTTCAATCAACAATTTTTCAGTTTCGATTAACGATACTTGCACATTTCCATGTGGGTCGCGATCTAGTGTTAATTGTTTGGCAATGCCTTTTGGCAAGCTGTTGTACACTTCGCGGCTATCGGGGCTCAACATTCCTTTCACATACTGACGTTTTTCGTCGTCGGTTTCCAAAGCATTGAAATCTTCGTTGTGAGCCAACAAATCGTTTAATTCCGAAATCAACTTTTTCATGGCTGGAATAAATTCAATTAATCCCTCAGGGATAAGAATTGTTCCAAAATTTAAACCAAAATTAGCGCGATTCACAATTACTTTTACAATATCTTCCACTACATCTTTCAATGTCATGTTTTTAGCTTCAATTTCTTCCGAAATCAAACAAATGTTGGGTTGACTTTGCAAAGCACATTCGAGTGTGATATGCGATGCCGAACGACCCATCAGACGAATAAAGTGCCAATATTTTTTTGCCGAATTGGCGTCGCGCTGAATGTTACCAATAAGTTCGGAATATACTT
>JFJP01002283.1_pt1 | contig 11849 bp, 13 predicted proteins | sample 431651 | NCBI WGS metagenome assembly JFJP01 (sample SAMN02602958, study PRJNA72255) | Microbial mat metagenome, whole genome shotgun sequencing project. | biome: fresh water; feature: sink hole; material: water; isolation source: purple microbial (photo- and chemosynthetic) mats found in... | reverse complement strand
GGCCATTGCCTGCGGCTGACCGGGAGTCTTTCTGGAATGCCGCGCAACAACGCTTGCCACTGTGTTTCGGTATTTTCGTCCAGGCATTTCTCGAAGCCGGCGATGGCTTCCTTGGCGACCAGCGCGCTGCGATGCAGACGGATGAAGCGCTCGGAGAATTCCACCTCCAGATGCGTCAGTGATTCGTCGAGCAGATATTCGCGGCTGGCGGTGCGTGCCGTCACGTATTTGAGATCGGCCTTGAGGTAGAGAATTTCCTGAAGTGGGATCAGCAGCAACCGGCCGCGTTCGTGACAAGACAAATGCGTGCGCGCGCCCTGCTGCAACTGGGCAAGCACCTGCGGAGGCACTGGCCGGCTCTGCCTGATTTTTTGCAGGGCGGCGGCAAGCCGCTGTGCGCGTACCGGTTTGACCAGATAGTCGATGGCGTTAAGCTCGAACGCCTGCACGGCATAACCGTCAAAGGCCGTAACAAAAATGACGGCAGGTGGATGCTCAAGCTGGGCGAGGTGTCGCGCCAATTCAATGCCGTCCATTTTCGGCATGCGGATATCAACCAGCACCACATCAACGGGATGTACAGCAATGGCGTCCAGCGCCAGCAAACCATTGGCAGCTTCGGTCAGCACCGCATTCGGCACCTCGTCGGCCACGTCAGAAAGAAGGTCGCGCAAGCGCGCACGGGCGGGGGCTTCGTCGTCAACAATCATCACGGACAGTGTCGTCACGGCTCCTTGCTCCGGCAGGGCAAAACGATATGAACATGGTACTCACGCAAACCGTTGTCTTGTTTGACCTCCTTCGTTTCCAGGCGCGCTTCGAGGTCGTAGTACAGTGTCAGTCGCTCGCGGATATTGGCCAGCGCCATGCGGTTCCCACCCTGCGCACTGTCGTTGCGCGGGCAGGGATTGGAGAGGTCAATATGCAGTTCTTCACCCACCCGGCAAAAGCGGATACGAACGATACCGTTCTCGTCCGAGGGTTCAATGCCGTGATACACCGCGTTTTCCAGCAAGGGCTGCAACATCAGCGGCGGCACCTTGAGATCGGTCGGCATATCGGCGATGTCCCATTCGACGTTGAGCCGCTCGCCAAGGCGCAGTTTTTCCAGATTGAGGTATTGTCGGCACAGGGCAATTTCTTCGGCCAGCGGCAATAAGTCACGATGATCGCGCATCAGCGCGCGGAAGAGATCGGCCAGTTCCTCCAGCGCAGTCTCGGCGCGCCTAGGTTCCGCCCGGATCAGGGACAAAACGGCGTTCAGGCTGTTGAACAGAAAATGCGGGCGGATACGTGCCGTCAACGCCTGAAAACGCGCCTCGGCCAGCGCTGGCGAAAAGGCTTTGACACGCAACGAAAAATAGAAAAGCATCGTCCAGGCCACCAGTCCGCCCAGAAGCGCCGCACGCAATACGCGCTGCCAGCCACCCTCATCCACCGCCATGAAACGCCAGAAATCGAGCAACAGCGCTGAGGAAGCGGCGGCTAGCACCACCACGACCGCCTGCGCGATCAAGGCCGGCATACGCCGCAGAACCGTCCCGACCAAAGCCAACAGCGAGAGATTGAACAGCAGCAAGGGCTGCACCCACGCTGCCATGTCAACATAGCGCCGCAGGCAATCGAGAATTCCTGCGCTCTGCACCAGTGCTCCGGCCAGGGCAAGCAGGTTCACGCCGAGCAGAATGCGCAGCATGACGCCGAAATTGCGAAAGTCCGGGAGCGGCTGCCCCGCCTGGTTTTGCCTTATACTTGACATCTGGTCATTCTAGCCTATCAACTTCCGTCCATCATGAGCCAATCGCCTTCTTCCTCACCTTCCCAATACACCTGGGCCGGCCGTTTTTCCGAGCCAATGTCCGATCTTGTCAAACGTTACACGGCTTCGGTCGATTTTGACAAGCGCATGTGGCGCCAGGACATTCGCGGCTCGCTCGCCCACGCCAGAATGCTGGCCAAACAGAGCATCATTTCGGCTGAGGATCTGGCCGATATCCAGCGCGGCATGGCACAGATCGTCGGCGAAATTGAAGCCGGCAGCTTTGAGTGGTCGCTCGATCTCGAAGACGTTCATCTGAACATTGAAAAACGCCTGACCACGCTCGTCGGCGACGCCGGCAAACGCCTGCACACTGGACGTTCGCGCAATGACCAGGTAGCGACCGATATCCGCCTCTATCTGCGTGATTCGATCGACGACATTCTCGTTCTGCTCGGCCAGTTCCAGAGCAACCTGCTCGACCTCGCTGAACGTGAAGCGGCAACGCCGATGCCCGGCTTCACGCACTTGCAGGTCGCGCAGCCGATCACTTTCGGCCATCATCTGATGGCCTGGTTCGAAATGACACGACGCGATGCCGAGCGCTTTGCCGACGTGCGCAAGCGGACCAACCGCCTGCCACTTGGCGCCGCCGCGCTGGCCGGAACGACCTACCCGATCGACCGCGAATTTGTCGCTGCCGAACTCGGTTTTGACGGCGTCTGCGAAAACTCGCTCGACGCCGTTTCCGACCGCGATTTCGCCATCGAATTCTGCGCCGCCAGCGCCCTGCTGATGATGCACTTCTCGCGCATGTCGGAAGAACTGGTGCTGTGGATGAACCCGCGATTCGGCTTCGTCAAGATCGCTGACCGTTTCTGCACCGGCAGCTCGATCATGCCGCAGAAGAAGAATCCGGACGTTCCCGAGCTGGCGCGCGGCAAGACCGGGCGTGTTTACGGCCACCTGACTTCGCTGCTGACGCTGATGAAGGGCCAACCGCTGGCCTACAACAAGGATAACCAGGAAGACAAGGAACCCCTGTTCGACGCAGTCGATACAGTCACCGACACCCTGCGCATCTACGCCGAAATGATTTCCGGCATTACTGCCCGCCCGGACAACATGCGCGACGCGCTGCGCCAAGGTTTTGCCACGGCCACCGATCTGGCCGATTACCTGACGCGCAAGGGTCTGCCCTTTCGCGATGCGCATGAAGCGGTCGGCCTGGCAGTTCGCCGCGCAGAGGAACTCGGCGTCGACCTGCCGCAACTCTCGCTGGACGAACTGCAACAGTTCTCGTCACTGGTTGGCGAAGATATTTTCACCGTGCTTACCGTCGAAGGATCGCTGGCATCGCGCAATCACATCGGAGGCACGGCGCCCGATCAGGTTCGCGCAGCGATAGTTCGCGCCCGCGCTCGCCTGTAAGGCACGCACCGGACATGGACAGGATTGGCAAGTACGAACTTGTTCGCGAGATCGGCCGAGGGGCAACCGCGACCGTCTATCTCGGCAACGATCCCTTTGCCCAGCGAGAGGTGGCGATCAAGGTCGCCTTTCCGGAGATCCTGAAAGACCCGGAACGCGGCAAGCTCTATACCTATCTGTTCCTCAACGAGGCCTCGCTGGTCGGCAAACTCGCGCACCCGCATATCGTGCAGATTTTCGATGCCGTTGTCGCCGAAGGTCTGTGCTACATCGTCATGGAGTACGTGGAAGGCGGAACACTTGAGGATTACTGCACGCCAGCCAAATTGCTGCCAATCGAGCGTGTTGTCGAAATCATCTTCAAATGCACCAGGGCGCTTGATTTTGCCAACCGCATCGGTATCACGCATCGCGACATCAAACCAGCCAACATCCTTTTTGCCGGGACCAATCCGAATTCGGGTGAAATCAAGATTTCCGATTTCGGCGCGGCGCTCATCGACTCTCCTGATCGCACACAGGTTACGGGGATTGGCTCACCCGCCTACATGTCGCCGCAACAGGTTCAGGAACTGCCGCTTGACCACCAGACGGATATTTATTCGCTCGGCGTCGTGATGTATCAGTTGCTGACCGGGCAGCTCCCTTTCCAGGCAAGCACCAGCTACAACATCGTATTCCAGATCATCAACACCGAACCGACACCGCCTTCGGTGCTGCGCAAGAAAATCCCGGTGGTGCTCGATACCATCGTGGCGCGCGCCATGAGCAAACGAACCGAGGATCGCTACCAGACCTGGGAAGAATTCGCGCACGACCTGGCACAAGCCTTCCGCAACAAGCAACTGAAAGCACCGAAACGGGATTTCTCGGAATCCGAAAAATTCAACACGCTACGCGAACTGCCGTTTTTTGCCGACTTCTCCGATATCGAGCTCTGGGAAGTCCTGCGCTTCTCAAGCTGGAGGAGTGTTTTGCCCGAAGAGAGCGTCATCCGTGAAGGAACAAGCGGCGACTATTTCTGCTTTGTCGCCGAAGGCGAACTCAAGGTCACCAAGAACGGGAGAATTCTCAACCTGCTGACCAGCGGTGAATGCTTCGGCGAAATGGCTGTCATCAGCAAAGGGGCGCAAACCCGGAGCGCAGATGTCGTCGCCCTGACGGCGTCCAAGATCGTGACCGTCAAAGGCGAGGCGCTGCAACACGCGTCGGAAGCCTGTCGCATGCATTTCTATCAGGCATTCCTTGAAGTCCTGTCCAGCCGACTGCTACTGGCCAACACGCGACTGACGTCCCCTTAGCTCGCCGTCAGCGCGCGCAGAAGCTCATCCGGCCTCGCGCCGTCCTGTGCCCGAAGGGGTCCGGCAGATCGAACGGACTACCGTAGTCAGGGCGCTGGTAGGTCGAACGTACGATCCCGGTTGTGGCATCAAACAGCACGTCAAAAAATGCCAGCTGGTTCGATGCATCGCAGAAGCGCCACTCCCAGACGAGTTCATCGCGACGCTCGAAATAAGCCGTCAATTGCGGCGGTGGCGGGCCAAGAACGCGCAACACGGAGGCCTGATCGATACCGGGCTTGATTCGCACAAAATGCGCGGCATCCAGCACGCTCTCGATACGCTCCAACCGCCCATCCGCGCCGACATACACCATGAAGGTTTGTGTTCCCTGCGGCCCGCGCGGATAGGCCAATTGCTCACGCCCGTCCTCGTCTTTCCAGCGCATCGCGGGCTCGCCCATGGACGCCATGATCTCCGGCAAGGTAGACGTCCCTGCCAGTAACTGGCTTCCGCCGTACCCGACACAGGCAGAAAGAAGCAAAGCGCTGACGGCAAGCGCCAAGCACATAAAAAGCCGGGAGACTTTCAACATATCAATCACCTTGTTTCAGGAACCGGAACCTATTTTCACATAATCGCCAGTATTCCCCGACCATGCTGGACAAAGGAACTATCATGAGTCAATCCGTCTCCATCATTCCAAAGAGACGGACAAAGAATTTACTGCGGAATATTCTTGACGAGGTAGAACAATGGTCAATTCCCGCTCTATCCTTCGCCCGCTGGTCGGGGTTGCGACAATTGCTGCACTGTCATTGATGGCCTTCAACGCGGCCATCCGGACCTGGATGCGCGCCCCAAGAATCAGCGCCAAGGACGATCCGTCGGCGTTCGGTCTGCCGTTCAAAGATGTTTTCCTGCCGACCTCGAACAACAAGCAGCTTCACGGCTGGCATATCCCTGCTGCCAGCGACCGGCCCGCGCCGACCCTGATCATTCTCCATGGCTGGGGTGGCAACAGCGAGATGATGCTGCCGCTGGCCGACCCGTTTTATCACTCGGGCTACGCGCTGCTGTTTGTCGACGCACGCAGCCACGGCGCCAGTGAAGACGACTCATTTTCCTCGCTGCCCCGCTTTGCCGAAGATCTTGAAAGTGCGCTGGACTGGCTGTTGCAACAACCCGAAACCGATACGTCCCGAATCGGGCTGATCGGTCATTCCGTTGGTGCTGCCGCCGCCCTGCTGGTCGCTTCACGGCGCAAGGAAATCGCCGCCGTCGTCAGTCTGGCGTCTTTTGCACACCCGGAACGAATCATGCGCCGCTACCTGGCATCAAAGTCCGTACCCTTCATTCCATTCGGCTGGTACACGCTGAGCTACATCCAGCGCGTGATCGGCTACAGTTTTGAGGATATCGCGCCACAGAACAGAATCGGAGACATCGACTGCCCGGTGCTGCTGGCGCATGGAGTTGACGACACGACCGTGCCGGTGGAAGACGCCCAACTGCTCCATGCCGAATCACGCAAGGAGAGCACACGCCTGTTGCTGGTTGAAGGCAACCACGAAGACTATGAGGGATTGCGCACGCGCGCCGACGAGGTGTTGAGTTTCGTCGCCGACGCGATGCGGTTCAAGAAAAACGGGGAAACGGACTATCAGTCCGGCGCGGCAATACCTTCGAGCAAGGTCTTGAGTTCGCCGCTCTGATACATCTCGCGCATGATGTCTGAGCCGCCAACCAGTTCGCCGCGAACATAAAGCTGGGGAATGGTCGGCCAGTCGCCATAGATCTTGATGCCATCGCGAATCGCCTGATCTTCAAGCACGTTGACGCTGAAGAACAGCGGCACATTGCAGGCTTGCAGAATCTGCACCGCCGTTGCTGAAAAGCCGCACATCGGCGCCTTTGGTGTGCCCTTCATGTAAAGCACCACGGGATTACCTGTGACCTGTTCCTTGATCAGTTCCTGCACATCCATTAACAAACCTCTTTATAGTTGAGTAAATCAATCGGGAATTAGTTTACCGGCTCACGACCACTGGGTCAAGGCAGGCAACCGCCGCTGACTCGTTCAATCGCTGCGCTATCGCGCCAGGAGTCAACATCGGAAAAACCTGCTGCCTTCAGCAATTCTCGAACTTTGACAGCCTGATCGTAGCCATGTTCAATCAACAAGCAACCGCCGGGCAACAAATGCGGATGCGCGCCCTCGATGATGCTCCGGATGCACGCCATTCCATCGCGAGTACCGTCGGTCAATGCCTGTTGCGGTTCAAACGGCAAGCCGTTTTGCAGCAAGTGAGGGTCACCATCGGCCACGTACGGTGGATTGGAAACGATCAGGTCGAAACGTTCAGCGTCGAGCGGCGCATACCAGTCACCAGGGAGGAAACGGATTTGCGCGCCGTACCGGGTGGCATTGCGACGCGCCACATCAAGCGCTGCAACAGACACATCAACCGCCGTAAGCAGTGCTGACGGGCACAAACGCGCCAGCACGATGGCAACGATTCCAGAGCCGGTTCCCAGATCGACGATGCGCGGTGCTGCATACGTTTGCGCACGTTTTTTTGCCTGTTCGACCAGCACCTCGGTATCCGGGCGGGGAATCAGTACCGCAGGCGAAACGGAGAATTCGAGGCCATAGAAGAACGCGCTGCCAACCAGATAAGCCAAAGGCTCGCCCACTGCGCGACGCTCCACCAGCACATCGAACTGTGACGCCTCGGCAGCCAGCAGTTTGCGCTCCGGATGCGCGATCAGATCGACATGGGTACAACCACAGACCTGCTCCAGCAGCAGCCGCGCATCAAGCCGCGCAATACGCTGGCTGGCCCGCCGCCAGGCGTCGCCGATACCCTCCGTCATAGCTCCGAATCGGCCAGCGCGGCGAGTTGCTCGGCCTGATGTTCGTTGGCCAGTGCGCCAACAACTTCATCGAGATCACCGTCCATGATCGAGTCGATCTTGTAGAGCGTCAGGTTTATACGATGGTCGGTCACCCGGCCTTGCGGAAAGTTGTAGGTGCGGATGCGCTCGGAACGGTCGCCGCTGCCAATCAGGCTCTTGCGCTCAGAGGCGATTTTCGCGTGCTGCTCGCGTTCCTGCGCGTCCTTGATGCGTGCTACCAGCACCGACATGGCCTGCGCCTTGTTCTTGTGTTGCGAGCGCCCGTCCTGGCATTCAACGACGATACCGGTCGGCAGGTGGACGATGCGGATCGCCGAATCAGTCTTGTTGATGTGCTGCCCGCCGGCACCCGAGGCACGGAAAGTATCGATGCGAATTTCGGACGGATTGATCTGCACATCTTCCAGTTCGTCGGCTTCCGGCATCACCGCGACGGTACATGCAGAGGTGTGGATGCGGCCCTGCGCTTCGGTTTCCGGCACGCGTTGCACGCGGTGCGCGCCTGATTCGAATTTGAGCCGTGAATACACGCCCTGGCCAACAATGCGAGCGATCACTTCCTTGTAGCCGCCGACATCCGATTCGCTGGTCGAAACCACCTCGACCTGCCAGCGCTGACGCTCGGCAAAGCGGGTGTACATGCGAAACAGGTTGCCGGCGAACAGCGCCGACTCGTCACCGCCTGTCCCGGCACGGATTTCCAGGAAGACGTTGCGGTCGTCATTGGCGTCCTTTGGCAGCAGCAACTTCTGTAACTCGCTCTCGATTTCGGGCAGACGCTCCTTGGCCGACTTCATTTCCGCTTCGGCGAGTTCCTTCATTTCCGGATCGGCCATCATCTCCTGCGCCGACTGCAGGTCGGCCTCGGTTGAGCGCCAGGTCTGGTAGAGCGCAACCACCGGCCCAAGATCAGAATGCTCGCGCGTCAGCTTGCGGTACTGATCCATGTCCTTGGTCGCCTCGCCGCTCGCCAGAATGCGATCCAGTTCGTCCAGACGGCCAACGAGATTTTCAAGTTTGTCGCGAATACTTTGTTTCATAGTCAATCAATCGTGATGCAGGTTAAACAGCCGAGTCGCCATCGACTGCAGTTCGCTGCGGTCACCCTCGGCCTGGCTCAGCGCGTGTGTTGGCGCGTGCAGAAACTTGTTGGTCAAGCGGTGCGACAGGTGATCAAGCACCGCCGCCGGATCGTCGCCCTTGGCCAACAACTTGAGCGCGTGCTCCATTTCATGACGACGGGTGCGTTCGGCGGTGTCGCGCAGCGAGCGGATCACCGGCACCGTCTCGCGCGTTTGCAACCAGAGCAGAAAGCTATCGACACGCGCGGCAACAATGGTTTCGGCATCGACGACCGCCGTCTGCCGTGACTCCATGCCGGTTTCGACGACCTGCGCGAGGTCATCGACGGTGTACAGAAAAACGTCGTCCAGCTCGCCGACTTCAAGCTCAACGTCGCGCGGCACGGCCAGGTCGACCATGAACATCGGTCGGTGACGGCGCGCCTTGATTGCCCGCTCGACCAACCCCAGACCAATGATCGGCAACTGGCTGGCAGTGCAGGACACAACGATATCGAACTCGGACAGGCGTTCGCCAACATCTTCAAGACGGATCGCCGTCGCACCGAAACGATCCGCCAGTGCACGACCGCGATCAATCGTCCGGTTGGCGATGACAATCTGCTTCGGTTTTTTCGCCGCAAAATGCGTCGCACATAACTCGATCATCTCGCCGGCGCCGATGAACAACACCTTCTGGTCAGCGATACGTTCGAAGATGCGCTCAGCCAGACGCACCGCGGCGGCGGCCATGGATACGATGTTGGCGCCGATGGCGGTGGTCGAACGCACATCCTTGGCCACGGCAAACGAATTCTGAAACAACTTGTTCAAGGTCGTACCGAGCGTTCCCGACTCACGGGCGATACGCGCCGCTTCTTTCATTTGGCCGAGAATCTGCGGCTCGCCAAGCACCATCGAATCGAGTCCGCTGGCGACGCGGAAGGCGTGACGCACCGCCTCGCGCTCCGGGTGGGTGTAAAGGTAAGGTTCAATGTCGTGGTGCCTCAAGCGGCGATAGTCAGCGAGCCATTCAATGGCGGCTTGCGGCGTATCGGCCTGAAAATACAGCTCGGTGCGATTGCAGGTCGACAGAATCGCGGCTTCATGCACCCGCCCGCCACTGGCCAGATCGGCAAGCGCTCGGCGCAATTCCTCGGCATGGAACGCCACATGCTCGCGAACCGAAAGCGGTGCCGTGCGGTGATTGATGCCGAGAGTAAAAAGCGCCATGAGCAGTGGGAAGGATTGGGTTTGCTGTTCAACCGCTAGGATAGCCAGGACAGTCAGGATAGCGGTCGATTATAGCACCCGCCCTACTCCCTCTCGGGATGACGAAGATCAAGGCAATGGCGATCAATGAAGGCTTTAGAACACGACCGCGAAATGCCGAATCCGCGCTAGACCACGCTCCGCCGTGCCAGCGTTTTCAAGACGCGCGAACGTTCGCGACGCCCGGCATAGATGAGTGTCCATACCTGCTGTTCGAGATCGGCGTGCTTGCCGGAAAACTTCTCCAGCTTGTGACTCAAGGTGATGACCTGGCTGGCCAGGAAGGCGGGCGATTCATCGACGATCTCTTCCAGCTCATCCGCCAGTGCATCATCGGTCGTGAAGACGGCGATGCAGCGCGCCAGATGATTGGCCTGCTCAACGTTCACGATCCCGAGCGATGAAACGTGCATGGCACCGGCCGCCGTCACTGGATCGGTGGACAACTGCATTGCCCCGGCGACCAGGCCGGTAATGCGCTGGATTTCTGCCTTGTTTTCCATTCTTGTTCCTTATTCGATTCGCTGTTTACGCGCGGACGCCAGTTTAGCGGCCAATGCCGTGTTTGTCTGACAAGATTGTCGCCAAACCGGCTGAAAGACTGCACCGCAATGGAGGACCAGCCCTGTGATGCTTGTCAACAGGTGATCTACGAAGGGTATGCCGCGCAACCCGCATGCTTATTGGCTTACGCGACACGCACCTTCAAGATTGCCGTGTTTATTGCCATTCAGGCATTCTGCCGTGAGGATCACAAGCGTCAGCACTACGCCAACCGCGCCAGATATCTGACAAAGCTATTCGCGACTGCACTTTTTCTGTGTCGCTCGCCCCCACCGGAGTATTGATTTCATGGATATTTTCCGGAATTTTTTATTAGCTCGTTATTATTCGCTATCATTTGAACTGGATTGACGCCACCCACTCACAGGTGAGATGCTGGTGTCAGCGATTCAGGATTGGCAATCGTGCAGATCAAACTGTCCGGTTTTCTACAATGCAACAGGAGAATTACCAAATGAGCATTTCCGAAAAGATCAAGTCGAACCTGGCTTACGGGCAGGAATTGGTTGAGTCCGGCGTTGAAGGTGCAAAAGAAGGGCGCAAAACCGTACTGGAATCACCCGACGCAGGTGACCTGATAACAGAGGCGGCACAGGAGTCGTGGCAAGCCGCGACGATCGGTGTGTTGGCCGGCGCCATCTTTGGCGTACTGACGGATGATCGCAAACCGCTTCGCGGCGTGATCACGGGCGGGCTTCTCGGTGCCGCAGCGGGTTTTGTTGGCAGCTTTGCCTGGAAAACACGACCACTTACCTCATCGATGGTGCATGGGGCAAGCCGGCGCATCGGAAGGACACGCGACCAGCACTGGCTGACCAAGAACCCCGTGAACTACGGCTGATCGCCCGACAGCCAATTCTTCTGCGGTTGCAGCCAGACAAGGTCCGAGATACTGAACATCGTGTGGCATGTCTGGCCCGAAACCTCCCGGATCATGATGGCTCGGGACCATCGATCGTAACTCGGGTGCTTGCCGCATCACTGCCATAACAGGAGCCGCCGCTCAGAAGAATAGTCGTGGCTCGGTTACTGTACCTTTTGGCCACACTCCACATGCGCTCAACCCGTGCAACTGCTGCCGTCGCCCGTTTGAATGCACGGAGCGACGGGCACCACTACCACTTGGTGCTGACAGGCGATGGCCTTTTCAAATTGAGCGAACCGAGTGGCAACACGTCGTTCTCCAACGCCCTGCCTCTCGATGAATTCGTGCGCATGGTCGACGCCATGGGGCCGCAAAAGATCCGCCGCGTGACGAAAAGCGATGCGGCCTTTGCCCTGCAACTCGTTCGCAAGCCCAAGACCTAGCGGCTGCGCATTCGACAAACCCAAGGCCATCGCAAGGGCGTAAAGTGGTCGCATCGAGACGTATCCCAAGGGATATCGATGAAGAGTTACTCGGCGCGATCCTCTCTTGTTGCTCAGCTGGCCTTGTTTGCGATTGTCGTAATCTGGGCGGTGCCAACACTTGGCCTGCTGGTCTCCAGCTTTCGCAGCAACGAGCAGCTCGCGTCCAGCGGATGGTGGACGGCGGCGTCCACGCAAACTCGCTCGGATATGCGG
>JFJP01040117.1_pt1 | contig 11851 bp, 13 predicted proteins | sample 431651 | NCBI WGS metagenome assembly JFJP01 (sample SAMN02602958, study PRJNA72255) | Microbial mat metagenome, whole genome shotgun sequencing project. | biome: fresh water; feature: sink hole; material: water; isolation source: purple microbial (photo- and chemosynthetic) mats found in... | reverse complement strand
GTTCCCGTTCCTCCACCCATGCCTGCGGTAACAAAAACCATTTTAGTATTGTTCGCCAAGATGCTACGAATCTCGTCTTTGTTTTCCATAGCAGCAGTTTTCCCTCTTTCGGGATTTGCCCCTGCGCCCAGTCCTTTGGTAGAATTAATACCAATTTGAATTTTATTTGGAACAGGACTCATCTCTAACGCCTGAATATCGGTGTTAGCAACAAAAAACTCTACGCCACGTATGCCTTGGCGAAACATGTGGTTTACGGCATTACTACCGCCTCCACCAACGCCAATTACCTTGATAATAGAGGCATCATTGGCAGGATAATCAAATTCGTAAGCTCGCTCCTTCATAAATTGCTAATTTTTAATTCCTAATGACTAATTTTTAATGTTTTTACCAATTACATTCAAATCATTAAATATTACTGGTTCTTCTCACTTTTAGCGCATAGTGTATCATGTGTTATCACATGACAAACCAAATGATTAGTATTTGTTTTCCCCAAAATCGTCAATTAAAAGTTCTTTTGTCTTGCGGACAATCGTACTAAAAAAGTCGCCTTTAGGCTGCTGCGCTTTTACCTTCCCTATATGAGAAGGGGCTTGGGCATGGTGCGCATTTTTGAGATAGTTTTCTTCACGTTCGTCTATAGTTTTGAAGCCCGCCAATACCAAACCTACCGTAGTAGCATACATTGGGTACTTCACCATTTCGTCTTTATTTTTTCCCAAATGCTCATTAGGATAGCCAATACGTGTATCTAAGCCCGTTTTGAACTCAAAAAGTGGCTGCAAATTAAGCAATTGTGCGCCTCCACCAGTGATAACGATTCCTCCTGCCAAGCGATTTGTATAACCCGACTTTGTAATTTCTGAGTGAACCAACTCAATGATTTCTTCCATTCTCGCCTCTATGATTCGAGAAAGGTTTTTGATAGAAATTTCTTTCGGTGTTCTGCCCCTAATTCCGGGAATAGAAATTACTTCATTTTCCGTTGCCTCATCTGATAAGGAATTTCCAAACCTTGTTTTTAGCAATTCGGCTTGATTGTCAAGCACTTGGCAGCCATGTTTGATATCCGAAGTAACAATATCACCACCAAAAGGAATCACTGCGGTATGACGAATAATGCCGTCATAAAAAATCGCAATATCGGTAGTGCCACCGCCAATATCTACAAGGGCAATTCCGGCTTCTTTTTCTTCCTCACTCAGCACCGCCAAGCTCGAAGCTAAGGGTTCTAAAATCAAATTATCGATTTTTAGTCCCGCACGCTCTACAGCACGTTTGATATTTTTTATGGCATTCGTTTGAGCTGTAATAATATGGAAATCAGCCTCTAACTTTACGCCCGCCATCCCAACAGGATCTTTGATATTTTCTTCATAATCCACAATATAATTTTGTGGCATAACATGGATAATTTCTGTACCTGGCTCTGTAACAATACGATACATATCATTATTCAAACGGTTCAAATCTTCTAATGTAATTTCATCATTGTCAGAGTTGCGTGTAATACTTCCACGATGTTTGAAACTCTTGATGTGCTTGCCCGCAATACCTACATTAACTACATTGATTTCGATGCCCGAAGCCTTTTCCGCCTCCTCAATTGCCAGCGTGATGCTGTCCGTTGTTTTATGAATATTGGAAACAATTCCTTCTTTTACACCATCAGAATTTGCTCTACCAACACCCAAAATTTCCAATTTACCGTACTCATTTATGCGACCAACCATCGCACAAATCTTTGTTGTACCAATGTCGAGACCTACTACAATTTTTTCGTTCATTTTATTCGCAAACTATTTGATTGTCAAAACCTAACTTAATTTTTTTATACTTGTTCCAACCTTTGGCAGGAACAATTTGACTATAAAACAATTTTAACTTTTCTAATTTCGCTGGGTAGTCTTCCACCAAGCCAAATTCAATAGCATGATTTCCAATTTGTGGATACATGGTCAAATTGTCGTATTCATCTATGTCAATTTGTGTAATTTGAGCTTTCCAAAAAGCATCTTTTTCAATATATTGTAAAAATTCGAACAAGGATTTTCCAAAGATTTTAGTCAATTTCTTTTCCTTGTCGTAAATGTGCTCTATTCCTTTGCCTGTAAGTAGCGCAACTCTCGGTGTATAATCAAGTGAAAGTGGCAAAAATTCACCTTCCTTGCCTAAATAATTTCCCTTGCCATCATTTCGCAGTAGCCGAGCTATTGGCTGGCTCGGAACAATTTTCACTACCAAATTGCCTTTCAAATCCCTTGATACTTGGCAGTCAGACACAAAGCCGGCTTCCTCCTCGATTTTCTTCTCGATTTCCGCCAAGTCTGCGTTTAGCAATTTGCCATCTGCGGTTTGCTGAATCCCCTGCCCGTCAATAATGCTACGCACCCGATTTTCATTAATCAAATTAGGGGCTGTCGACTCTTCAATCTTGACCAAGACATTGCTAAACGGCTTATCTCTGTTGCGAAAAACACTCGCAAAAGCTACTGCGGTTAGCACTGCCATAGAACCCAAAAATATTTTTACCCAAAGTTTTAGTTTCATCTTTTTGTTAATTATGAATTATAAATGATGAATATTTTTATAAATTAATCTCTCAATAATTCCTCTTGCTCTTCCCTTTTTTCTGTACTTCGCTTGTATCTTTTTCTCTTGCAAAGCCAGCAACTACAAGGTCTGCCTGTGGTTTTGAGTGAGTAAAAATTAACTTTTATGCCTTCTTTCTGCGCTTTTTCATATTGCATAAAAGCATCATAAATTTTATATCGTTTCTTAAAGTGCTTTTCTACATTTTCTCTGCGAATACCTCTTTTTACGGATTTCTGCATGACTATATCTGTTTTTTATTCCGTAGGAATTAAATATCGGTAGAACTCTAACAAAGGGTCTAGAAAATCTAATTTACTACCAATATGCAATCCCTAACGGGATAAATCCATAGTTTATAATTATGTATTTCATTCCAGATTAAACAATTCCCAACTTAAAAAGGTCTGCTGTTTTCTTTTCCTCATCACTCTTGCAAAGTCTTTTGAGCAACTCACTGTCGGCGTTCCATTTTGCTCCATCAAAAAATTCCGTTCCTTTGTGATCTCTAACTTTGTAAAGTGCTTTTTCTTTGTAGCAAGTCCCTAAGTAACAGTAGTTTAAACCATTATCTTTTGCCCAGCGAATCACTCTCCACATCATCCATTTGCCCAAAGAATATTTCATATATTCCACATCATAAAACGAAAACCAGTAATGCAAAATTCCATTTTCTAAGGCTGTAAAAACATAGCCAAGTACCTGATTTTCAGTTTTAAAAGTGAAAATATGCGTCAATAACTTCCTACTCAATACATAATCTAATCTATCACTTTCCATATTGCCACCGCTAAATCTCTCTTCTGCATATTCCGTGCAAAACTGCTGAAATTCAGGACTTTGCAAATCAAATTTATTTTTTTCTGTTACCTCTAATTGAATATTTAATTCTGCTATCTTTCTATCTACTCGCCTATTTTCTGAACTATCTTCAAAGTTTTTTAAATTTACTCGCAGGCTACGAGCCATATAAAAAATATCGCTATCTATCTGATAGTTACCTGTATAAGGCAAAAAACCTTTCTCATAAATCTCTGGCAATTCGCTATTTTGTTCTTTCACACAATAAATTGCATAAGAGAAAGTATAAGTCGTATAGTCTGTCTGATATTCTGAGTAAAAGATTTTCATGTAATTAAATAGTTAAATAGCTTGATAGTCAAATAGTTATTCAGATAAATTCTCTCTTGTTTGTTCATATTATTGTATCTATTTGCTTTTCAATCCCGTAGGGATGACCGTTTTGTAATCAATATATTTATCTAAATTTCTCAAAGTCCCGTTAGGGACGCAACTGAATACCTTGTTTCGTGCCTACGGCACTTTTTATTTCAGTCTTGTTATTTTTTTCTACAAAGCGGTCGTGCCTAACGGCACTTAAATTAATCATAGCTTATTATTTTAACTATCTCATTTACAATCTCTTTTGAAGCATTTGGCTTTCCAAGTTTCAAAATATTTAAACGCAAAACTTCTTGTCTATCAGTATCTTGCAATAATTTTAGCGTTTCTTGAATTAGCTTTTCTTTTGCTTCCCCGTCTTTTACCAAAATTGCCGCATTTTCGTTTACTAATGCCATTGCATTTTTGGTTTGGTGGTCTTCGGCTACATTGGGCGAAGGCACCAAAATCGTAGGCTTTCCCGCCAAGCAAAGCTCTGAAACTGACAATGCACCTGCTCTGGAAATCACGACATCAGCACAAGCATAAGCGTAATTCATTTCATAGATAAAATCTTTTACGTATAAATTTTTGTTATTCAATGTGTTAGCAATGGTTTTCATTTCCTCAAAGTAAATTTTCCCCGTTTGCCAAATTACTTGATAGCCTTGCGTAAGTAGCTCATTTACACCACTTTTTAGGCAGTTGTTAATGGTTCTTGCGCCCAGACTGCCGCCCAAAACCAAGACAGTTTTTTTACTTTCCGATAAATCAAAGAACTTAAATGCTTCACTTCTAATGCCTTCCAAATTGCTAATGTCTTTGCGAACAGGATTTCCACAAAAAACAATTTTTTCTTTGGGGAAATAATTTTCCATATTCGGGTACGCTACGCAAATTTTATTTACTGACTTCGCTACCAATTTGTTCGTCAATCCTGCGTAACTATTTTGCTCTTGAATCAAGGTTTTAACTCCCTGCCAAACAGCAACTTGCATGATAGCTCCACTTGCATAACCGCCTACCCCTATCACTGCGTCTGGTTTAAAATCCTTTACTATTTTCCACGCTTTCCACAAACTTTGAACGAGTTTGATGGGAAAACTCAAATTTTCTAAGGTCAATTTCCTTTGCAAACCCCGAATTGGCAGTCCTATAATTTTAAAACCTGCTTTAGGTACTTTTTCCATTTCCATTTTGCCTTCTGCTCCTACAAAAAGTATCTGACAATCAGGAATTTGAGCCTTTAACTCTTGTGCTATGGCAATAGCGGGATAAATATGCCCACCCGTACCACCGCCACTAATGATAAACTTCATAATCCAATTAATTCTCTATAAGCCCGTAAATATTTATTCAATCTTTCTGTATCATTTTCAGATACTTGACGAAGTCTGCGAATATCCATATTGTCTTCTAAGTCATTGATTTTAACTTTGATAGCCAATGAATTTGTTTTCACTCTTTCAATAAACTGCTCATAGTTTTCACTTTCTCTCCTCGTCAAACAATCTAATGCCTCAATGATTTTATGAGAGAAGCCTTCTGCCTCCAATTTTTCCAATGTCCAAGGCGTATCTTCCACAGTGTCATGCAGTAAGGATGTAATTTTTTCGTCTTCACTTTTTCCCTTCGCCATGACTTGAAAAATATGCAAAATATACGGTTTCCCTACCTTGTCTGTTTGCCCTTTGTGCGCCTCGATAGCTATCTCGATGGCTCTTTGTAATGTACTCATTTTATTTTAATTACGAATTGATAGTTACGAATTACATTTTTTTAAAAGGGCAAATCTTTTGTTTGTTAAAATAGTTACTTGATTATTCTTTAGTATCTTTTTCTCTAAATCCATATCTCTGCATAAATTTTTCGTATTCTTCTTCAAACTTTACTTTCTGATGGTGTTCTTCTTGCTTATAAATATATTTTCTGACTGTTTGAATCATAGATTCGCTGACAGAAACTGCAAAATACTCATCTGCCCACCGCAGTTTTCCTTTTACCAACTCGTTCTTATCATCATATTTCAATGCTTTTAAAAACCCATCAAATCCCCATCGCCCTTTTATTCCTGCCATTAAAAAACTTTTCCTTTGCACTTTGTAAAATTGGCTTGTAAGTATTGCTACGGCTTACACTAATAATGATTCCAATAGAAGCACCCATAAGCAACAGCGAAGTTCCCCCCATGCTCACTAATGGCAACTGCAAACCCGTTACGGGCAGGATTCCTGTGGCTACGCCCATGTTTATCATGGCTTGGAAAACCACACTAAAACTTAGCCCCGCCGAGAGCAAGCCACCAAAAGCATTTTCACTCTGATTAACGGCTAACATTCCCCGATATAAAAGGGTGAGAAACAAGGCTATCACTACGGCTGCCCCCAACATTCCATATTCTTCTACCAAAATTGCAAAGATAAAATCTGAATACGGGTGAGGTAAAAAATTGCGCTGATGACTCTGTCCGGGTCCTTTACCTGCAAAACCGCCTGTCGCTATTGCTATGTACGACTGCTCTGTCTGAAAAGGTAAATGATTTGGGTCAAGGTACGAACTCATACGGTTTTTTACTGTACCGCCTCGCTGCCCTACCGCCAAAGCAACAGCTCCTACAACTAAGCCAACTGCTACTAAACCAGCTAAATATCTCAAAGGCATTCTACCAATAAACATGATAAGCAAGCAAGTCAGAAAAAGAATTGCTGCACCCGAAAAATCGCTTAACGCTATCAACCCACAAATCAATCCACACCAAAATAAAATTGGGATAAAGCTCCTATTAATATCTCTAATATTTTGCTGACGTTTGGAAAGCATACTCGCCACATTTGCAATTAAAGCCAACTTTGCCAAATCCGCAGGCTGGAAAGTGTGATTGATATAAGGAATTGTTAGCCAACGAGTTGCATCATTAATTGTAGTTCCATAGCCCCAAGTAAAAATGAGCAAAGGCACAGAAAACAGCAATGCCAAGCGAGAAATTCTCGAAAAATACTTATAATCAATCTTATGGCAAAACCACATCACTACAAAACTCACCACAAACAATAAAGAATGTTTGAGCAAATAAGACTCGCTGTCCTTGCCCATTTTGAAGGCAAGCGTACCTGTAGCACTATAAACCAGCAAGATACTAATGAGTGCCAATACAAAAACTACTCCCCAAATAATAGGGTCGCCCTCTAAGAGTTTGTGTTCTTTAATTTCGTTTGTTGCTGTTTTCATAATTTTTTTATATTTAACCACTAATAGGGTATAAAAACGCCGTCATTTTTTTGTATTACCGTATTTTCAAGCTCACCAAGCAAAAAATAGCTAACATTATCCCGATAATCCAAAATCTTGTTACAATCTTTACTTCATGAATTTGCTTTTTCTGAAAATGATGGTGCAAAGGCGACATCAAAAATATTCTTCTGCCTTCTCCGTACTTCTTTCTTGTATATTTGAAGTAACCGACCTGAATCATTACAGAGAGATTTTCTACCAAAAATATACCGCATAATATTGGAATCATTACTTCCTTGCGAACCATTATTGCCAAAACAGCTATCAATGCGCCCAAAGTCAAACTGCCCGTATCTCCCATAAAAACTTGGGCGGGATAGGAATTGTACCAAAGAAAGCCTATACACGCACCCACAAAAACAGTTGCAAAAATTGCCAATTCCCCTGTATTTGGTATAAACATGATATCCAGATAGTTAGCAAAAATAGCATTGCCCGAAACATAGGCAAAAACTGCCAATACAGAGCCTATAATTGCGGAAGTGCCTGCCGTTAAGCCATCTAAACCATCTGTAATATTTGCGCCATTAGAAACGGCAGTAATAATAAAAATAATAAAGGGGATATAAACAATCCAAGTCCATTCGTTATCTAAAAAAAATACTAAATCGTGATAGTCAAATTCATTTGATTTGAAAAATGGAATAGTCGTAATAGTCGATTTAATATCTTGATAGCTATGGGTTTGTAAAAGTTGTACCACATCATTTGTTGCACTTTTATCAAATTGACGGACTACGACATTATCGTTTACGTACAAAGTTATTCCTACTACTAACCCTAAGAGTATTTGCCCTGCAATCTTAAACCTACCTTTCAATCCTTCTTTGTCTTTCTTGAAAACTTTGATGTAATCATCTACAAAGCCTATGAAACCTGCAAAGAGTAAGGTAATGATTAACAGCACGATATACACATTGGTAAGCCGAGTAAAGAGCAAAGTCGGAATCAAAATCGCAATGATTATAATTACACCGCCCATCGTTGGCGTTCCCTTTTTTTGCATTTGCCCCTCCAAACCCAAATCTCTAATAATCTCTCCTATTTGCTGTTTTTGCAAATAATTGATAATTTTTCTTCCAAAAATAGACACTATCAAAAGAGAAAGCACGCCCGCCATTGCCGCCCGAAAGCTGATGTACTGGAATAAACCTGCCCCAGGGAGGTTAAACTGCTCGTCTAAATATTGAAAAAAGTAGTAAAACACTGTTTTTTTGAATTATGAATGATTAATTATGAATTATAAATTGTTGTATATTTTATTCCTCTTCAAAATTTATCTTTATTTCTCTTTCAAAAGTGATATAAAATGCTTGTGTTGTTCCACCAGTCAATTCTGCGTGTAATGGTTTTTGATAAGGTGTTATCGTCTTTAATTCCCAGCCTAAAATACCATGTTCACACAAAATTTTTTCTAATTGTTGCTCTATGTTGTCTTTCTTAGGGTTTTCTCCAGACAAATATAATTTCACTACTTTATACTTTCTCATCATTGATTTGCTTACTTATAGTTTTCTACAAAGTGGTCGTTCCTAAAGGAACTTTACATTTCCATTTTTCATGTGTTATCACATGAAAAACCAAATCACTAACCATTCAACAACTCAATTATTATCTTTTTATCATCAAAAGGATACTTTACTCCCTTGATTTCCTGATAGTTCTCGTGTCCTTTGCCCGCTACCAAGATAATGTCGTTCGGTTGCGCCATTTGTACTGCTTCTATCAATGCTTCTTTTCTATCTATAATCACAAGCGTTTTATTTTCTGCATCTTGTGGTATTCCTTTTTTCATATCTTCTAATATTGCTGGGGCTTCTTCAAATCTTGGGTTATCCGAAGTAAGTATCACTTTATCAGATAGTTCACAAGCTATGCGAGCCATGATTGGTCGCTTGCTTGCATCTCTATTTCCGCCACAGCCTACAACGGTAATCATTTTTTCTTTTCCCGTTCTTGTTTTTTGTATCGTTTCCAGCACGTTTTTGAGCGCATCAGGCGTATGTGCATAATCTATGATAGCAAAGATTCTATTTCTGCCAATTACTTTATCAAATCGCCCCGCCGCAGGCTCTATGTCAGACAGAATTTCTAATACTTTGTCTTTATCTTCGCCTAATAAAACAGCCGCCGCATAAATGCCAAGCAAATTATAGGCATTAAAACTGCCCGAAAGTTTGAACCAAGCTCGTTTGTTATCTATCTCTAATTCAAGTCCTTCAAAAGTATTTTCAATGATTTTTGCTTTGAAATCTGCCATAGAGTTCAGCGCAAAAGTGTAGTGCTTGCCCTTACAATTTTGCAGCATGACCAAGCCATTTTTGTCGTCTTTATTGACTAAGGCAAAAGCGTTTTCATTCAGATTGTCAAAGAACATTTTTTTGGCTTTCAAATATTCAGCAAAAGTCTTGTGAAAGTCCAAATGGTCGTGCGTAATGTTGGAAAACATTGCACCTGAGAACTTTACGCCTGTAACTCTGTGCTGCGCTAAGGCATGAGAACTGACTTCCATGAAAACATGAGTGCAGTTTCTATCCACCATAAGTGCCAATAACTTATTCAATTCCAAGGCATCGGGTGTGGTATAGTTTGTAGGAATAATGTCTTCATTGATACGATTTTCAATGGTAGAAATCAAGCCTACGCTATAACCTAACTTCTTGAACAAGTGAAATAAAAGCGTTACAGAAGTTGTCTTTCCGTTCGTGCCTGTAATGCCTACTAATTTTAATTTCTCTGATGGATTGTCATAAAAATTGCTCGCCATCATGCCTAAAACTTCGGCAGAATTGGCAACTTTTATTATTGTTGCCCCACCCCAAACCTCCCCAAAGGAGAGGGCTTTAATGGTTTTTTCTTCTTCTAAAACTATGGCTATTGCGCCACTTTCTATAGCTTTGCTGATAAACTCATGTCCGTCAGACTGCAAGCCTTTGACCGCCACGAACACATCTCCCTGCCTTACTTTGCGAGAATCAAACTGTATCTGCTTGATGGCTAAGTCAGTGTTTCCCTGCAAAATTTGATGGGGAATATTGGCTAATATGTTTGCTAAAGTTGTAATAGTTAAAAAAATTATGATAAAATTGATTGATTTCTTTTACAGTTTACCATTAAGATATGTATGTATATCTTAATGGTATTCAATATTTTAACTCATATTTTTAGAAAGCATAGCTACCTACCAAATATAAGATTAGTCCTAATATTAATGCGCCACCACCAGAGATATAGCCTGCGCTAATACCTAAAACGCCCAAGATGATTGCCACCAAACCTACAATTATCAAAATAATACCAATGGTAACGAGCAAACTTCCCAAATCTCCTGCGGTTACTACTTTACCTTCTTTGACCTTCTTTGTAAGTTTTTGAAACTTGCTTTTAAACTTGTTCAAAGCCTTACCTTCTTTCTGATTTTGAGCTTTGTAAGTACCATTGACAATGCTCTCTAATTTTTGCTGCACCACCATTGTTTCGTGGTTTGTGCCTACTGCAAATGCGCTAAGGTTGAATAAAATAGCCACCGCTAAAAAAAGTACTTTTCTCATAAAATTTGAATTTTTTTATTAAAATTAATTTTAAAATTTAAGTGGTTTAGTTAGTAAGTAAAAGATTTTTCAATATTTTTAACCAAGTCTTAAATTAATTTTTTTGCCTTTTTGCAATCTGGAACCAATTGTTAATGATTGCGTTACAACTTTTCCTTTTCCTGAAAAACTAACTTTTAAGCCCTTATTTTCCAAGATAAAAATAGCATCTTTGAGGCTCATTCCTATCACTGACGGAATCATTGCACCTTTTATAGGATTCGCTACCCACTTGAGCGTGTCGCCCCTAAGCCTACCGCTTACCCAATCTTCTGCGGTATATGAGAGATTAAACAAGCCCAATTCTTCGCATAAGTACCTTAGTTCCTGCTGATTTCCTGCTTTTATTTTAGGAAAGTCCTTTTTCACTATTTCGCCAAGTTCCATCACATTTTCTTCTATGTAATGTTTGTAGGCAAAATCTGCTATTTCCCTAAAAACGGGAGCCGCCACTATACCGCCATATCTCCCCTGCTCACTTGGATCGTCAATGACCACAATACAGGAATATTTTGGTTTGTCAGAAGGGAAATAGCCTACAAAAGATGTATAGTGTTTTTCTGTATATTCTTTATTTTCAACCTTTTCTGCTGTTCCTGTCTTGCCCGCAATCTTATAAGGTGCGCCTTTAATATGATTTGCTGTTCCCCTTTCTACTACGCCTTCCATGAGTTTTCGCATGACTTCCAGCGTATTATCTGAGCAAATTTTCTTATTCAAAATTTTGGGGGCAAATTCATTAACAGTATTATCGGCATAGAGTGTCCTGCGTACTAACATTGGCTGAATTAGTTTGCCTTTGTTCGCCAAAGCATTACAAAACATCAAGGTGTGCATAGGGGAAAGTTTTGTTTCGTAACCTACTGACATCCAAGGTAATGTAGCTCCACTCCAAGTTGGGTCTGCCAAAGTTTTGATGTATGGCTGCGTTTCTCCAACTACCTGAAAATCTGTGGGCTGCATCAAACCAAATCTTTGCAAGTGGTCTAAGAATTTTTGTGGTTCTTTACGAAAATATTTAAAAACCAATTTAGAAATTCCAATGTTAGAAGACTTTTCAAAAACTTGTTGTACGCTAATTTTACCGTGCCCACCTTTGCGAGGGTCAGTCATTACTGCTTTTTCAAAAAATTGATACGTGCCATCTCCTGTTTCTACGGTATCATTTAAGTTTAGCTCTCCATCAGCCTCTTCCAAAAGTGCCGCCATCG
>JFJP01040116.1_pt1 | contig 11854 bp, 11 predicted proteins | sample 431651 | NCBI WGS metagenome assembly JFJP01 (sample SAMN02602958, study PRJNA72255) | Microbial mat metagenome, whole genome shotgun sequencing project. | biome: fresh water; feature: sink hole; material: water; isolation source: purple microbial (photo- and chemosynthetic) mats found in... | reverse complement strand
CTTCAAGAGTGATGCTAATGGATAATACATTTAGCAAAGCAACAGCGATTTGGGGCTTAATTGCCGGTGGACTAATGATAATTCCATCAACAGCGGGAATGCTTGGATTAATCCTATCATTAGTATCATTAATACCTTGGACAATTTTTTCAATTTTGATTGCTAAACGATTTTTTAGGCTTGACAAAATGAATGTATAAAGTACTGGCGGTATATTCGGTACGACTTTGTAAACAAACATTCAATTATAATCAAAAACTGACAGAAAAATATACCTTTGCAAGATATAATTTCAAAACATAAAACAAAGAATTATTTCGACAGAATTAGAGAATTAACAAAAGGTGTGCCTGTAGAATTGGTTGACTTTGAGCAACCAAGAGATCTAGCAAGGACACCTACGCAAGCATCTTCAAATTTTATTACAAATAAAGAACAAGGCGACTGGGCTGAGAATCTTGTCACAAGAGCGATAAATGAAACTTCTAAGAACTTCATTGCTATTAAATACGGCAAGTCAGATGATTTAGTAGCAGGGGAAGAAGGTTTTGACAGCTTTTATCAAGATTTTCAAAACGAGTTAGATACTATTGGAAAGCGACCTGATTTATTAATTTTCAACAAAAGTGATTTTGATGAAAGTTTAGGTTTCGACATTAGCCAGATTCCACACTGCCAAATAACGGATTATGTAAAAAAGGCAATTGCGGGTATTGAGGTTAGGTCAAGTGCTTTTTTAATAGAACGTTATGATGTAGCTATGCAAGCAAGAACTCAAAAATTTACTGAAATCGCTTTTATAACAAGAGACAAAATTTTAAAAGAGTATTCAGATGTTTTAGATCATCCAACTCGAAGTAAATACATTACTTTATTAAACACTCTGACAATTGAAACTATTTCAATTTTTGATTTTAAAGTTCCTGGCTGGAGGTCGAATGAAAGACTTATAGAAGTCAATGAATTATTTAAAAAATTAAAGATAGCCATAAAGGAAATTCAAAAACGAGATTATCTTTCCATTACACCAAAAGTTGAAGATATTAAAGTCGTTTATAAATGGATTGAGACATTTAATGTACCTCATTTTTATTTTCAAGTGTTTTTTGACAAAGTATATGGAATTTCATTTGAACAAATCCTAACTATTATTTCAGACTCTGACAACGAGGGAGTAATATTTTCGGTGGAAAAAGATGTTCAAAATCAAAATAAAACAACAATCAAAATTAATTCAAAGACAGGTTATCCTATTGCTTCAAAAGTAGATGAACCAACACACGAAAGCATTAGGAAAGAAATGGACAGAGGAAGGTTATTGTTTTATGTAACATTTAAAGGCGGAACTGCATATCTTGATTTAGATAAATTAAGAACTGTTTTAGGAATTAGTGAGGCAGAATTTTAATGATAGAAATGATAGAAATAAAAGAATATATAAGCAATAATTCTATTGAAAATGATTATTCAAAATCAATTTCTTTGGAACATCGTAAAAAATTTGCACAATTTTTTACGCCTTTTTCTATTGCAGATTTAATGGCAAAATGGATTTTAGGCAATAAAGATATTAAAACTGTTTTAGAACCTGCATTTGGCCTTGGTGTGTTTTCGAGAGCACTTTTAAACTATAAAGAAGATATTGCGATTAAAGGTTATGAAGTTGATACTAAAATTTATGAAAAAGCAAAACAGCATTTTGACGATATTGAAAATATAAATCTTCTTTTACAGGATTATATGTACAATGATTGGAAAAATAAATACGATGGAATTATTTGCAATCCACCTTATTTTAAATTCCACGATTATGACAATAAAAATATTTTAAAGGAAATTGAAAGCAACCTAAAATGCAAATTGAATGGTTTTACAAACCTTTACACGCTTTTTTTATTAAAATCAATACATCAATTAAGTCCAAATGGTCGTTGTGCCTATATTATTCCTTCAGAATTTTTAAATTCAGATTATGGGAAATTGGTTAAAACGTACTTAATAAAAAGTAACGTATTAAGACATATAATTGTTTTTGACTTTGAAGAAAATGTATTTGATGATGCATTAACAACAGCATCAATTATATTTTGCGCAAATGATAACTTAACAGATAGAGTTCAGTTTAGCAATATTCAATCTTTACAAGATTTGAGCAAAATAGATGCTCTAATTACAGATTACCCTAACTTTTTAGACACAAAACAGACATATTATTTTAAAGACTTAAACCCAGATATCAAGTGGAAAGCCTATTATCAGAAACAAAATGGCATAAAATTTAAAAATCTTGTGCCTTTCTCAACCTATGCAAAGGTAGTACGTGGTATTGCGACAGGTTCAAATGAGTATTTTACCTTTAATATTTCAAAAGCAAAATCATATTCAATCGAAGAACAATACTTACTTCCTTGCATTTGTAGTGCTAAGGATGCTAAAACTTCATTTTTTACCCATCAAGACTTTGAAAATTTAAAGATAAACGACAAATCTGTTTTTTTATTTAATGCACAAAAATCAAATTGCAATAACGTTTTATCTTATATTCAAAAAGGAGAGACAGAAAATGTAAATAAAAGATTTTTGACAGCAAATAGGTCACCTTGGTATTCATTAGAAAACAGACAACCAGCACCAATTTGGGTTTCTGTTTTTAATAGATCTGGGTTACGTTTTATAAGAAACGAAGCAAATATTTCTAATTTAACCTCATATCATTGTATTTACCCTAAGCAAACAAACTTATTTGTAGAAATTGACATTGACTTGCTTTTTGCCTATTTATTGACTGACACAGCCAAACAAATACTTGATGATAATAGCCGTCAGTATGGAAATGGCCTTCAAAAATTTGAGCCAAATGATTTAAATAAAGGAATGATGCTTGATTTAAGATTACTTAACAGCGAAACACAAAAGAAGATTTTAGATTTATACAAAGAATACAGAACACTCATTATTGACAATTTAAACGGAGACAAAATACTATACTCGATAGATAAAATATTGATAGACAATTATTCCGAAAAAATCTGCTAAGCAAATCCCCGTTCGACATAGGCTACTCTTTTATTCGTATAACTTATCTTTCAACTCATTGCCTATTGTAACGATGTCCCTCTTTGTTCGGCGAAGGTTTTACCTTCGCCGAACTTCAAAACGGCGCTGTGCCTTGCATATTCAATTAAATATTGAAAGTGAAACTTTCCTTTTAGCCACTATCCAGGCAAAAAGCATACGCCGAACTAAAATAAAGCGGCTAAACTGCGAAGTACGATTTTTCGTGCACCAAAACGCCATGCTGAACTCCTCTAATATGCCCTTTAGGCCTCTTATTCCAAAAATATGCTTTCAATTTACATCGTTATTTTATGACAACAATGTTACGATTTCTTTCATTAAATTGTTATTTGATTTTGGTATGCAACAAAAAAGCAGTAATTTTGGCCGAATTATCAGAAAATTGATAAAAATACGCAACATTGAGAGGAGTTTTGTTTTAATATGAAGAAAGAAAGTAAGAGTAGCACAATGAAAATGCTGAATGGCAACGAAGCAGTTGCCAGAGGTGCCTTTGAAGCAGGCGTGAAAGTTGCTTCCGGCTTTCCCGGTACACCTTCCACAGAAGTAATGGATTATACCCAACAGCGATACCCTGATATTTATTGTGAATGGTCAACAAACGAGAAAGTGGGTTTAGAAGTAGCCATTGGAGCTTCATTTGCAGGTTACAGAAGCTTTGCGGTAATGAAAACCGTGGGCTTACATGTGGCAGCTGATGCATTGGGTGGAGCTGCTGGCAGTCAAATTAACGGTGGATTGGTATTGGTAGTTGGCGATGATGTAGGGCGTATTGCGGGCGACGATTATAATGATGTTCGACATTATGGCAACATGTTTAACATCCCGGTATTGGAGCCAAGTGATAGTCAGGAAGCCAAAGATTTGATGATTAAAGCCTTCGAAATAAGCGAAGAATACAGCACTCCGGTTATACTTAAAATTACATCCGTAATATGCAAAACAACCAGTAGTGTTGCCATAGATGAAAACGACACTTACAAAGTTAAATGCAGGCAAAAATACTCGGTTAGTTTCAGTAAAGTTATCATGACTACCATGATGATGAATGCAAAAGGCTCGGAACATCCCAAATTGACCAAATGCTTTAATGATTTTCCGGCACATATAAAGCGCCTGGCTGCTGACAGTAACGACTTTGAAATTAACAGACTGGAGCTGAGGGGTAAAAAGATTGGGATAATTACAGCAGGCACTCCTTATTTTTACACCAAAGAAGTGTTGCCCGATGCCTCCATTTTAAAGCTGGGCATGGTAATGCCGCTGCCCGAAAATATGATTCGGGAATTGGCTGCACACGTGGATCAACTCTATGTGATTGAGGATGGTCATGATATTATGGAAAAGAATATCAAGGACTTGGGAATTTCTGTTATTGGAAAAGAATTATTCCCAAAATTTCCCGAAATGATGCGTTTTACACCTGATATTATTGAGGAAAAACTGGTTCCAGACGCACCAAAAAGAATCCTTATGGAGGGCATTCCTTTCCGTCTGCCTGTTAGTTGTGCTGGATGCTCTCACCTGTTTATTTCACAAATACTAAAGAAAAATAAAATCAAGGCGGCTGCCGATGTTACTTGTGGTTTAATAGGATGCTTTCCACACATGGAATCCTATTCGCTCCAAAAATGCATGGGTTCGAGTATTGCGCTGGCACATGGATATAATGTAGCAACCGACCACAAAGAGAATTTTGTGGCTATGATAGGCGATGGTGGTTTTTGGGCAACCGGAATCAATGGGCTGATGAATCTGATTTTCAATGACAGTCAATCAACGGTGATTATTGTTGACAATAGTTGCTTGGCAATGACTGGTGGACAGCATATTGCCTCCAGTGAGTTTGGGTTTAATTACAAGCCTGAAAATAAATTGGATATTGCCAAAGTATGCGAAGCGATAGGTGTAAAAGATATTGTAACCGTAGATGCTTATGAATTTGAAAATCTCGAAAAATCAATTCTAAACGCAGTAAATGCCAAAACAAATTCGATAGTTATTGTAAAAAAACCGTGTGTTACGAAATTTAAATTGCCAAAAAGTGACATCTATCATATTGATCAAGATCTTTGTACGCAATGTCGAAAATGTATCAATATCGGATGTTTAGCTATTGAGAGTAAAAAGGGCAAGGACGGAAAAGTGGAGATAGTTATTAACGAGGATCTTTGTGTAGGTTGTGGATTATGTTCTACCGCTTGTAAGTTTGACGCAATAATATTATAAAAATGCAGGACACAGGAAAAAATATTATCATAGCTGGTGTAGGAGGACAAGGAATTCTTCTTTTCAGTAACCTTTTGAGCAAGTATTATATGAAACTTGGTTATGAGTTAAAAATATCGGATGTAATTGGGTTGGGACAACGTGGTGGCGGTGTAGAAAGTCATTTTCGGTATTCAAACGAGCCGGTATTATCGCCCTTTATCAAAGCGGGTGATGTGGATTACTTGTTATCTTTTGAACAAACGGAAACTCTCCGGTATTTGCATTGCTTAAAAGACGATGGCGTTATTTTCTCAAGCAATTTTGAGTTATCTACTTCAAGCGTAAACACCAGGCTTGAAAAAGATATGCCTGAATCGAAAACCGAGCTCATAACGAAATCGGGAAATAAGACATTTATTATTGATCTGGATGAAAATAAAAGTTTGGATTTTGATATCAGCAAAATGATGAATATAGTTATGCTTGCTTTCTATGCAGAGTTTAGGGGCTACTCGCACGAGGAGATGATAGAAATAGTGAAGGAAAGCGTACCTGCAAAGTTCGTTGAAGGAAATATTAAAGCTTATGAAAAGGGTGCAATGATTGCGCGTGCTCAATTGGCATAAGTTGGCTCCTAAACCCGATAACTATCGTGGCTCCTAAAGGGGAAGTTTTAAAAGAAACAATTTACAGAATCAGTCTTATTCCCCCTTCTTAACGCCTCTTTTAGGGGCCGGGGCATATATTTTTATTGCATGAATTTACCCGAAGCTGTAATTCTCCTGGATAGTTTGGGTGATTTGCTCCCCAATAATACAAGTCCAATCCTTGTGTGTGCATCGCATTGCGGCGACAATGGAACTTTTGCCCGAAAGCTAAAAAATTGTCATGTAAAAGCTGTTTTTCTGAACAACGCGGGTATCGGCAAAAATCAGGCAGGTATCAGCGGTCTTTCGCATTATGAGGCTGAGGGTATTCTGGCTTGTGCTGTTGATAACTTTAGCGCGGAGATTGGTGTTGCCCGCGATACCTGGGAGAGCGGAATCATTAGTCACACGAATACACAAGCAGAAGTACTCGGAATCGAAATCGGTGATTCTGTAAAAAAAGCCGTTGCAAAAATAAGCAGTATCATTAACCTCCCTTCGTCGTCTCCAAAATACCTACATGCTGACTCTATTGTTGATAAAAAGAAAAAAAACAGTAGCAAAGTTGACCTAAAGAAACAAATTCAAACCCAAATTGATGGAGTGAGCATCACAGTTACTGACAGTATCACTTTTTTAAACGAAAACAATGCCGGAGATATCGTTGTGTGTGGTTCACACGGCGGTATGAGCGCAGGGCATTATGCACAGAAACATCATTTGAAAGCTGTATTTTTTAATGATGCTGGAATTGGAAAAAACAATGCAGGCGTAAAAAGTCTTGAATCTCTGAATGAAGCTGGAATCCTTGCATGCACCGTCGATTGCATGAGTGCAGAAATTTTTAACGGGCAAGATGTACTTGATAATGGCATTATCACTGTTTGTAATCAACTGGCAAAGAACAGAAACATCAACGAAAAAATGACAGTTAAAGAGGCTCTTAAATACATTTAATTGAGTGCTTATTTTTGTACTCTGTTGGGCGTAGCGTAATAAGGTGTACTTGTTGTTGGGCATCGTTTCTTTCGTCCACGAAAGCTCTGAAATCGGGTGGGAGTAAGGCTACCAATAAAAATAGGGATGTATCTTCTGCCTTGCAAAATGGAAAGTGGAGCTTTCATTCTTGCTCTGAAGTAGGCAAAGAGCCATACGCCGAGCAAAAGTAAGTGTGCTTTACGCTACAGGAACTGGGGCTTATTCCGAAATGCAGTTTTTCCCGTTGAATGTTAGCTTACGGGGTGAAAGTAGTGGTATTGCGACCGTTAATTCTCCTCAAAACTGGAACTTTAGACTGTCCTAAGCAGTTATCAATGAAATAAAAAACATTGAGTTACGAAATTATCGACTAAAAAGGGATTGCTAAGAAATCGGCATTCTATGTGGTCGTTAGTAAGAATGGTAACAAAAAACCCTCACCACAACTAACAAACCCTCATTTTGAATGTATCTTACAAAACAAACACATAATTATACTAAACAGAGAAATAAGGTTATAAGACTAGTATTATCACTTATTATTCTTGTTTTATCTGTTAACAGTACTTTTGCTCAAAACTTTGATTTAGGCAGTTGGAACATTCTGAATTTGAAATACAACTATACTGAAAAATGGAGTGCATTTGGTGAAGCCCAATTGCGTTCGTTAAAATTCTATAACCACTTTCATTATTACGAATATAAAGGTGGTATTAACTACAAAGTTCATAAAAATGTAAATCTAACTGTAGGGATTGGTAGTTACCAAACCTATAAAGAAAGCGGAAATTTTGTTTTGCCAAAAAACAATGATGAATTTAGACTTTGGCCCCAGGTTACTCTTTTTCAATCAATAGAAAGGTTAAAAATAGAGCAGCGTTATCGTACAGATCTTAGATTTACTAGTAATGGATATCGTAACCGTTTTCGATACAGACTTGGTGTTTCTTATCCATTCGGAAAGGAACAAAATGAATACAAACCCTTTCAGCTAAGTGCGAGTAATGAAATATTTTTTACCGACAAAGTAACCTATTTTGAAAGAAACAGAATGCTACTTTCAATTAATTACAAACCCTCAAAGGCTACAATGATGCAAGTTGGTTATCTATATCAAATTGATTATAAAGTAAATGATAAAACAGGGAGAGACTTTTTACAAATAGGCTATTTTATAGAACTGTTTCGACGGACTGCACCCAACTCATACATTGACACCGAAATTAAAGATTATTAAACTTAATAATAAACCAGTAAGGTACTAGTGCAGACAGAACAAAAACGCCGGCATATAACAGTACATACCGCCACCCTTCCCCCTTTAACACCTTTTGCGTATATATTTTTTTCATCTATCTTTGCATTTTAAAAATCAAGGAAAAATGAAATCAAATAAGAAGTTTTGCTCCGATTATAGCTTCATAGTTGATCAGAGTGGCGTAAATAGTGGAATGACTCGTTATGCATTTTATGTTGAGCACAATTACAATAAATGTATTTCTTAATTCTTTCTTTTGAGCAGAATAAACATTTAATTAATATAAACTCATTTAATTGATAAAAAAATAATTATCATGAAAAGGAAGAATTTTATAACACTCAATGTTCTTTTAATGTTAGGGTTAGTTTTAATATTAACTAGTTGTGAGGAAGAAAATCTATCAGATAAAACACAAATTCAACTACCGGATAGCATTATCATATTCAATCCAAAACTTACTTATGGAACAGTAAGCGATATTGATGGAAATGTTTATAAAACCCTTACTATCAAAGGCAAAACATGGATGGCCGAAAACCTTAAGGTGTCACATTACCGCAATGGTGATGCTATACCAAACGTTGCGGACAGCGCTTCTTGGTCAAAATTGAATACTGGTGCTTATTGTGATTATTTAAATACGCCTGAAATAAGCAAAGTATATGGTAAACTTTATAACGAAAGTGCTATTAATGATATCCGAAACCTGGCTCCTACTGGTTGGCACGTAGCTAGTGGAGATGAATTATTCTCAACAGTTGATTCCTATTCTGAATATGGAAAACTAAGAGAAACAGATACCATTCATTGGAAAAGTCCGAATAGCAGTGCAACAAATGAAACCGGTTTTACTGCGCTTCCTAGTGGCTATCGTACTGGCAATGGAAGCTTTGCCGGGATTGGTGAGGTTTGTTATTATTATGTGAGCAGCAACAGTAATTACCGTTATTATCTTCACTATAGTAACGACAGACTAAATGCGCTTTATGGAGGCGGGACCACAAATATGGGTATATCTGTAAGATGCGTAAAGGATTGAAGTTTGAATAAGTCAATTCTATTATAGATAAATCATAACAAAAGGTTAAGATAATTATTCTGAACACTTTGTTAAGTTGCGCACGCAGCCGCACAACTTGCGGAATATAGTAAAATCTGCTTCACTAATTCCACCATGCTACTCCGATTAAACTCCAGTGTAGGAGTACAGGAGGGTGGCCAGTAATACATTACTGCGTTTAGCGTCAGTCGTTTGAAAGTAATAAAATCAATTCTAATTCAATAATTTAACAAAATAAATACTTAAATAGAATGAAAATAAAACTAACATTTATTTTATTAGTAATAAGTTTTTTAGCTAATTCGCAACGGTTTATTAAGTATGACAGAAAAGATTTCACATCGTCAACGGTGAATATTTATTCTGTATTTGTTGATAAAAATGATAATGTGTATGCCGGAACAAGTCATCAATTATTTCGATTCAATGGCCTAAAATGGGATTCTCTTATTACTAACTATAGCGTTGGTTCCGTTCATGCCATTACTCAAGATAAGACCGATTCAATTCGTTTTGGCGTTATAAACAATGGTGTATATTCAACCTTAGATATGACGTCTGTGAATAGGACGTCAAAAAGACTTCTGAATAATTGGGTTAATGTATTAAAAACAGATGCACAAGGTAAAATATGGGTAGGAACTAACGGAGCAGTATCAGTTATTGATGGAGAAACTGTTACTAATTATACTTCTGAGAATGGTCTAAAAGGCTCTGGCGTGAACACTATTAAGATTGCATCAAATGGTAATGTCTATATCGGAACCGAGGCTGGCGTGTCAATTTATAATAATGGAAATTGGAGCTATTTAACTGTTGATAGCGGTTTGGTAAGTAATAATGTGAAAGCGATAGAAATAGATGGTAATGGGCATTTATGGATAGGAACCTATGATAAAGGAATATCAAAGTATGATGGAAAAAATTGGGTGGTATATAATAATGCAAATACGAACAGCTCTCTTTTTACTGATGAAATTAAAGACTTATTATGGGATGGAACAAGTATGTGGGTTGTAGGTTTTAATTTGGCGAAATTTTCATTTAATACTTGGACTTTGTATAACAGTTATTCTAAAGATCCTGTTTTTCCCCAAAAGTTAGCAAGTGATTCTAAAGGCAATATTTGGATTTCAAGCTTGACAGCTATTACGATGTATAATAAAAGTTCCGAAACGCCTAATTCTGTATCTCCAGCCATTGAGAATTTAATAACCTTTTATCCAAATCCTACCAAAGATAATATTTGTTTGTCTGGTGCAATAGATAATGAAGTAATAGATATATATACTATGACTGGCACCCTTGTATTTTCATCCCAAATAAAAGACAATAAAATTGATTTAACAAGATTAAACAGAGGATCTTATTTTATCAGTTTAAAAAACAAAAAGGGAAAAAGCATTATTAAACAGATAATCAAAGAATAACGCTTGCTAACATCGCGGCTAACAGATTTGGGTTTAAATGTTTATTTGAGTGTTCTACCCGCATCAAATTCCGTGCAACTAGGCGCAGCATATCCCAAACACAAGCCAACTTCTAGGAATATAATGCCTTGATGTCCAGCCAATATATTTCGTGCAGCAAGTTGTGAACTGTAAATAACACGGAAGTACTACAACATTAGATTCGTGTGCATGCTGTGGGAATAACCCAGTTAACCACATACCCCGATGGAAAGTGGGATTTTGATGTTCACTCAGACAATAATAAAGCCAAAAGTGTGTGTGATGTTTTTATTGCAACAGAGCTTTGAAAACTGCTGATGCTGGATATTTGACTCGTCGTTTGGTGGATGTATCGCAAGATGTAATTATCAACGAGGATGAATGCGGAACATTGCGAGGTTTGATAGCTACCGAAATGAAAAACAACGAAGAAGAGATTTTGGAACAAGGTGATTCTCGTTTTCTTGAAATCAAATTGTTGACAAGAACGAGTTTATGGAAGAAAATGACCGTATCTGGGGTAAAAAAGTAATTCTTGATGCTGGTGATTCTAGCACTATGAAACCGGGTCAAATTTTCACTCCTCGTAAATTGCGTGATGAAAACAATATGCTGAAACGCCGTGATATGAAGTTAGTAGAAACCCGCGATGCCATCGCTGCTATTTCTAACCAAATACTAAAAGGTATTACACGTGCTGCAGTTCAAACCAACAGTTTCATGTCGGCTGCTTCGTTCCAGGAAACAACTAAAGTATTGAACGATGCTGCTATTAACGGTAAAACTGACAAGCTGGAAGGTTTGAATGAAAACGTTATTTGCGGTCACATGATACCTGCTGGTACTGGTCAACGTGACTTCGACAAAATTGTAGTTTACTCTCGCGACGAATATGATAAAAAAGTGGATGCCCGCAGAAATGTGTTAGACATCGATGATAATGGCAGAGAACATTAATATATTTTGACCTAATTATTTTAAAACGAGCTTGTTTTCTTAATGAAAGCAAGCTCGTTTGATTTTGAATCCATTCTCTATTGCTCTATTGATAATGAATTAGTTTTTGTACTTTTGTATTTTAATAAATAATTTCGATGTACTACCTAAGGCACATATTCATTCCATTCCTTTGTTTTTATTTAGTTGGTTGTACCAATTACACCGATGA
>JFJP01042733.1_pt1 | contig 11855 bp, 11 predicted proteins | sample 431651 | NCBI WGS metagenome assembly JFJP01 (sample SAMN02602958, study PRJNA72255) | Microbial mat metagenome, whole genome shotgun sequencing project. | biome: fresh water; feature: sink hole; material: water; isolation source: purple microbial (photo- and chemosynthetic) mats found in... | reverse complement strand
TTAATCATGAATCCTGGCTCAAAAGGAGGTCAAAGTCAAAAATATTTCAATAGAATTTTTGATGCTTTAAATGAGGCAAAAATTGATTATGATTATAAATATACACATATACTTGAAGATGCTTACAAATATGCTGTGGAAGCAAATAAATCAGATTACAATGTCATTGTTGCAGTTGGTGGTGATGGAACAATAAGTGGTGTTTTAAATGGTTTTTTTGATTTGGATGGGAAATTAATCTCCAATTCAAAAATGAGTGTAATTTATACAGGAACTAGCCCCGATTTTTGCAAAAGCTATAATATTCCAATAAAAATAGATGAGGCAATACAAACACTTATTGATAATTTTTCAAGACAGATCTATATTGGGAAATTAATATGTGTAGATGAAAACAATAAAAACCATATTGCTACAACTGCATCAAAAATAAAATCTCCAAAGATTAATTATTTTGGTTGTTGCGCAAACATAGGCCTTGGAGCTACATTAGCCAGAAAAGCAAATGGTGGGATAAGAAAATATCTGGGTGATACCTTGGGAACTTTTTTTTCGCTAATAATTACAATTGCTACCTATAAAGCGAATGATCTTACTGTAAAGAAAGATGAGAATGAGGTTATAATCCATAAATTATATAACCTATCGGTTGGGAGAACCAAATATATTGCCTCGGGAATAAAAATAAATAATAAAATTATTTTTGATGAAAAAGGATTTTATTGTTTAACTGTAAGTAAACTTAATTTCTACAATTTACCTTCTTTAATAAATAAAGTATATAGTGGAAATGATTTTAAAAATACGGATATTCTGTCATTGGATTATTGTAAAAAGATTGAAGTATTTGATAATAATGAAAATACGGAAGTTGAACTCGATGGAGATCCAGTTGGTTATTTGCCATGTATGATAGAAACTAGCATTGACAAATTAAATTTAATCGTTAAAAAGGATATTCTCTAATTCAGAATTATGCATTGCGGCAAAAATGGTTCTGGTAATGCATAGCTAGATTGTAATTACGAAAGAAGCTCTTGACTCATTGTTATTTATTCGACCCCTATGGGGTCATTAAAAACATAAAACTTTAAACTTTAGGCATTTTAGACACTTTAGTCACTTTTGTTAATAAGTATGTTAAAAGTTGGTTTGATTTTATAAATCATTTTTTTTGCAATTCCATATATTTGCATACGGAATTAATTTTTCGTAAACGTTCGATGATAACATTAAAGATTTTCAGAGACAAAGTAGAGTTTTTTACAAATGATATTTGGCATTTTGCCTTTTAAAGCAGGTTTCTTTTTCGGAAACCTGTTTTTTTTATGTACAAACTGAAATAACATGATTTATCTTATACTTAGCATACTTTCTTCTACATTAATATACATTATCTTTAAGTATATCGATAAGTTTAAAATAAGTACTTTCGACATCATTATCATAAATTATATTACAGCATCAGTTCTCGGTATTTTACTTTCTGATTTTAATCAGATTAATTTTTCTGTTTTCAAAAATGCCTGGGTACCCTACTCTGCCATTATTGGCATACTATTTATTATGATGTTTGTAATTATTGCGCGTTCATCGCAGGTTGTAGGTATTGCAGTTACTACAGTTTCGAATAAAATGTCGGTAATTATTCCGATTATGGTTTCAATACTAATTGATCCTTTAGATGTTCTTACCAATCTGAAAGCTTTTGGAATATTTTTAGCACTTATTGCAGTATTTCTTACCATCTATCGCGAACGAAAAGTAGATTTTCATCCACGTGATATTTATCTGCCAATAATCCTCTTCTTGGGTATGGGCCTTGTTGATTCGCTTGTAAAATATGCCCAGCATTATTATGTTGATGACAGCATTCTGGCATTATTTACAGTGGTTTTATTTGTTATGGCTGCTATTGCAGGATTACTTACAAAATTAATAAGAAGAACATCTTTTACAGATTTAATAAAACCCAACACATTTTTATTTGGCATCGCGCTGGGAGTAAGTAATTATGGATCGCTCTATTTTCTGATTCGCGCTCTTAATCATCAAACCAACGCTGGTAATACATTCGATGGTTCCATAGTTTTTGGAGTGAATAACCTTGGAGTTATCGCATTGTCTGTTTTATTTGGATTAATCGTTTTCAAAGAGAAATTATTAAAAATAAACTGGATAGGAATAATCATCTCGTTTATTGCAATTTATATTTTATCAATTACTTAGGTTGTGGCAGAATATATCGACGAATATTACACATTAAGCAAACCCTCCGAAGGACTTTTTAAGGACAAGGGCAGTAAGTTCATTGCTAAAGCTTTTCCCGTATCATCAGAAGCCGAAATAAAAGCAATACAAGAACAATTGCGAAGTGAATACCACGATGCAAGGCATCATTGCTATGCATATATGCTCGGTGCTAACAAAAAAGTATTTAGAGCAAATGATGACGGTGAACCATCAAGTACAGCTGGAAAACCAATTTTGGGACAAATAAAATCGTTCGATTTAACTAATGTTTTAATTGTGGTAATTCGCTATTTCGGAGGTACAAAGCTTGGAGTGAGTGGATTAATACAAGCTTACAAAACAGCAGCCGAAGAAGCCCTCAGAAGTGCTGAAATAATTAAAAAAACACTGCTTGATTATTACCAGCTAAAATTTGAGTATGCTGCAATGAATGAAATTATGAGAATCTTAAAAGAAGAAAATATAGAACAAATGGATCAAAAGTTTGATCTTACCTGCTCTGTCACAATTTGCTTCAGGAAAGCTGAAACCGAAAGAGTACTAAGTAAGTTCGATCGAATTGAAAAACTTAAAATCGAGTTTGTTGAGACGAAATAATAATTTGTGATTGGTGAATGGTGAATAGAAAGTTGGAAGTCCGAAGTTCAAAGCTAATGGCTCACAACTCACAATTCGCAGATCACATTGGTAATTTATAATTGATAAGAGATAAAAAAATGTTGAACTAATAAATATAACGAATGAAAAACAAACACTTAGTTTCCATTACTGATTTTACCAAGGAAGAGATATTACGAATCCTTGAGTTAGCAGCTGAATTTGAAAAAAAACCTAGTCAGAACCTGCTCGAAGGCAAAGTAATTGCAACTTTGTTTTTCGAACCATCAACTCGCACACGATTGAGTTTCGAAAGTGCAATCAGCCGATTAGGTGGAAAATACATTGGATTTACCGATGCATCATCATCGAGTGTTTCGAAGGGTGAATCGATAAAAGATACCATAATGACAGTTGCTAATTATAGCGATATGATTATTATGCGTCATCCCGTTGAGGGAAGTGCACGTTGGGCAAGTGAGGTATCAAGAGTTCCAATTATTAATGCTGGCGATGGAGCAAATCAGCACCCTACGCAAACCTTGCTTGATCTTTACACAATTAAACAAACCCAAGGAACACTTGACAATTTGAATTTATTCTTTGTCGGTGATCTTAAATATGGCCGAACAGTTCATTCATTAATTCAAGCCATGTCGATGTTTAATACTACATTCCATTTTATTTCTCCTTTAGAGTTACAAATCCCTAAAGAGTACAAATTATATCTGGACAAACTTGGACTAAAGTATCACGAATACAGGGATTTTTCAGAAGTAGCAAACGAAGCAGATATTATTTACATGACACGCATTCAGCGTGAGCGTTTCTCAGACCCAATGGAATACGAAAAAACTAAAAACTCGTATGTACTTAAAAATAAAATGCTAGATAATACCAAACCTAACATGAAGGTTCTCCATCCACTTCCTAGAGTAAATGAGATTCATACAGATGTAGACACAAACGAAAAAGCATACTATTTTACCCAAGCTCTGAACGGTGTATTCACTCGCCAAGCAATTATGACATATATTTTAGGACTTAAAAAATAAAAAATCATGGATATTAACGACAAAAAATTACAGGTAAGTGCTATCCAGAATGGAACAGTTATCGATCATATTCCTGCAAGCAATCTATTTAAGGTAATTGACATTTTAGGACTTGACAAAATAAAATCACAGATTACTTTTGGAACCAACCTTGAAAGCAAACGCTTAGGCTTTAAAGCAATCATAAAACTTGCTGATGTATTCTTTATGGATAATGAAATTAATAAAATCGCTTTGGTAGCGCCTGAAGCCAAATTGAATATCATTAAAGATTATAAAGTAGTTGAAAAACGAATTGTAGAAGTTCCTGATTCAATTGTTGGTATTGCAAAATGTGGTAATCCAAAATGTGTTACAAATATCGAGAATATTGTTACCCGATTTCAAGTGGTATCAAAGAAAAAAGTAGCTCTTAAATGCCATTATTGCGAAAAAATAACCGACTCCGAACAAATGGAGATTTTCTAGATATAAAAAAGCTGCTTCGAAAAAGCAGCTTTTTTAACTATTTATCTGATTAAATGATTTTTAACTGTACTTATACCTTTGCATTTAACTTTTATTTATTTTTTGAACATCTGGCTAACCCTGAATTAATAATAAAGATTAATTAAAAATTAAATTATAAAAGAAAGCTTCATTATAAATGCCAATTAGCTTTACTATTTTTTTATATTCTGCTTTGATGAGCAATCAAAATCTAATCAAATATTTCTAAAATAAGAATATAGATTGAAAAATTGAATAGTTTAAATAGTTTCATATCTAATTGTTCTATATCATTCTGGACTTTCAACAATTAAGTCATCCACTAATGTCTTAAGAATGATATTACTATCTGATTTTTTCAGTGCACGAGTGATTGTATAAGTAATAACATCTGAAGCAGATCCTCCTTCATAATAAGCTGTTACGGTATTTTTTACTCCAACATCACTAGTACCAGTATTTGTTAGGGGTCCTAAAGAATAATTAAAAACGGTTTTTGTTTCTTTAGCTGCAAAAGAAATATTCGTAGTTGGTAAATCTATTTCAACTGCTGGTTGACCTACAGCCCATCCACTAATATATTCATCTTTCAAATGAACTCTAGTTACTATTATTGCCTGCCCCAAATTTTTAATCGATATAGTATATTGAGCTGAACCTCCACTAGCTATAGTTGATGGTGCAATGGTAGTGGTTACAGATATTTGTTTTGAATCTTCATCCTCATCTTTTTCACAACTGGAGTAAAAAATAAGAATTAATCCAATGAATGCAAATGCTGATAAAATCTTAGAATTTGTTTTCATAGTTTTAGTTTTTAGTTATTCAGAAAAATTGATTTAAGTTAACTGCACTATTATTTAATTTGTAACTTCCAAAATTTGAACCGTTTAAAAGGAAAAGTAAAAGTTTGTATTATATAAATGATCTTGTCCTTTTGAAAATTTAATGCGTAGAAAGTAAAGTGAAATTACTCATAATAAAAGAGCAAATTATTACATGTTTTAATAAATAACAAATAAAAACATATTATTATTTGTTGTTATAATTCGCTAATGTCCTAATAATTTGCAAAATAAATTTCAACTAACAAAATACTTTTGATTATCTGCAATATAGATTTTGAAAAATAAAATTTTTCAAAAATATGTTTTGCTAAGGGGCTTTATTATTTCTATTTATATTGCGTTTATTTAGGGTTTTGTCATATTTTGTAACCAAAGACAGTATCAAAGATTCTTGCCAGTTGGGCATAAATATTAGATTCAAAACCATAAATTTGTGGCTGACTTATAAGTTTCAAACATTTGCCAATTCACTGCTCACTATTTACTAATCACTATCTAATACGATCAAGGCTTCTTACCAGTGCCTCGTCTTTACCTATTGCACGTATAGCTAGATATGTTAATATTGCTGAAACAAGCGGAAATATAATGATAATCTGATAACTTATTACTCCGGTTAGCTGACTGGCAAAGCTTTTAATATAATAGTAGTTAAGTCCAATATAACCAAGCATCAGCATTAAATTTATTCCAATCAAACGAATTTGTAAAATACGTTTTTTAAATAGAAATATACTTACAAATGAAACGAGTACAATAATCGAAAGCAGAATTATGGGAGGAATTGTTGAAAAATAAACAGATTCGTTTCCATCCAGAAAAAGTCCATTAAAACTATATAAATAGATCTGATTATCCTGACTTAGAAGTTCTGCAAAAGGGAAAAAAAACATTGCCCCCATGAGCATTGTAATTATAAGTAAATAAATAGTTTGAATCCTTTGTAACATTGTACTTTTTTGTTTTTATAATGATAATTACAAAAATAATCTATTTAGTGATAGTATACCTTATTAAAAAATCAATTTTAACATGATTTAACATGATTTTAAGTTGTTGTTTGTTATTCATTAATTACTTGCAGCGAGCAAGAAAAGACAACTAATTAAACAAATTTATTAAAATCATCCACATGTTTTCTTATTCTTGCTTTCTTTTCTCGCAATTGCAAATCATCTGGTAAATCTTCTGGTTTTCCCTTATATCCTATAGCCATAATTACTATAGGTTCGAAGTTTTCTGGTATAGTAAATATCTTTTTTGCTTTGTCTATGTTAAAACCGCCCATTTGGTGAACAAATAAATTTAAAGATGTTGCTTGTGCAAGTATATTACCAACTGCAAGTCCTGTATCGTAAAATGACGATCTGTTTGGGTTTGAATTATGAGAAAATATCATTTTGGCAGAAACTAAAACAAGAACCGGGGCATGCTGAGCCCAATGCTTATTTGTTTCAACAAGACATTCAAACAACTTTTTATAAATATCATCTTTCTCTTTTATCCCAATAATAAATCTCCAGGGCTGTTCATTAAATGCTGATGGAGCCCATCGTGCAGCCTCGAAAAGCAAATCAAGATTCTTCTTTTCTACCGGAGCTGATGAAAACAATACTGTACTGTATCTGTTTTTAATCGAATCAATAATTTCCATAAAAAAATTTAAAATGTAAACTAAACAAAATCAGAAAAAAAAGGTTTAACACAACAATACAAAGATACCCTTAATTTAAATAATATGTTATTTAACATTCTATTAATTAGGCAAATAATTTATGTTAGGTTTGAAAATCATAAAAGGTTTTAGTAGCATTGTAGCACGAAAAAAAACAAAAATTAGTATATAACTTTTTAAAATTCAGTATTATGACTAAAAAGACAAGCCAAGATTACATTAATCAAGAAGGCAAGTATGGGGCACATAACTATCACCCGCTTCCAGTGGTGTTAGAAAAAGGAGAAGGTGCATATGTATGGGATGTTGAAGGAAAAAAGTATTTCGATTTTCTTTCTGCATATTCAGCTGTTAACCAAGGACATTGTCATCCAAAAATTGTAAAAGCAATGACAGATCAAGCTCAGAAGTTAACTCTAACTTCAAGAGCATTTTATAATAATGTTTTAGGCGAATACGAAGAATACATTACCAAATACTTTGGATTCGACAAAGTCTTACCCATGAATACTGGTGCCGAAGCTGACGAAACAGCGCTAAAACTTGCCCGTAAATGGGGTTATAAAGTAAAAGGTATTCCTCAAAATCAGGCAAAAATAATTGTTTGTAATGAAAATTTCCATGGAAGAACCATTACCATTATTTCTATGTCGACCGACCCTGATGCATATAACGATTATGGTCCTTTCACTCCAGGATTTGTTAAAATTCCATATAACGATTTAGCGGCATTAGAAAACGAATTAAAAGATCCTAACGTTGCTGCATTCCTTGTTGAACCTATTCAAGGTGAAGCTGGTGTTTTTGTTCCTGCCGAAGGATACTTGAAAAAATCTTTTGATTTATGTAAAAAATACAATGTACTTTTTATAGCAGACGAAGTACAAACAGGTATTGCCCGCACAGGTAAATTGTTAGCATGCGATCATGAAGGAGTTAAACCAGATATTTTAATCTTAGGTAAAGCTATTTCAGGTGGTGTTATGCCAGTTTCTGCTGTTTTAGCAAATGATGAAATTATGCTTACCATTAAACCAGGTGAACATGGATCGACATTTGGTGGAAATCCAATAGCCGGTAAAGTTGCTATGGCTGCTCTTGAAGTGGTAAAAGATGAAAAACTCGCTGAAAATGCAGAACGTTTAGGCAAAATTTTCCGTGAAGAATTCAGTAATATTAAATCACATATGATTGAATTAGTTCGTGGTAAAGGCTTATTAAACGCTGTTGTTATTCGCAACCAGCCAGGTAAAACTGCTTGGGATGTTTGTGTTGCTAAGAGCAACTACGTGAAGCAATGAGCAAGATTAAAGAAGTATTCAAAAAATTTGAATAATCTTCAACATATTATAGAAAAAGCCGCTTAAAAGCGGCTTTTTCTATATCTCAATTTTCTGAACCATAGGTGAAATAGTAAGTCTGAGTTTTATCCATTGTAAATTTCCAATGAATTTTTGTTATTCGATTGCGGTCATCTAAATCAAATGTTAAGTCTGCATTAAAACCATCTTTTCCAGTAAAGAAGCCTGATTTTATTATATTATTTTCATAATTAAAGTTTATTTTCCCCGATAACCATGAATCAAATTTTTGCCAATCTGCCTCAATTAAATTACCCTTTTCATCATATCGGTAGGATTCACTTCCAAAATAGCCAAAATCAGCAAAACATATTCTTCTAATTAGTTTACGATCGGCAGTATAATGATAATAAAAGATCGTTTTTTGACCACTTAAGCTAAATCTTGTAGATTTCATCAATAATCCTTCATCATTATATTCAAAGCTAGTATTTGTGGTTTTACCATCAAATTCATAAATCTTTTCTTCTAATTGTTTTTGGTTTTTATACTGATAATAAGAAATTCCTATCTTCTCATCATTCCAGCTATACTTTTCTTCTTTTATCAATCCTTGAGACGATTCTTTTAAGAATGGACTAGAATATGTATATGTGTCAGGTTTTTTAATTGAAATAGATTCATATTCATAAGTAAACGTTTGATTCCAATTACCAAAATTCCAATATTCAGTTATTAAGTTTCCTTCGCTGTCATATCTGTAATCAATAAAACCGGTTTCTTTTCCTTCCTTTAAAATTAACCCTTTAACAAGAATATCGTTTTCATATTTATAAACTATAAAACCAGAAAAATATCCATTGTATCCTCTGCATTCAGCTTCAGTTTTTCTTCCGCTTTCGTATTTGTACCAGGCAATTCCTTTAACCTTATCACTTCTTTCAAAATAATCTTCAACCAAATAACCATTTACATCATATTGGTATAAGTTATTGGATATCATGCTATCAGAAAATTCCTTATATTTTCTAATCAATCTACCTTGATCATCAAGAATATGATAATTTATAGAATATCTACTTCCATCAAGTAACTCCCACTTTGCCTTATAATTTTTATTTTCCTGACTGTAATAAAAAGTAGTAACCCCTTTTTCGCCAAGAGAATTTTCATAATGAAGTTTTTTTAATCGAAGATTTGAATTTTGTGCAATTAGCTGGAAGGGAAGCAAGATAATGATTAGCATTATAACTAAAAAAAAGTTTTTCATAGTTCTTTTTATTGGTGATTAACAATCTAAAGATGAAGTAATTCAATTTTACCCTATGAAAAACTAAGAATTAATAATTACCTACAATTTATTGTTTTTTAAAAAGCTGTTTCTGTTTAATCTAAATACTTCTAGCATCATAAAACCGTTCAGTTTTTATTTTATCACCTACCCAATATTGAACAGCCACTTCTTCATATTTTCGGCGTGTTCCATCTTTAAACTTAATGTTTATCCAATACTCAACCATAGTTACTCCGCGTTTTTCATCAGATGTTATTGCTTTAACTTCTGCCCCATAAATCTCCTGAAGATTACTTAAAAAGTCTTTTTCGTATTTTTTATTAGTTTCAATTCCATCTCTTATTTTCCCATCGGCCCTTATTACATGCACATCAGAATGATAAAATTTATCCAGAGCATCTAGCATTTTCCCATTTTCCATCATATGAAACAATTCAGTAGCTTTTGAAAGGTAACTCATAATTATATTCCTTATTTCGATTTATATAAAATTACGAAAAAAATTAAATTGATAGCGATTTTCGCCATATTTCAAATAATAATCTTAAAAATTATTTATTTTATTTGGTCGTTAAATATTGTTTTGTATGTTTACAAAAGTTAAAATAGAATTAACAAAACAACAAATTAACTAATAATGAAAAAATTAAATACATTAAATCCAACAGATGTTTGGAGTTATTTTGAAGATATTTGCCAAGTGCCACGCCCATCAAAAAAAGAAGAAAAAATTATTCAATTTTTAATTGATTTTGGTAAAAAGCATAATCTTGAAACCAAACGTGACGAAATTGGTAACGTTTTAATCAAAAAACCTGCAACAAAAGGTAAAGAGAACATTAAAACCGTTGTTTTACAAAGCCATATTGATATGGTTTGTGAAAAAAACGAAGGTACAAAACATGATTTTGATAAAGACCCGATTCAACCCTATATCGATGGAGAATGGGTAAAAGCAAAAGGAACAACATTAGGTGCCGATGATGGAATTGGTGTTGCTGCTCAAATGGCAATTTTAACATCTACAGATATTGAACATGGCCCAATCGAATGCTTATTCACTGTTGATGAAGAGACCGGACTTTCAGGAGCTTTTGCATTACAACCAGGATTTTTCGATGGTAAAGTATTAGTTAATCTCGATTCTGAAGATGAAGGAGAATTATTTATCGGTTGTGCCGGTGGTATTGATACTTTAGCAACTCTATATTATGAAGAAGAAAAAGTTCCAGAAGGACATGTTGGTGTGAAAGTAGCTGTTACTGGTTTAAATGGTGGACATTCAGGTGATGAAATTGATAAAGGGTTAGGCAATTCTATAAAAATAATGAATCGCTTCCTTTGGAATGCAGGAAATATGTTCGATATCCGTATTTCAGATTTCGAAGCTGGTAAAGCTCGCAATGCTATTCCTCGCGAAGCATTTGCAGTTATAACTGTTCATAAAGACGAAAAAGAAGGTTTATTTAAATATTTTAATGAGTATGTTTCTGATATCAAAGGTGAGTTTGCAATTACCGAAACTAAATTAGAACTTTCAATTGAAAAGGTAAATACACCAAAATTCGTTATTGATGAAGATACTCAATTTGCATTATTCAATTCATTGTATGCTTGTCCTCATGGAGTATATGCAATGAGTATGGAAATGAAAGGATTGGTTGAAACATCTACAAACCTAGCTTCTATTAAGTTTATTGAAGATAACAAGATATGTATAACTACCAGTCAGCGTAGTTCTGTAAATTCAGCAAAACACGATATTTCGAGAAAAGTAGAAAGTGTATTTCGTTTAGCTGCTGCAAAAGTTGAGCATGGTGAAGGATATCCAGGATGGAAACCAAATACCACTTCTGAAATTATGACTATAACTGAAGCGGCTTATACAAAATTATTTAAGAAAAAACCTTTGGTAAGAGCTATTCATGCAGGTTTGGAATGTGGTTTATTTTTAGAAAAATATCCTTATCTAGATATGATTTCTTTCGGTCCAACCATTAAAGGTGCACATACACCAGAAGAGCGTATTAATATTGAAACAACAATTAAGTTCTGGGATTTATTGATCGAGGTATTAAAGAATATTCCAAAAAACTAGTTTAATAATCAACTTATACTAAATAGGACTAAAGTCCATTTTAGTGATAAATTCAACATTTTTAGTGATAAATTCAATAGAGGTTGTCTCAAAAGCCAGATTTTAGTCATTGCGAACGAAGTGAAGCAATCTTAAGTTACTGAATATCTATAGATTGCTTCGTTCTCCCGATAGTAATCGGGATCACTCGCAATGACTTTTTTGGTTGTTTTGAGACAGCCTCTATTTAGTAGTCATTTATAGGG
>JFJP01020561.1_pt1 | contig 11857 bp, 8 predicted proteins | sample 431651 | NCBI WGS metagenome assembly JFJP01 (sample SAMN02602958, study PRJNA72255) | Microbial mat metagenome, whole genome shotgun sequencing project. | biome: fresh water; feature: sink hole; material: water; isolation source: purple microbial (photo- and chemosynthetic) mats found in... | reverse complement strand
GGGACCACCTGCACGCGCCGGCGGGCCAGCTCGACGGCCGAGCCGAAGTCGGCCCGGCGGATGGCCAGGCGCAGGGCGTCCTGCACAGCCGCGCCCTCGTCGGCGTCAGCCTCCTCGCGCAGCAGCTCGACCAGGCGCAGGCGCGCGACCAGGTCGTCCGGGCGCAGGCCACACAGGCGCAGCAGCAGGTCCTTGGCGTGGATGGCGTCACCGGCGCCGCACGCCAGGTCGGCGGCGCGGCGCAGTTCGATCTGCGCGATGACGCTGTTGCCCTGGCGCAGCGCGGTCTCCGAGGCGCGTGCGCGCAGCGCTGCCGAACCGGGGGCGCGGGCCAACGCCTCGTCGACCACCAGCTTGGCGGCATCGAGCCGGCCTGCCTCGGTGGCAAGATCGACTGCGCGGCACCACGCGTCGATCGCGGCGTCGGCGCGGCCGAGGCGGTCGTGGGCGTCACCGAGCCGGCGCAGCAGCTCGATATCCTCGCCGCCGAGCACGACGATGCGTTCGAGGGTGTCGACCAGGGCGAGGTCGTCGCCGGCCTTCTCCTGGCGGTCGGCGATCAGGCGCAGCTGGCGGGTGGCGCCCTCGCGGTCGCGGCGCTTGGCGTAGGTCTTGGCCAGCCAGTCATGGGCGGCGCCGTCGCCGGGGGCGAGTTTGGCGAGCAGTTCCCAGGCCGCGAGCTGGACCTCCTCGGGAGCGTTGGCGGCCTTGGCCAGGGCGCCGCGCAGGACTTTGGCGGCATCGTCGCCGCGTTTGGCTGCGGCGAGCAGCTCGGCGCAGGCGCGCGCCGGCTCGAGGCGCTCCGGCTTGAGCTGGACCAGGGCGAGCCAGGCCTGGATCGCCTCGTCGGGGCGATTGAGTTCGGTGGCCAGGCGGGCGGCCTGCTCGAACTGGATGGCGGCCTGCGCGATGTCGCCGGCGGCGGCGGCCAGCCGGGCCATCATCATGCCGGTTACGACCTTGTCGGCGCCGAGCTGCTGCGCCTCGCCCAGCGCCTCCATGGCGCGGGTGCGGTCACCGCGGTTCTCGTACAGGCGGACCAGGGCGAGCAGCGCCTCGAGGGTCGCGCGGTCGTCGCCGATGGTCAGGTTGAGCGAGACCAGCTGGGTCAGCGGGCCTTCCGGTTCGGCGCCGAGACGCAGGGCGAACTTCAGCGCCTGGACCATCAGCTGCGGAGTCTGCAGGAAGGGCACCGCGGCGAGGCAGTGGGTGGCGGCGGCGGAGCGGTTGCCGGCCTGCTCGGCGAGGTTGGCGAGCATCTCGCGGATGCGCGCGCCATCGTGGCCGAGGGCGACGGCACGTTCGAGGATGCCGTAGGCGTCGGCGTTGCGGTTCTGTTCACGGGCCTGCTCGCCCAGCGCGGCCAGCTCGCCGGCGGTGACCACGCGGAGCAGGCCGGCGCGGCGCAGCTCGACCAGCGCGCGGGTGGCACGGTGCGGTGGCAGCAGCGGGTGGGTGAGCAGGTCGCGGCAGGTCGCGGCGCCGCCGCAGCGCTCGAGCACCATGGCCTGGTCCTCGTCGCCCGGCGTGGTCTCGGCCGGTTCGCGCCGCAGCACGTCCCAGGGGTCGGGGATGAGCTCGCCGAGCTGGGCGCGCTCATCCTGGCGGCGCAGCGCCTCAAGCAGCAGGGCCGGGGCCGAGAGCACGAAGCCGCACTCACGCTGGAAGTCGGCCCAGGGGTCGGCCGGGGCCTCGACCATGATATCGAAGTTAGGCGAGGCCCATGACAGCACGGTGGCCATGTCCTCATCAGCGCACAGCGCCAGGGCTTCGCTCAGGGCATCGGGCTGGAGCTCGCCACGGGCGCGCAGGTGGTTGGCGAAGGCGGCCGGTTCGGGATCGCCGCCGAGCGCACCCAGCGCCTCGCCGACCACCGCCGGGGTGATCGCCCGCGACCAGCACATCGCCCGGGCGAGCAGGCCGCGCGGAGTGCCACCCATCGCCACGAGCTGGCCGTTGGCGAAGTGCAGCCGACGCTCGTCCTCGCCCGAGCGGACCTGCAGCACGGCGGTACGGCGCGAGCCGGCCAGCGACTGGATCACCGACGGCAAGTCGACCAGGGACGAGACGTTGATCGTCGGGCGGGGAGGCACGACGGGGTTGTAGCAAGCAGGCGCAGCCGTCCACAGCGGGGCCGGCCGCCGGGCGCGGGTGGCGATGACGCACCCGGCGGCTAACCTGACCCACGGAGCCGCCATGCCCCTGCCAGCCGACACCGTCGAGGCCCTGCGCGAGTCCCGTCTGCGCGATCCCTTCAGCGTCCTCGGGTTGCACCCCGAAGGCGGCACCTTGCAGGCCCGCGTCTGGCAGCACGGCGCCAGCGCGGTGGCGGTGGTGCGGCGCAGCGACGGCGCCCGCTTCCCGCTCGCCTGCCGTCACCCCGACGGCCTGTTCGAGGGCGCCATCCCCGGGGCCACTGAGCGCTTCGCCTATGATCTGGCGGTGCGTGCCACTGACGGCGGTGGCGAACGGCTGCTGCCCGACCCCTACGCCTTCTGGCCGCAGCTGTCCGACTACGACCTCGGGCTGTTTGCCGCTGGCCACCACTGCCATCTCGGCGCGGTCCTCGGGGCCCACGCCCTGACCGTCGATGGGGTCGCTGGCGTGCGCTTCGCGGTGTGGGCCCCGACCGCCGAGCGCGTCTCGGTGGTCGGCGAATGGAACGGCTTCGACGGACGCTGGCATCCGATGCGTCCGCGCGTGCCCTTCGGCGTGTGGGAGATCTTCATCCCCGGGGTCAGACCCGGGATGCTCTACAAGTACGAGATCCGTGCCGCCGGCGGCGCCCTGCGCATCAAGGCCGACCCGTATGCCCAGCAGGCCGAGCGTCCGCCGGCCACCGCCTCGATCATCGCCCAGCCCGACCGCTTTGTCTGGAGCGACGCCGCCTGGCTGCAGCGCCGGCTCGGCCACGACCCGGTCAACGGGCCGATGTCGATCTACGAGGTGTGCATCGGTTCGTGGAAGCGCGGTCAGGAGCCGGACGCGTGGCCGAACTGGCGCGTGCTGGCGCAGAGCCTCATCCCTTACGTCGTCGATCTCGGCTACACCCATCTCGAGCTGCTGCCGATCGCGCACCATCCCTACGAGGGCAGCTGGGGCTATCAGGTCACCGGCCAGTACGCGCCCAATGCGCGCCACGGCTCGCCGGACGATCTGCGCTACTTCATCGACCGCTGCCATGCCGCCGGGCTCGGCGTGATCGTCGATTTCGTCCCCGGGCACTTCCCCAAAGACGACTTCGCGCTCGCCCGCTTCGATGGCGGCTGCTGCTACGAGTACGACGACCCGCGTGAGGGCGAGCACAAGGGCTGGGGCACCTGCGTCTTCAACTTCCGCCGGCCCGAGGTGCGCAACTTCCTCATCGCCGCCGCGTTGCACTGGTGCCGCCACTACCACATCGACGGCTTGCGCGTCGACGCGGTCGCCTCGATGCTCTACCGCAACTACGACCGCCAGGAGGGCGAGTGGGTGCGCAACGAGAGCGGCGGCAACAGCAACGACGAGGCCAAGAGCTTCCTCCAGGAGCTCACCGCGACGGTGCGTCGCGAGTTTGCCGGCGTGGTGCTGTGCGCCGAGGAGTCGACCGCCTGGGAGGGCGTGACGGCGCCCACCGACATGCAGGGGCTGGGCTTCCACCTGAAGTGGAACATGGGCTGGATGCACGACACCCTCGGCTATCTCGCCCAGGACCCGGTGATGCGCAGCGGCTGCCACAACCGCGCCACCTTCCATCAGTGGTACGCCTACGACGAGCGCTGGATCCTGCCGCTGTCGCATGACGAGGTGGTGCATGGCAAGAAGAGCCTGATCGACAAGATGCCCGGCGACTGGTGGCAGCGTCGTGCCCAACTGCGCATCCTCATGGGCTACCAGGCGGCGGTGCCGGGCCGGCCGCTCCTGTTCATGGGCGGCGAATTCGGCCAGGGCCGCGAGTGGAACTGGTCGAGCAGCCTTGACTGGCACGAGGCCGCCGAGCCTGATCGCGCCGGCCTCACCGCCTTCCTGCGCGAAGCCATGCGGCTGTACCGCGACAAGCCGGCGCTGCATGCCCGCGACGACAGTCGCGACGGCTTCCAGTGGGTCGATTGCGAGAACTGGCAGGAGTCGACCCTCGCCTTCCTGCGCAAGTGCCCCGGCCAGCGCGACATCCTCGTGGGGGTGAACTTCACCCCGGTGCCGCGCCCGGACTATCCCCTCGGGGTATGGAATGGCGGCGGCTGGAAGCGCCTGCTGAGCAGCGACGAGACCCGCTTTGGCGGCTCCGGCCTGATCGACGCCGCGGTCATGGAGGCGCGCGGCGAGCAGCGCGGCGCCTTCCCCTGCACCCTGCGCGTGACCCTGCCGCCGCTCGGCATCGTCTTCTGGGAGGCGCCGGGTTGAGCGTTCAGGCGCACTGGTCGCTTGCCGCCGGATGCTGGCTGCTGGCGCTGGGCGCCACCGCCGCCGAGCCGGCGCGCGTCGTGCGCGTCCCGTGGTGGTGGCATGCCGCCGACGGCTCGCCGCACGTGGCGGTGGCGGTGGCCGGGACGGTCGTGGTGCCGCCGCAGGGGCAGCTCGACGGGCATGCGGTCGCGGTCAACGGCGCGCTGATGCCCCTGTCCGGTTCCAACGACGGTGCTGATGGCGTCCTCGTGCTGCATCTGCCGGTCGGCAGCGCCGGCGAGTTGCGCCTTGAGCTAGCCGGGCTGCCGGTCCTGGCTCGGCTGCGTCTGCCGCCGGCCGCCGATGGCCCGGCCCGCCTCGCCCTGGCCAGCGGCCGCGCCTGGCCGGATCGTGCCGGGCTCGAGGCGCTCGGCCGTGTCCTCGGTGGCACTCCGCAGCTGGTTCTCGCGCTTGGCGGCAACGTGCCCGCCCGGCTCGGCACCGGTGGCTGGGAGGCCGACATCCCGATCGCGGTGGTCGCTCCGCAGGACGTCGCGCTGACCGCCTGCACCGGCGGCGCCGATGCCGTCTGGCGCTTCGGCCTGCACCTCGGCGTGCTTGGCCTGCCCGCTTCTCCGGAGCGCGGCCGGGCCGATCTCGCGCTGGCCCGCGACCTCAGCCCGTGGCTGGTCTACCTCGACGTCCCGGCTGGCTGGGATCCGGCGATCGAACGGCGCGATCCGACCGATCCGCGCATGCTCGGGGTGATGCTCGCCGCCTGCCAGCGGCTCAAGGTCCCGCTGGCACTGGGCGCCGGCACCGCCGGGCTGGTCTCCGAGCCGCTGACCCTGGACGCCAGCGGCAACGTCGGCATCGCCCCCGACGGCGTCAGGTATGCCCTGGCGACCCCGGCCGCCGATGACGGTCTCGGGCGGTTCCCCGCCGAGATCAGCCTGCCGCTTGAGCAGCCGCTGCTCGCCGGCCTGGCCGCCACTCTCGACGAACTGCGTCTCGAACTGCTGCGTCCGGGCGAGACCGACGCGGTCCGGTTGTCTTGGCGCCGCAACGACGAAGCCAAGGTGGAAAGCGCCGCCGAACTGGCCCGCGCAGTCGCCAAGAGCGAATCCCTGACGACGCCGGAGGTGCGCGCCGCGATCGCCAGTTGGACCTGGCTGCCGCGCAAGGCCCTGGCCTCGGCCATTCCGCCGATCGAGCAGATCGCCCGGTTGCGCGACGAGGGTGGGGCCCAGGGCCGCGCCCTCGCCCGGCGCCTCGCCCTGATCGCCGCCGACGATCCGGCGATCGCGGCCCTGCCCGGCGAACGCGATCCGCTGGCCAGTCGCGACCACCTGCTGTGGAAGCTGGCGACGGTGCGCGGATCCGATGCTGCCGGCTGGCGCAGCCAGGCCGCCGCCACCACCGACCTGATGGTGCTGCGCGCCATGCTCGTCGATCTGGCACGCGACCCCGAGCGCATCGTGCTGCCGGCCCTGGTCGAGCGCATCGGCCTGCAGGCCGCCGGGACCCTTCCCCTGGATCCCGACCCGATCGATCAGCACCGCCTGTGCGCAGCGGTGTTCGACGACATCCACCTCAGCCCGACCCCGTTGCGTCCGTGGGCGGTGGCCCTGATCGACAAGGTCGATCCGCTCGCTCGCGGCCCGATCGAGCGCTTCCTCAAGCGCCACGGGCGCGAGCGCCCGGTGCCGTAGATGGCGCCGCGCCGTGCAGGCGGCGCCAGGCCCGTGAGAACACCCGGCGGTCGGTGAAACCGCAGGCGCGGGCGGCGTCACCGACGCTGGCGCCCTCGCGCAGCAGCTCCTCGGCCAGGGCGAGGCGCTGCACTGCGATCGCCTTGGCCGGTGGCATGCCGAACCAGGCGACGAACAGACGATGCGCCTGACGCCCGCCCAGACCGCTTGCCGCCAGCACCTCGCTGGCGGTGATGCCGCGATCAAGCGCGCTCCACATGCGGTAGCCCATGCGTTGCACCGCCGGATGCGGTTCGACCACTTCGGTGGCGGCGTCGGTGAAGCCGCCGACCAGGCGGGCGGCGAAGGCGCGGCGCGCCTCCGCGTCGGTCTCGGCGAACAACCGACGCATGAGCTGGCGACTCGGCTGCTCGGCGATGAAGGCGGTGACCGAGCGGCCTTCGGCCTGCAGCACCACGTCGCTGCGGCCAAAGAGGAAGCCTTGCGCGAAGACCGCGCTGCCGGCGTGGAGCAGGCCGTGGCTGTGCCAGGCGGCCGGTGCGATGACGCACAGCTCGTGCTCGGCCAGATCGACGGCGCCGCGCGCCGTGGTGATGCGCACGACCCCGGCGAGGCAGGCCACCAGGGTGGGGACGGCGTGCTGGTGCACCCCGTGCTCATCCCAGCGTGCACCGCGCTGCGACCACGGCGGGGCCTCGCGCGCCAGCAGCACGCGCACGGCGCGGACGTCGCCGGCCAGGGCCTCGGCCAGGCGCCACATGCGCACGGCGGCGGGATCGAAGCGGAGTCCAGGCATCCAGGGTGCAGTTTCTGACATGGGGAAGGCAAATCCACACCCCCAGAGGGCCGGCCGGCCACTCCCGCACGGACTTTTACCGGCCTATCGTGCCGCCATGGCCAACCTGCTTTCGCGTATCCAACGTCGTGGCGGCGGTGAGGTCGCCAGCCTCGGCGAGGCGATCGGCGATGGACCCTGGCTGTGCGTCGCGCCGCACGATGACGATGTCTGTCTGGGCATGGGTTTGACCGTCGCTGCCGCCACCGCCGCCGGCATCGCCGTCCACCTCGGCGTGGTCAGCGATGGCGCGATGGGCTATCCGCGTCCCGAAGACGCCGCGACCATCGCCGCCACCCGGCACGGCGAACTACTCGCCAGCAGCGCCCGTCTCGGCATACCCGCCGAACGCGTGCACGAACTCGGGTTGCGCGACGGCGAGCTGGTGGCCCAGCGCGGCGTCCACCGCCGTCCCGACGGCCTACACGGCGGCGTCGGTCGCGCCCTCGCCGGGCTGCTGCGCCGGGTCCGTCCGCGCATCGTCTTCGGACCGAATCCGGCGGATGTGCATCCCGACCACCAGGCGGTCGCCGCCGACCTCGACATCGCCTGTTTCTGGGCCGCCTCGGCGATCTGGCTGGAGCTGGGCGAGCCGATCGCGCTGCCGGTGCGCTGGGACTACGCCGTCTATGCGCCCTTCGCCGGCGATCCCGACCTGCGCCTGACCGGCACGGCCGAAGGCCAGCGCGCCAAGGCGGCGGCCTTCGCCGCCTTCGCCAGCCAGCAGTACGTCGCCGCCCAGCTCTCCACCGCGCGGCCTGTCGAGCACCTCCGCCGGGTCGCCTGGCAGGCCTACGAGCCGGCGATGTACGATGCCCTGTTCGCCCCCTGACCGAGAAAGCCCGGCGATGACCGATTTCGACAGCGACTGCAACCTCACCGTCGACGTGCTCGCCGCCTGGCCGGAGCGCGTGCCAGAGCTGCTGCGCCGGCAGTTCCGCGCCGACCGGCCGTTGCTCCTCGTCGGCGAGGGTTCGTCGCAGCTGATGCCCGGCGGCTTCATCCGCGCTTGCGCCCGTGCCTGGCATTGGCCCGGCGCCATCGATGCGGTAGGCGGCCGCGCCGCCGCCGGCCTCGATCTCGCGGGCCGCTCGGTGATCTGCACCTCGAACAGCGGGCGCAGTCGCGAAGTGGTCGAAGTGATGCCGCGGCTGCCCGCCGCCGCCTGCGCCGTGGTCGGCATCCCCGGCGGTCAGCTGACCGCCCTGCCGCACCACGTCCTGCTGCCGCGTCCCGAACTGGCGGTGCCGGCCACCGCCAGCGTCTTCGCCACCGCCCTCATCCTCGCCCAGGCCCTCGCCGAGGCGGCCGGCCGCGAGGTGCCGCTGACCGGATTGCACGAGAACGTCAGCCGCGTCCTGGCGCAGGTCCCTGAAGTGCCGGGTGCGGCCTCGGTGCGGCGCGTGTTCTGGGTCGGCGGCCACGCCGGGGTCACCGCTGAACTCGGCCTCAAGACGATGGAATCGACCGGCCTGATCGGCCTCGACCTGCCCGGCTCGCTCGGCCTGCATGGCATCCACGAGGTCCTCGCTCCGGGCGATCTGGTGGTCGGGATCGACATCGCCGCGGTCGACCGTGACGAACTGCGCCGTCGCGTCGAGGCGATGTGCGGCGCCACCCTGGTGCTGCCTGACCTGCCCGACCTCGGGGTGTGGTCACCGTTGTTGCAGCTGGTTGCCGGCTGGCGCATCCTTGGGCACATCGCCGCCGCCCAGGGTCGCGATCCGTCTTACCCTCGCCGGGCCACCAAGATCGGGAATCCCGCTGCATGATCCGCTCCGCCACCGCCACCGACCGTCCCACCCTCGCCGCCATGCTCGACCGCAGCTTCGGCAAGACCGAGGCCAACTGGTTCCTGAATCGCTACCCGCACCTGTTCACCGACGCAGCGATCGCCCAACATTCCCTGGTGGTCGAGGACGACGCCATCCTCGGCTGCGTCGGCTGCTACGGCTTCGACGCGCTGCTGCACGCAGCGCCGCTGCGCATCGCTGGAGTTGGCCAAGTCGCCACCGTGCCGGAGGCGCGCGGTCGCGGCCTGATGACCGGCCTGCTCGAAAGCGCCATACGTTCGGTCGGCGAGACCGACCTGTTCTGGCTCTACGGCGACCGCCAACGCTACGGCCGGGTCGGATTCGCTCCCGGCGGCCTGCGCGCCGACGCGCGCACCTTCAACCGCTACGCCCTGCCGGTGCCCGCCGGTCCACCGATCCGCGCCCTCGATCTCGCTGCTGATGACGCGGTGATCGCAGCGATGCTCGCCGCGCGGCCGCTGAGTGTGGTGATGTCGCCGGCCCAGCGCCTGATCATGCTGCAGGGCAAGCGCGCCGGCGGCTGGACCGACGGCAGCGCCGCCGTGCTGCTCGGCGACGACGGGCGCAAGCTGTGGGCCGCCATCGGCGAGGACGCAGCCGTCGCCCGCCTTGCCGCGCATCAGGTCGCCCAGCGCGAGGCGCGCGATCCGGCCGACGCCTCGCTCATCATCCAGGCCGATCCTGACGATCTGCCGCTGCAGCGCCTGATCCGCCGGCTGGCTGGCGGTGTGGGTAGCGCTCCGTCCTGCATGCTGCGGGTCGGTCGCCTGCTGCCGGTGATGGCGGCGTGGGCTGCCGCCCATCCGCCGGTGCCCGGGGCGCGGCTGCGTCCGAGCGTGCTCGACGGCGGTGCCGCCGGGCGGGTGCGCGTGAGCTGCGAGGGCGGGGCCTACGTGGTCACGGCCAGCGTCGAGCCGGCCGACCTGACGCTGAGCGGTGCCGCCCTTGCCGAGGTCGTTTTCGGCCTGGTTCCGCCGGCCCTGAGCGGCCTACCTGCCGATTCCGCGCTGCGCCAGCTGCTGCCGCTGCACTTCAACGTGCCGGAGTGCTACGGGCTGTAGGATCAGGCCAGCGGCAGGGTCAGCACGGCGGCGACGCCGCCGTCCGTCGGCTCCTCCAGGCGCAGATCACCGCCCTGGGCGCGGGCCAGGCGGCGGCACAGCGCCAGGCCGAGACCGACGCCCGGGGCGCTGCCGGCTGCGGCTTCGGCGCTGCGCGCGAACGGCCGGAAGAGCCGCTCGCGTACATCGGCGGCGAGACCCGGACCATGGTCGCGCAGGCGCAGTTCGACGCAGCTGCGGCCAAGCAGCGCCTGCAACGCGACCTGGCGCGGCTCCCCGGTGGCGGCGTACTTGGCGGCGTTGTCGGCGAGGTTGAGCAGGATGCGCTCGACCGCAGCCGGATCGCAGCGCACCGCCCACGGCGGCATCTCGTCGGCGACCAGCTGCAGGCCGGCGGCGGTGAGGCGGTCGGCAAGGCGCGGGACCAGCGGGGCGAGCAGCTCGGCCAGCGCCACCGGGCGCGGTTGTGGCGGCTGCCGGCGTTCCAGGCGGGCGTAGTCGAGCACGTTGTCGATCAGGTGCGCCAGCCGTCCGGCCTCGGCGCGCAGCACCTGCACGCGCTGCCCGCGCCGTGCGGGATCGTCGGCGACGCGCGCATCGGCGAGCAGGTCGACATGCAGGCGCAAGGCGGTCAGCGGGGTACGCAGCTCATGGGTCACCGCGCTGACGAAGGTGGCGCGGCGATCGGCGAGCCGCTGCGCGGCGATGAGCAGGGCGCAGGCGCCGGCCACGCCAGCGAGCAGGGCGCCCCACGCCAGGCCGAGGGTCCAGCGCGCCGCGTCGGACAGCGGCAGCTCGGGCAGGGGGCCGGGATCGAGGCGGATGGGCAGGGCGGCGAGACAGCGTTCGGGAGCGTCGCCGGGCGCACGCGGCTCCAGGCGGGCCTGCGGCAGCAGGTCGGCCAGGCTGACGGCGAGCTGGTCGCGCAGCTCGTCCCAGCGCAATGCCACCATCTGGATCTCCTCGCGGCCATCGATGCGGGCGCGTCGCGCGAGCAGCAGCCAGCCACCTCCGGCCCAGCGCGCCTCGACCAGTCCGGCGGCGCTGGCCTGGATGGCCGGCGGCGGGCGGGGCGCGCTGGCGGCTGCCTTGGGCGCGGCGGCGGCTGCAGGCGGGGCCGACGGTGCCACCTTGCTGGCGAGTTTGCGGAAGCTGCTGTCATTCTGCGTCTGCGCGAAGCGCTGGGCCTCGGCCACGTTGCTGGCGCGGCTCTGGTACTCGTCGACGCTGGCGGATTTCTTTGCCTCGGCCACAGGTGGTTCCGCTGCCGCCTCGTTGCCCGGCATGGCGATCGAGGTCGCCGAACTCGGCGGGGCGGGCAGTCCGGCAAGCAACTGCGTCGGAGCGCCGCCCAGGGCGCTGCGCACGGCGGCGAGACGCTGCTCGGCCTCGTCCAGATCCGCCGCCTCGACCAGGCCGGCGAGGGCGAGGGTGCGTTCGCGGCCGCCGGGCAGCTGCGGCGAGGCGAGCACGCCGTCGGCCAGACGCAGATGCAGATGCAGCGGCGTGGCCGGCAGGTTGAGCAGCGGCGACGGCAGCAGGACGCGGCCGGCCGGCGCCAGGCGCTCGCCGAAGGCCTCGCTGGGCGACCAGAACGAGCGGTACGACTCGGGCGCCCGGCTGGCCTCGCCGACCACCAGGGCGGTGGCGCGGGCATCGAGCCGCCACAGCGCCAGACGCATCGCCTCGGCCTCGCCGCGTTCGTGCTCGCCGCGCAGCACGGCGCGCGTCAGCAGCAGCCCGGCGGCGAGCAGCGGCAGTGCGACCACGACGAGGAGCAGGAGGCGCCAGCGCATCTTCAGTCCGCGCCCAGGCGGTAGCCCAGTCCACGTACCGTGACGATGTGCCGCGGATCGCCGAGCTTGTCGCGCAGGCGCGCCACCAGCATGTCGATAGCGCGGCTGCCTAGATCGACGCCACCGCGGCCGAGCAGGCTGTGCAGCTCCTCGCGCGGGACCACGCGATCGCGCCGTTCGGCGAGCAGGCGCAGCAGTCCGCACTCCTGCTCGGACAGTTCGACGGTTGCGCCGTCAGCGAGGCGGGCGCGGCGCCGACCGAGGTCGAGCTCGA